>Ga0307278_10000260_pt1 | contig 27139 bp, 36 predicted proteins | sample ER_DNA_117_FD_194482 | JGI IMG/M metagenome (GOLD analysis project Ga0307278, IMG submission 194482) | Bulk soil microbial communities from the East River watershed near Crested Butte, Colorado, United States - ER_DNA_117 | ecosystem: Environmental > Terrestrial > Soil > Floodplain | place...
CTACGGCAATCTTGCCCTCGATCTCATCTTGCATGGCCGCCACGGCCGCCTCGTCGTCCTGAAGAATGGGCGCTATGACAACATGCCGATTGAAGCGGTCACCAGCAGCAAGAAAACGGTCAACGTGGACAAATACTATAACAAGGAGCGCCTGCGTCCACTCTACACCGATTTCGAAATGCAGCCGCTATTCATCATGGCGAGTGGTTAGGAAAGGCAGCGCCGCGCCGTCTCTAAACCCCGAAATTCTTCGCCCGCCACTCGCCGCGGCGAGCAAGCTTTGGGCAGAGATTGAGGCCGCAGTCAGCGACAGCTCCGAAAGCATTGACTCATTCGCTCCCGCTCATTTCGACCTGTCGGTTTGCCCATCTATGTCGCTCGCGTCCCCGCGGCTCCATCGAAACTCGCTCCTTGCCCGCACTCGCTCGCCATTACCCGTCACGGCTTTGCCTTGATCACTCGCACTGCCCCGTGCTTGCGCCAGGTCGAGCCGACTTGCATTCCCTAGCTGCGTTTCCGTCTACCCGCGCGATTCCCGACCGCGACGTGTTCTATGTCGCGGCTTCCCAGCTCGCTCCATTCGCGGAAATTGCGAACGATCTGAAGACTAACTGATCTTTCCGTTTACTGTAACGATGAAGGATTCGCCTAACTTTGATCGGCGGGCGCAATCGATAATGTTCGGAAAGCAGCGGGCGAGCTTCTGGACCTGTTGCCAAAACTCGATGTTCGTCCAGCCGGCTTTCAGAAAGAAAATTGTGTGGCCGGCAGCTTTCCAAGCTTCCACTTCGTGAGGGTTGCGCCCGATCGCGACGTCTCCGGATAGGATAACCCAGCCGCTCTCATCAGCTAACTGCTGCATTCACTCGACGTCAGGTGTCTCCTGGCTGAAGCGGTCGCGCAAATGGACGACCTCATGTTCGCCGAGAACGAACTGATGGAAACCGCGAGCCAATTTGGGCGCGAGATTGTTGTCGAGAAAGAATCTCAAGCAGCCAGGCGTGTCTCAAACTCCACAGCGTCGCGGACCTCAGCTTCGGACACCTCAAACCAGTGACTTACGGTTTTAACCGATCGGTTGGTTTTCACGCTACGGGCGAGCACACGTGCCGGTACCCCCGAACGCGCGGCGCTTGGCTGGCCGAAGTTACGTTTCGGATCAACTATGATCTGGCGCTCTCGGCCGAGCGGCCACCAGACGATGTCATTGCCGGAGAACTCAAGTTCCTTCCGAAACGGTTCGACAATGCGAGCGAACTCAGCCTGATCATTGGCCAAGTCGATCAACGCTTGATCGGAATCCTCTTCGCCCTGCCGTAGAAGAATCCTTCGGCCATCAGTGAAGATACGGTTCGAGCAAAACGGATGGCTAGTGCGCAATTTCTGCTGCGCCTTCGTGTGCGCGCGGCGCATCGTGCGCCAACTCACGCCCGCTCGAATGAACGCATCTACAAAACGCAATTCGAGAAGATCACGAAAGCTGAGCGCGAGTTTGTTCTCGATCGGTTTGATTTCGCCCTGCCAAACCGCATCCGAATGACGAAGCGACGTACCGCTGCGAAAATCATAACCTTTCAGCCACCGGCGAACCTTTCCGACAGAAATTCGAGTAAGCCGCGCAGCTTCGGGTACAGTATAAAGGCCCGTATTTAGAAGGTGAGGTTCACGCTCGTGCACCGGCGCTAATGAAGCCTCTACAGTGCCTCAATGCAATCAAATCTGTCTGGCGGCACTTCGGCGGCCCGTTGGTGAATGGGGCCGCATCTAAACTCTAGCGCGAAACGGGTGCCCAAGTTGCCACTCCCAATGTCGTCAGCACGATTTCCACCGCAAGTGAGGCAAGAATGATCCCCATGACACGGACAAGAATGGCCGCTCCCGAACGGCCGATGATTCGCAGGATGGCATCGGAAAAAAGCAGCAGAATATAGGTGAGCAAGAGGACGACGAGCAGGACAACACCAGTTTGGGCTTGCTCGGCCACCGTGTAAACATCGTTGTCGGTGAGCAGGATCACCGCCATCATCGCTCCCGGACCGGCGATGGAAGGGACAGCAAGGGGAAAGACGGCCAGGTCGCGCCCCGGCTCAGGCGCTCCCGCTTTCGCATCCACTCGTCCGAAGAGCATTTGCAAACCGAAGAGGAAAAGGATGATGCCGCCTGCAACTTTGAGCGAGCGCAGGTGAATGCCGATGGCATCGAGAATGATCTGCCCCGCCACCACTGCAACGACAAGAATGACCGCGGCATATACCGTAGCACGCAGCGCGGTGCGACGCCGCTCCGCGCGGGTAAGCGATGCCGTCAACCCGGCAAAAATTGCCACGTTACCGATAGGGTCAATCGTCGTCCAAATAGTGGCGAAATCTTTGCTAATCTTGATGAGCAAAGGAGACATGGTGAGTGGGGAACGGCTTACACCAGAGGTTGAGCGAGAGCGAGGGAAAGTTACGACGTTCAAACGCCGTCGCTCGCCTCTGCGGGGGCACTGGGGTCTGATCTTCACTTTGCACAGTTCGTGTGCTTTCTTTAGAAATTAACGACTGGCAAGGTTGCGGAATGCCGAAGTGAAATTTCGTTCTGAGAAGCGCCAATATGAAAGACGAACCAGGAACAATTCAAGCCAAAGCCAGGAGAAACGACGTGCGGACATCCATCGGACGGTCGCGATCGCGGCGGCGACGCGGGCACCTCCACGTCGCGAGCTTCCTGCTCGGTGTTGCTCTCCTGATCGCAGCGTGCTCGCGGCCTGGCTCCACGGCCGGCTCGTCGACGCTCAAGCCGATCGAGCAGGCTGCGCTGCAGACGATGGTGGATACGACCGCGAAGGAACTCCTGGTGCCCGGCGCCTTAATGCTCCTGCGCACACCTCAGGGCGAGTTCACGGTCACTTACGGCACCACGCAATTGGGCACGACGAGCCCGCCCCGCGTCGACACCCACTTCCGGATCGCCTCGAATACCAAGTCGATGACGGCCGCGGTGATCGTGCAACTGGCCCAGGAAGGCAAGCTCAGTCTCGACGATCCAGTCTCGAAGTACGTCCCGAGCGCGCCCAATGGCGACAAGATCACGATCGACGAACTGCTGACGATGCGCAGCGGCCTCTACAACTACACTGATGCTCCCGAGCTCGCGGCCATCGTGGACCGTGACCCGACCAAGGTCTGGACCACAGAGGAGGTGCTGGCCATCGCATTCGCGCGCCCACCCAACTTCCCGCCTGGTACCGCCTACGAATACAACAACACCAACTACATGCTTCTCGGGCTCATCGCCGAGCAGGTCGATGGCAGGCCAATGGCCCGGGCGATGCAGGACCGGTTGTTCGGTCCGCTAGGGATGCACGACACTCTCCTCCCACCTCGCACTTCGAACACCATCCCCGATCCCTACTCCCACGGCTACCTGTACGGCAGCTCCTTATTTGTCCTGACGGACACGCCGTACCCAGCCGATATCCAAGCCGCGGCACGGGCCGGCAGCCTCCTGCCCACCGACTACACGGGCCTGAACCCCTCCTTTGCCTATTTTCCTGGGGGCGTCATCTCCACCGCCAACGATCTCGCCATCTGGATCAAGGCACTGGTCACCGGGCGCGTCTTCAACCCCACGTATCAGCGCCGCTGGCTCGACAGCCTGCAGGCCAAAGACCCGAGCATGCCCGAGGGCCAGCAGTACGGGTACGGCATCGAGCGACTGCACTGGGGCCCGAACGCGGTATATTTTCACGGCGGCGAGACACCCGGCTACAATGCGCACATGGGCTACGATCCCAACAGCCAGGTGACGTTTGTGACTTGGACCAATCTGCCCATATCGGTCGAAGGCAAATGGACGTCGATGGCCCTAGTGCTGAAAATATGGGATCAAATCTACGTGGCATCACCACTGACGGCTTTCCCATCGCCGACCGCCTCTCCTTAGTGTCGGCAAGCTATCAATGCCGCGAAGGGATCGCCCTCACGCAGCTTCATCTTCGTCCGCACAGCACCCCGCGGCATGCAAAGAAAATTCGGTCGCGTCTAAATATTTCACATATCGCTTCGCGGTCGTTGAACAGTTGAATCGTTAAAGCGTTACATCGGCGAAGCCGCAGATGAAAGGTTGGAAGCAGCTCTCTCGCAATTAGCCGAATGGAGCCGATGGGAAGCGAGCAACCCACCTTTGCCGAGGCTACGTCGTGACAGGCATAGATGGGGTTGAGCCGAGAGGCCGAAAAGAGCGGGCGCGAAAGGTCGCGTCTGAACTCCAAACCCCGAAAATGTTGACTCGCTCGCTTCCCGCTCACTCGCCCTCGCCCCTCGGGTTTTGCAATCCATGTCGCTCGACTCCCGTCGGCTCCATTGTATCTCGGCGGCTCCCGCCGCGCTCGACCGCTACCTCGCGGCTTAACCGGCCATGTCGCTCATCCCATTCGCTCCATTCGCCCGCCCCGGCGGGCAGGCTGAGCAGGCGGGCGTGGCAGGCAGCGTGACAAGACAGCGCAAAGGTAGTCAAAGCCTGAGATCAAGCCGGTTGAGGGAAAAATCTGAAGGCTGAATTTACATAAAGCTGGCTTTGCAGTATGGTTTAAATCGTGAGCACGATTGAAGAGATCAAGCACGCGGCCGAGACGCTCTCAGTTGCCGAGCGCGAGGAGTTGCTGGCCTGGTTACTTGATGTCGATGACGAGTGGGATCGGCGGATGGCTAAGGATGCCACTGCTGGGAAGCTCGATTTTCTGGTCGAGCAAGCGCGGACTGCTCTTCGGGAAGATACTCTCCGCGACTGGCCGACCTCACGCTCTTGAAGTCGAGAACGACGCCGGAGTTCTGGCAACATTACGCGCGCCTGCCTGAGCAAGCGCAGCGGTTAGCTGACAAGTGTTATCGGCTTTGGCTGTCGAATCCGAATCACCGTTCGCTTCATTTCAAGCGTCTGAAAGGACACCCGAGCCTCTATTCGGCCAGAGTCGGTATCCACTATCGCGCTGTGGCACATCGAGAAGGCGACTTGATGATCTGGGTTTGGATTGGCCATCATGCCGATTACGAGCGCCTGCTGAAACAATAAGCGACAGGCTGAACAGAGCATTTGACGTCGCACCCGGCGCGAGCGCAATCGAATCCCCGCGCCGCAAATTTTTGCGATCGCCGCGGCGACCGCCACTACCCGCCTTGGTTACTCCACTTGCGTGGACTTCCGCCTACGTTTGACTTCGGCGTGACATGGCGACGCGGTAGCAACTGCTATTTGATCTTCGCCAGAATGCTTTCCATCTCGTCTTTGCGGAAGGCGCGCAACGTTTGACTCTTGGCGTTACCGAGCGCGCCGTTCTTTAGCATGAAAGCGCTCACGGTCTCGTCATCGGGCGCTTCGAACAGCGCCACTACGTCGTACGCGCCCATCGTCCAGAATTCCTCAATGATCTTCATGCCCATTTTCTCGGCCTCGGCCATTGCGGCCTCGCCTCGTTTGATGGTGTCCTTGACGTTGCGGATGCCTTGATCGGTAAACTGAATAAGACTGACATACCTAGCCATAGTGCGTGCTCCTTTCGTGAGGTTTTCCTGAAAGGTTATTGCAGGTTTGCGTCTGCGCAAAAAATAACGATGGAAAATAGGATCGCGTCCAAACATTGAGCTTCGCTGCGCGTTGAAGCGTTAACTCGTTGAACCGTTGAATCGTTGAAGCGGGACGAAAGAAGATGTCGAGAAGGTAAGCAGTTAGGAGGTTGAAAGGCGATGGCTTAGCTTGTTTGTCGCGGCGATGCGCGCACTGGCCATCTTCGCGCCCGCTCGCCGACTCCTCCGCTACACGCTTGATTTCATGCGGCTGACACAGCCGCCGTTACAGCGCGCTCGCTCATGCATCGTAAGCCGCTTACGATAGATGCGTGGGAAGGATTTCGGACTTCTGTGCAGGGTGAACAAGGCCGTATCTAAAACATTCAAGATTTAACCTTCGATGAGTTGAACGGTTGAATCGTTGAAGCGGGACCAAAGAAGATGTTGAGAAGGTAAGCAGTTGAGACGTTAAGAGGCTTATCAGAACCTGAAACGCTGAAATCTGAAATTTGCAGAAGACCTCCAAGCTGCCCGCGCCCGATTCGCCGAATGGAGCCGCTGGGAAGCGAGCGACATAGATGGGTTGAGCCGAGAGGCCGAAAAGAGCGGGCGCGAATGAGTCAAATCGCGTCTCACTTGAAAAAGTAGCAGCGACAGAGACTTGCGAGTGCCAACCCGAAGGAACAGGGTTGCAGCAGTGATCAAGATTCCGCCTCAAGCGCTGCAGCTGGTGCGTTGATCGCGGAGGGGCGATCAGTTCGCACGGGATTGACATTGATGTTATTGTTTAGTGTTTCTTAAGAACGAAAATCGCTGTTCTGAGGCTTATGCCCTTTTCCTTTTCCCATCGCAAAGCAACACAGGTGCTCAATTTCTTTGCGCATCGCGCTGGAGGTTCGATCAACAAGATGAAGGCGTTAAAGCTCGTCTATTTCGCAGATCGATGTCATCTGCGGAAGTACGGGCGACCCGTTGTCGGCGACGAATATCTGGCAATGAATTACGGGCCGGTTGCTTCGGCAACAAAGGACCTGGCGGAGATGAGCGATTTTCTTGGCGAAGAGGAAGCACGTTACGCGAAGAAATTCATCCAACCTTCCGAAACCGGGCGCGCGTTCAGCTCAGTTTCCGAGGTGGATGAGAAAGTATTCTCCGAGAGCGATCGCGAAGCACTCACCTTTGCATGGAGCCGATTTGGTCGCGTGGACAAATTTGAGCTCTCAAAATTGACGCACCGATACCCGGATTGGAAGCGACATGAAGCCGCGCTACAAAGCAACGTCGTTACTCGAGTGCCGATGAATTACCGGGATTTTCTTGAGGACGCCGAAGGAAATATCGAGCCATGCTATGCGCTGGCAGCGAAGGAGCGTAAGGCAATCGCGAGCGGGATTGATGAAATCGCGGCATTCGAACGTTTGTGGCGCTAGCGTGTGCCGGATGAACGACTGCCGCTGGAACTTCGGGTCGGCTTAAGAGCCGGCAATGTTTATTATTTCCGGTCGCGCGAGTTAACATCCGAACGACCGCATTTTTTCATCGTGGTGAATCGCGACCCAATCGGATCGCAACTTCTTCTTCTCATGATCGTCACCTCCAATGTGGCAGATGCCCGCATCCGAAATCGCAATTGATTACAAACGATTGTTGAAATCACTCCGGCGAAATACAGAGAATTTAAGGTGCACTCAGTCGTCGATTGCAATGTTGTCTTAGAGAAACCGCTGTCAGAATTGAGCGGCATGGTAAGACGCAACGAAGTCCGTTATCACCGCGACTTGCCCGTGGAGATTTTCGCGAAGATCAAAACCGCTGTTCTCGCTAGTCCTCTTGTTGCCGACGAGCTAAAACAGATGCTCTAGCAAATTTCGGAAGCAAACACATTTCTGAAACTCTGAAACTGAAATCGAGAATCGCAACCCTCGGAACGACGCCCGCAGTGGCCGCACGATTGGAAGAAAAGCCGTGGAGCTTAGAACGAGGCGTCGAGATGACAGACGCGTATTGGCAGCCTACATTCGAGGCGATCAAGGCGCAGAAAGCAGCAGCGCGCAGAGCGGCAGAGGACGCCGTGTTTCAAAAGGCGCTCGCAGGACTATGCTGAAGATCGCGACTGGCTAGTGGCCAGCAGGCCCCTGAGGAGGAGGCTCAGGCGGCGGTGTCGGTGTTTCTTTCTTCTGTGCCATTCCAAATCCTTAAATGAACGAAGCAGCATAGTCGAGAGATAATTTTCTATAAGGTGAAACGGCACCCACACCCAATCGTGGCGAATACCGACATCATCGCCGCTCAATTGATTGACTCGACCTCCCCAGTTCTCGGACTCCGCCTGTGCTTTGGCACATCTATGTCGCACTGCTTCCCGCCGGCTCCATTCACGAATTCCCATCCGCTCAGTCGCCGCGGCGACCCTCCCGTCCATGTCGACCGCTCCCGCGATCTCCATTGAAACTCGCTCGTTGCCCACACTTACTCGCTGCTTCCCTCGCAGTCCGGCGGCTGCCGGATCGTTTCTCCCATTCACTCCATTGTGGAAGACTTGGAAGCTGCTCTTCAACAGTTCGCCACAATCGCAGCTGACTTAAAGCGTTAAATCGACTATTGCTGCGGTGTGAAGCGGACATTGCAGACGCTGAATGAGCTGGAACGCGAAGGCGTCTTCCCGCGGTATGCGATCGGCGGCGCGATGGCCGCTACATTCTATGTCGAACCACTGCTGACGTTTGATCTCGATGTCTTTATCCTGCTTCAACCGAAGACGACTGGTTTAATCTCGCTAACCGCGATTTACGAAGCGTTGCGCGCCCGCGGCTACAGAGAAGAAAACCAGTGCGTGCTGATTGAAGGTGTCCCGGTTCAGTTCCTCCCAGCGTATAACAGCCTGGTCGAGGAAGCGCTCAACCAGGCGCAGGAGATCCTGTATGAAGACGTGCCGGCTCGCGTGCTGCGAAGCGAACATCTCGTTGCCATTTGTCTGCAAACAGGACGCAGCAAGGATCGCGAGCGCGTCCGAATTTTGCGCGAACAGGCAAACCTAGACATGAACTTTCTTGCCGCGGTTCTAAAGCGGTACGAGCTTGAGGAGAAATGGAAGCTTTGGACGGAGTAAGCCCCGAGGTAGCCAAAATATTTGCGGCGAAGGAAAACCGCCGACAGGCTCTCGCTCGTCTGCCATTTCCAGAGAAAGTGCGGGTGGTCATTCAACTACAAGAGATGGCGGCCGTGATTCTACGCGCTCGCGGCAAGTCTGTGAGGCCATGGAAGGTGGCGCCGAGCTCTTCAAAAGCTTCACCCACGAAGAGCTAACGCAGGCGCGACAAACGTTCGATCCCTTTCGAACGTGCCCGGCTTCCCTAGACACACTCACAAGTTCGGTGCCTCCCGCCGTAAAGCTCGCCGCGGCGAGCGCTAACCTCGATATCTTGACTCCTCGCTGCCCAGCTCGTCGGCCTGCCGGCCTGCCCGTCTCGTTCTTTGTCCCAGCGAATTCAGGTCTGGTTGAAGGATGAATCGCTCGAAGACAGCGCTAATCTCGCTGGATTATCCAGCATGCCAGGCTTCCCTAGACACACTCAAAGTCTCGGTGCCTCCCGCCGTAAAGCTGGCAGCCGCTATTTGCGCGCGGCCAGCGCTCGATCCCGTCGGTCTTTTACTGGCAGCATGGCGGAGTTCGTGCGACTGGTGCAGGTTGAGCGATGTCGATGCCAATTCAGAGCCTTCACATTGGGATGCACGTGCGGCACCCGCAATACGGCGTCGGTGAGGTGAAAACACTCACCGAGTTCACTGCTGATATTTCTTTCGATGATGCGCGGCGGACGATCGCTCCCGCGTCGAGCGAGCTCACCCCGGCGGAGCCGACCGCAGCGGTGTCCGAGCTGCAGGTGCCGCTGAGCAATTTCATCCGTGAAACTGCGCACGTTATCGTGGGGGCGCTCGGGCTGGAGAAAGATGACACGATTGTGCAAGGCATCGCGAACCGGTGGCAAAGGGGCACCCTCGTGCTGCGCCCGGCTGATGCGTCGGTGCAGACGAAGGAAGTGCCGCTGGAGACGTTCTTTCACAAGATCGTGATGATGCGCAACAACCTGCGCGTGCTCGAGCAGAAGGTGAACGCGAGCGATAAACTCACTGACGCAGACAAGGTTGACCTCCAGCAATACATCACGCGCTGCTATGGCTCGTTGACCACGTTCAATATCCTATTCAAGAACAAAGAGGATCAATTTTCCTCCGGGGCCTAACCAGCGTAGCGGCGCGCGCGCGCCAGATCTTCATGGCAAACTGTGGCTCGCAGTGGAGGTCGCAGCAAATGTGAGTCTAAAATTGCCGCCCACCCAATCCTTGTGTGAAATGAAAAGTAGGTCGCGTCTAAACTGGCTGAGAAGTCAGCGGCTGGCAAAGTTGAGAGGCGACCTCGAATACATCGAGGAGGTGCAGAAGGCCGAAGTGAAGTTTCGTTCTTAGAGAGCGCTAATATGAAAGACGAACACGCACAGTTTTCCGGATCCGTACCGGCGGCCTATGATCGCTACCTCGGGCCGATGTTGTTCCAGCCATACGCCGAGCCGCCTTCACTTAAGTTACGGCGAGCCGGGCTCCGGACGTGACGAGTTGGTTAGTAGGCCGAGCGACTAAGATTTAAATTGAGCTATTCGCCGCTACGAGGGTAACCCGTGGCGAGCGATCATCTCCATCTGGTCGCGAAGAACGGTTCGGTTTTGGAATTAGCCTGTGGCACCGGCATCTTAACGCGCGTCTTGCGGACTCGTCTGCGTTCGACAGTGAAACTGATCGCGACGGATTTGAACGAACCGATGTTTCGGCACGCGGCCGTGATCGTTACACGGCGAGCATGGCAGAACCACACGTGGATCATCTGCTCGCCGCCGTGTCGGACATTTGCACCTACTGCTTGGAACAAGGTGTCGACGTCAATCGTCGCTTATCGCAACGACATGTGAAGAAACCGTCAAAACGCCAGCAGGCTAACATCGCCCGCGCGTGAAATCTTCGCCACGAACGGCGGCTTCCGCCTTTCGACAACCCGCCGAATTTTCGGCAGCGCTTTTAGAAAAATCTCAGCCAGACATTTCTGCTCGCAAATTGCCCTGCGCGGCGAGCACAAACGCGCGTACTTTCGCGCGACGGATCGCCTGCTTCTCGGCCACTCGGTAGCGAATGCGCTCGTCGCGTGTGACCACAATCCAATTCCTTTCGCCGACGGCCCTTAACCATTCCGGGTCGAGAGCGCCTTGCGGAAAGTGATCGTCGTGAACTTCAACGTTAAGAGCGGCTGCACGGAGAATTCCCGCCATTTTGTGGCGGCCAAGCTGCCGATCGAGAAAGAAGATTAATTCTTCAGGCGGCTTCCGCGAGAGTGAGTCCGCAACGGATCGCTTCTTCAATCTTTTCGCGAGCGCAGCCGTAGTCGCTCGCCAGTTCATCCGCGGATTCGCCCGCCTTGAACCGTTCAGCGACGATGTCTGTACTTACGCCGGTTCCAGTGATGACGGCTTTGCCGAACGAAATGAACGGATCGATGACGACATTCTTTGGCTGGTCGGTTTCATCCACTCGCGTGAACGGATAAAGGCGTAGCGGGAATCCTTTATCATCACGATCGATTCTGCGCAGATGCGCTTTCAAGAGGTCTCGCACCGCGAGCTGTCCACCTTGCGAAGCTGAAATAAAGTTCCCGAAATGTTCGACAAATAAATCGACACCATCGGTCTCGAATTTGTGATCGGCGAGAGGATGTGGCGAACCGAATTCCTTTTTCAGAAAGTCGATTGTTCGCCGAACGACTGGCATATCGACGCGATGCCTGCGACGGATTGCAGCGAGCACGTGGGCTTCAATCAAGTTGATGAATGAGAGTGCGACCGGGGACGTCGCTGCTGGCTGAATGACCGGTTTAAAGAATCTCCGTTCGCCGTCGCTACGGTACGACATACCGGCAACCCAGGAACGCAAAGTTGCCCGCGGCACGAGCAGATAATGCGCGGCCTCTGCGACTCCGTACGCTGGCAATTCTCTCACGTCTTGGTCCGTCATCGCGATGATTCCTTCTATATCCTTTCTATAGAAAACCTACATCTTTCTATAGAAACCGCTTTCAAGAGCAAGTCCGGTCTTTGTCATCGATTTGCAACCCGAGACCGAAAAATGGAGATGGTTGAACTCGCTTCGATAAGCGATCGACCTGGTTGATTATTTCGCAGTATCCGACACTGAACGCGGGAGAAGATTGATCTTGCGGCAATCGAACGATTGCGGCTGACACAGCCGCCCCTACAGCTGCTTTTTTCATGCATCGTAGGCGGCTTATGATGCATAAACGGTGCGCGTTTCAGCAGCTCAGGCAGGCTATATCGCAACATTGATCAACGGGCACGCGTCAGATTACGAGCGACAGATCCCGCGGGAATGTGTACGTTGCGCACCCAAATGAACTTTGCCAGAACTTGCATCGCCCTCGCCGCGATTATCGCGCCTGGTAGCTTCTCAGGACAAACAGCATCCCAGTCCAGGCAATCAGAAATCGATTCGGCCGATCGGCTCTTTCAGGTTGGGAAGTTTGCCGAAGCTGGCAAACTTTACTCGCAAATCGCCGCTCAAAATCCCAAGAACTATTCCGCAACACTCCAGTTGGGTCGGATTGCATTGCTTTCCAACCGGCTTGACGATGCGCAGAAATGGCTGGAAAAGGCCATAACCCTGCAGCCGGGTGACGCCGATCCAAAGGTCATGTTGGCCGAGGTGTTTTATCGCCGCGACGATTTCCAAAAGGCCGCGGCTTCGCTAAACGGCGTCGACGTGAGCAGCAACAAGCTGATTATTTCGCAGTATCCGACACTGAACGTCGCGATGTTGGAGAGCTTCAAGGGCCAGACGCCTTATGAATTGCATGGCAACGGGACAAGTACGCGTCTGAAGTTGGTAAAAACCGATCCGCTGCCGGTGGTCAACGTGCGCGTAAACGGCGGCGACGAAGTCACCTTCTTCATCGATACCGGGGGTTCGGAGGTCACGCTCGACACGGATTTCGCCAAGGAGCTTGGCGTTCCGCAATTTGCGGCGGTACAAGGCACCTTTTCGGGCGGCCAGCACGCTGAGGTCCAACTTGGACGGATTGAGTCACTCACCGTCGGCGATTGGACGATCAAAAACGTGCCCACGGCAATGCTTCCTTTGCGCCAACTCTCGAAAGGTTTGGGCGTCAAACGCATCGACGGAATCATTGGGACCACTTTGTTTTACCATTTCCTGGCGACCATGGATTATCCACACGGCGAGCTTGTGCTGCGCCGGAAGACCGCCAAAAGCCTGGAAGAGTTTACAAAATCATCAGGCAAGAGGGTCGCGGTTCCTATCTGGATGGCGAGCGATCACTTCATGGTTGGGTGGGGTCGCGTGGAGACGCTCCCACCTGCGCTCCTCTTCGTTGACACAGGGCTGGTGGGCGCGGGTGTCAAATTGGCAGAGTCGGTTATCAAGGAAGCCGGGATCAAGCTGGAGGAACAGAAAGCTTTCGAAGGCGCGGGGGGAGGCGGAAAGCTGAAGATCGTGCCCTACACCGTGCATCAACTTTCCTTCGGAGGGATAAAGGAAGACAACGTCCCGGGCCTCTACGATGGACCGTTCCCGTGGGAAAACACTTTTGGCTTTCACCTCGCGGGGATGGTCGGCCACGATTTCTTCAAGCCCTATACGGTGACCTTTGATTTTCAGAACATGCAGATTTTTCTACAATAGAAACGCTGACTCCAACGCTAGAGAGACTGTCGTGGGTCGCAGACCCGGCAGCGATGCCACGGCTAACAAGGTCACCCATCTTTGGCCTCACCCTGGCTTCGATGCTCCGCTTGCCCAGCTCCGCACCGCGACCCTCCGCGGCGAGTACACTGTCAGCAACCTTTGGCAGATTGATTCGGCCGCAGTCATCCGCTTTCGCGCAGACTACAGCGTGACAAGACGACAGCTCCGAAATTCTTCGCCCGCCACAGCGGGTAAACTGAGCAAGTGGGCTACAGCGAATAATCGACGGTCATAGACCGCCGCTGCAGCGACAGCGCGCCAGTTCGGACGCTACTTTTTGTCCAAAAGCGACAGGAACGCTTCGTAACCTTCGTCTTTCATTAGTTCGATTGGAATGAAATGGAAGGCGGCCGAGTAAACGGAGTAACTTTGTCCGGTGGGCGAAGAACGGCTCGGTTTTGGAATTGGCCTGCGGCACCGGCATCTTAATGCGCGCCTTAGCGCAGTGCCGCGGCGTCGCGCAGGGAAGTAAGCGCTCGCTCTACAAACGTTCTGCGAGCCAGGCCTTTAACTTTTCCAGCCATCGCAAGCGCTTTCTTCCAACTGAATTTACTCGGATATTCAATCTCCGGCAGTGTCACAAAAAGTCGGGTTCTGGTTGGGCCAAGATAAAAAACGTCGACCAGAGCCTTCTCGGGAGTCGCGATCCTGGCGTTGCCAGATGCGTCGAGCTCGAATCCGAAGAAAAAATCGGGTGCAACATGGTGAATGGAAAAGGTCCCAACCGGCGTCTTATACCGCCTCGTCCGGGCGAGGGATACGGCATACGTCACTCCCGGAATCTGTGAAATCATGCCATGATGATAGAGAGCGGTTTGCAGCGAGACATACGCTGGATAGGGCGAGGTCAGATGCTCGGCGATGGCCAATTTATTGAGGCGATTACGGAGAGCCCATTTGCCGCGGGCGATCGGAACGATTAAGCCGCCTCGCGCCAGACGCGATACAATCTTATTGGCGTTAGAGTTTTCGACACCGAGCAAAGCGGCCACATCTTTCGTTTCGAAAAGCGACTGACCTAATGCTTCAATTCTCGCGAAAGCTTCGACCAAGGTCATAACGCCTCCAATGTGCGAATGACATGGTCGCGGATTGTATCCCAGGTTTTCCGCGTACGGTAGTAATCGTGATATTCTGGCGGCAGGTAAGCGACGACTTGACTGAGGAATTGTTCATGCGTAACGGACATGACGATCTCGCACGCCGTCGCCAGGCGCGTCCGGTCAATTTTTACGGCCGATCCGGTCGCAGCACGTTGTGACAGGAACTCTAAATCAAAAATATCACGTGCCTGGGTCTCTTTTCTGTTCAGCAGTGCTGCGACCTTCTGACTAAAGGCGGTTTCGAGCCCGTAATGGCTCGCTATCACTGGGCGTAGATTGTAAGCGGTAATAATCTCGCTATCAGCGGGCCCGAAGACTATTCCCGGATCAAATTTGCGCCGTGAAAATTCGATGCGTATTGGCAGATCGATCCCGGAAGATTCCGTTTGGATGTGCACCTTCCATCGTTGCGTGGTGGGTGTCTGCTTTGGTTCAGAAATGTGGGTCACTTGTATTCTTGCGGCGAGCAGGGTTTGAGTAAGCGCAGGTCCTTCCAGAATTTTTCTGATGTTGTTTCGCAGCGTCTCTTTGGCGATCGTATGAACGTCGAAATCGATGTCCTTGGAATAGCGAATGCTTTTCCAGAAAAACCGAAGGTTGCAGCCTCCCTTAAGGGCGTACAACTTCTTATCCATGCGCGTGCCAAGCTGGGCAAGGAAAACAAGGTGGAATCGCTCCACTGCCTGAACATTTTCCGGTTTTGGATTCATCGGTGATAATACGCATAATCGACACTAATGTCGAATTCGAGTATTTATTGCTTCGGCCCCGGCGGGCAGGCTGAGTATGGCTTTGACGTTGCACCCGGCTTGAGCGCAATCGAATCCGCACCCCTCAAACTTTGCAGTCGCCGGCGGCGACTGCTACAGAGGCAAACCCGGCGGACAATCGCAAACTGGTTTGGCAAGCTTGGAGTTTCCGCGGCTTAACCGTCTATCCAGCGCTGCCCTTGCGCTGTATTCTGATCTACTTCGGACGCTACTTTTTGTCCAAAAGCGACAGGAACGTTTCGTAACCTTCACCTTTCATTAGTTCGATCGGAATGAAATGGAAGGCGGCCGAGTAAACGGAGTAACTTTGTCCCGTGGGCGATTTCGGGTCGGGAAAGAGATAGCCAAGGTGGGCGTTGCTTCGTTTGGCGCGCACCTCCGTGCGCTGCATATCGTGCGAAGTGTCCAGGTTTTCGACGAGGAGATCTTTCGAGATCGGTTTGCTAAATGCGGGCAGGCCGGTGCCGCTGTCGAATTTGTCGAGCGAAGTGAAAAGTGGTTCGCCGGTAATGACATCGACATAGATGCCGGTGCGCTCGTTGTTCCAGAATTGATTTTGGAAAGGCCTTTGGGTGCCACCTTCCCGCACGACGGAATATTCCTCGGCCTTTAATCGGCGTTTCAAGACGGCGTCGCTCGGGACGGGCCGGTTCGGATCGAAACCTGTGGTCTCCTTTTTCTCTTTCTGCGCGAGAAAGAAGACGTAGAGCCCACCGGCGATGAGCACGATCGCGATGCCGACACCGATGTACGTGCTGAGGGCCGATCTTTCCTCGCTGGTGATTCGGCCCCCGTACATCTCTGATCGCGATCCACGTCATTGAAGCAGAGATTGGCCACGTCTGTCACTTATTTTTCTCAAACAGAGGGAGGACTGATTTGCGGCCAAGTCTCAATTCCTTGAAATGGCGCTTAGAGGTCAAATGGCTCTGTTGAAAAGCTCACGGTCGGAGAACGGAGAATGGAGAACAGAGGTCAGAGGACGAAGGACGGAGAACTGCAGATCACATGTTGACAGTGGCGACCAATCGTTCAATCGGATATCATCGACCGATGGTTCGGCTCCGGATTCGCTTGGCAAAGTCAGGCGATTGCCGTGCCCTGGCCGAGTTGCGCTATCGATTTCGCGCTGAAACCGGATCGGTGACTGAAACCGAGTCGCAGTTTGTACGAAGGTGCACATCATGGATGAAGAAGCGTTTTCGCACCGGCTCTTGCCAGTGGCGCTGCTGGGTCCTCGACGACGGCAAACGGATGCTTGGCCATGTTTGCGTGCAGTTGTTTGAAAAAATCCCCAACCCTGTTAACGAACCGGAGCTTCATGCTTACGTAACCAACTTTTATGTTATCCCGGAAATGCGGGACCAGGGACTCGGCAAAAGATTGTTGAACAAAGCGCTATCATGGTGCCGCGCTCGAAGCACCGACGCGGTGATTCTGTGGCCGAGTTCGGCAAGCAAATCGTTTTATCGGCGGTGCGGCTTTGTAGCGCCCGCAGATATTTTTGAGCTGCGACATGGCGTTCTTCGACCGCGTTCTCGCCGCGAGGCAAAAGCGTAAATGCCCAGACCGCCTTGCTAGCTGGCTACAAATTTTTCGGCGTAATCGCGGGCAAACTGAGCGAAATCGATCGGGGGAGTGCCCGTGACTTTCTCAACGTCGGCAGTCACGGCGGTCCAACGGTTCTGTTTATTAGTTGCGTGCAGCTCCAGTAACGGCTCCACCTGCCACTGCGGCAGTCCGGCTTGAAGCATTCCGTCACGCGCAGCGGACTCCGGTACGTCGACGTAGTTGATCTCGCGACCCGCCGTTTCGGAAAGAATCGATGCTACTTCTGCGATTCCGAGCGCTGCCGGGCCGGTCAGCGTGTAAGTTTTTCCTTCGTGCCCGTCGCTTGTCAGTGCCTCGGCGGCAACCGCTGAGATATCGCGCGTATCGACAAAACTCGCCTTTCCATTCCCCCACGGCAGATAAATCGCGCCATCGCGCGGCGGAAAGTAAGTGATAAAATTTTGCATGAACGAATTCGGTCGCAAAAACGTAAACGCCAGACCCGATTCACGAATGTGTTGTTCGTTCGCGGCATGCCATTTTCCAAACGTGTATGGTGGGCTGGCATCGGCGCCGATCGCGGACAGTTTTACGATGTGACGCACGCCCGCGCGCTTCGCGGCATCGACAAATGCGTTTGCCACTTCCACCTGATTCGGCATTAGCGGCGGCAGAAGAAAAACCTTCGCGACGCCATCAAGCGCGCCTGCAAACGAGCTGTCGTCTTCAAAGTCGAACGTCGCAAGCGCAATGTCGTCGCCGAATCGCGGTCGCGCTTTGGCTTGATCGCGCACGGCAGCGCGAACCGCCGCACCTTTTTTGGAAAGTAGCTTCGTCACATCACGTCCGACCGTGCCGGTCGCGCCAGTTACTAAAGTAGTTTTCGCCATAAACTTTCTCTGTATCGGATTATGATTACGGGCGTAGGGCCGCCTACATCGAAAGCACTTCCATCTTCGCTAATGCTACGACGTGACAAGCCGGCGAGCCAGGGAAGCCAAAGTAAGGCAGAATTAGGAATTAGGAAGTAGAACAGAGCGGGCAGGGATGAGCGACATGGCGGTAATGCCGCGAGGTAGCGGTGAGGGAGTGGGCAACGAGCGTAAGTCAGCAAGCGACTGTGCCGGCGAGGTCGCAAGCAGCCGGGAGGCCTTCGACCATTTGCGTTACTCTTCCTTGGCCTCCGCGGGCGTGGGCAAGGGAGCGGACAACGTGACGTGCGTGATTTTTTCCAGGGGTTCGCGAGTGGCTTTCATGGTGACCTCCTGATGCAGCTCCTCTAATTCCCTGAAAGTTACGGTTTGGGTAATGGTCTCGTTGATGTTCGAGCGCATCCGCGAGAACTGGTACTTGTCATTCTTGAACTTTTCCCACTCATCGGCGAGCGCGACGGGGGTGAGCGGCGATGTGCCGGTCTGAACAATCTGAGCCACATCATCGACAACCTTTTTGGCGACTGGTCCGGCGGGAGTGAACTCTGGAATCTTCGGCGTCCAATCCGGGAAGGCGACAGGGCCGGGCGCGCTTATAGCCGCTTGCGCCTTCGCTTTCGCTTTCGCCTCCTCCTTGGCTTCCTCCTGTGCGTCTTCTGCCATCATCTTTTTTACGTCCGGCATCTGGATGCCCATTTTCTTCGCGGCCTCAGACGCCCGGCGGAGAGCTGCCTCTGTTTCTTTGTCCGTGTCTTGTCCGTTCGCAAGCCGCGCGAACATGAGGGCGAAAAGAAACACAAACGGCAGGAAGTACGCTTTCATGGCGCCGATGTTAGCACAGCCGAAATGGAGGGCAAACAGAATACCTCCGGCGAAGCCGGGCCCGAAGCGGCCTAACAAATGTAGGAGGAATCGAATCACGAATACAGCAACCCAGGAAAAAATTCCTGGAAGACGCGCTGAGATCTATTGCGTCTGCGAAGCGTACGCGACCCGCGTGCAATGCCAGTCCGGCTCGGACCCGTGCATCTCGTCATTCCCAATTCCTCGATCCAGTCGCACGGGAATGTTTTTTCTGTAACGTTTTCGCATGAAAGCTCTCGCTCTGTTCTTATTGCTTTTCCTATCAGTATCAATCGCATCGGCAGCACAGCCGGTTGTCGTTATTGTTCGTCACGCGGAGAAGGCCGCCAACGGTGGAACTGATCCGGATTTATCTTCGGCCGGTCGTGCGCGGGCTGACGCGCTTGCACGAATTTTGAAGGACTCAGGCATCACCGCAATTTTCACCAGCGAATTCAAGCGCACCCAGGAAACCGCGGCGCCGATCGCGACATCAATTGGTGTCGCACCAACGGTAATTCCGGCGAAAGATACGGCCGGGCTGGTCGCGAAGTTGCATCAGCTAAACGGCAACGCGCTGATTGTTGGGCATGGCGACACAATTCCGAACGTCATCAAAGCGCTTGGAATCAACAGCCCGATCAACATTCCTGACGAGGATTACTCGGAGTTGTTAATCGTCACGCTTGGCGATAAGCCGCAGCTGTTTCGGCTGCATTACCCTTCGTAACGAAAGCAAAAAACGGCAGTCGTTACTTCAAGTATTTGTCGAACCATGCGACCGTCTGATCCATTCGATCGGCTTGGTTCTCAGGTTTCATGAAGAGATGGCCTTCGCCGGGATACACGATGAGTTGTGTCGGCACACCAAGCGTTTTTAAAGCGTGCCAGAATTCGTAAGACTGTGACGAAGGACATTCCGCATCGCGCTCACCGACAATCACCAGGGTGGGGGTCTTTACGTTCTTAATGAAATGAATGGGAGAACTTTTCTCGTAAACCGCGGGGTCGTCGTAAACTGATGCGCCGAAGAACGGAATCATCCATTGATCGATTAGGTTCTGGCCGTAGTAACTTTGCCAGTTGGCAATGCCAGCACCGGCGACGGCGCCACGGAAACGATTCGTTTGCGTAACAGTCCACATGGTCATGTAGCCACCATAACTCCAGCCAGTCACGCCGAGACGCGCAGGATCGATCGGATATTTTTTTATCGCGGCATCGACTCCGGCGAGAATGTCACGCAGATCGCCGGCGCCGAAATCTTTCACGTTGGCGCGAGTGAAATCTTCTCCCTGGCCGTAGCTTCCACGAGGATTCGGCATCAGCACATAATACCCTCGTGACGAGAGAGCGGCGATAATAGCTCTCGACATTCCAAATGAAGCGGGCCAGTCCGGCGTGAGTGCGCTTGAAGGTCCGCCATGGATGAGAACAACCATGGGATATTTCTTGCCGGACTCCACTTGCTTGGGCGGAAGAAGCCAGCCTTGGATGTTGAAGCCGTCGTTCGTCCACTCAAGATTCTCGGCTTTGCCCCATGTCGGCGATAGCCCGGAGTTATTGCTGGTCACCTGACGCCATTCACCGATCGGCCCAGTCCAGATCTCCGGTGGCGTTTCAAAGCTGCTGCGTTCTGCAGCCGCGAATTTGCCATCCTTGGAAATAGCAAAGTTAGGGAAATTACCGAAGGCGTGAAGATCCTCCGCGCCTTTCCAAATCGTTCGCACGGAATTATTGGCGAGCGTCAATTCAGAGATCGCACTTCCGCCTCCGACGGTTTCGGTGAAAAGGATGCGATCGGGCGTCCGCCAGAAAAGCGAACTTACTGAGCTTTTGCGACCTCGCGTCCGGTTTACTACTTCGTGGCCGTCGGCGGAGATAGTGAACAGGTCGCCGCCGTGGAATCCCTCGTCACTCATCAAGCCTTCAATGAAGGCGACCGATTTGCCATCCGGTGACCAGCGCGGAACCGCCACTTGCAGCGAAGGCTTGTAGAGTGATGTGGCGTCGCCCTTCGCGATGTCGATCGTATAAATCTGCGCGATCCACCAATTGTTGTCGCCCGGTCCTGGAGCGGCGGTTGTTACAAACATCCGGTCGTCGGGAGACCAATCGTAATCGTAGACATGGAGATTTGGCGGCGAAACCTGGCGTATCTGACCGATAGAAATATCGAGAACAGCAATCCGCTGGTTATGAATAGCGGTGTCGATTACGCCCGTTGTGGCGGGCGCGGCCGTTAACGGACCGCCACCGCTCGCGCCTTCTACATAGAGAAACGCAATGCGTTTGCCATCGTGCGACCAGCGAGGACGTGCCGCATATCCTTTCAGGTGTGTAATTTTTTTAGGATTCGAACCATCACCATTCACCGTCCAGAGTTGGGCTTGGTCTTTCTCGCCGGCGTTGGAAAAAAATGCGAGGCTCTTGAAATCCGGAGACCAGGCTGGACCTGAGTCCTCTCTTTCACCGGTGGTCGCAAGATTAACCGGCACTGCCGCAGCATTACCTGATGTTCGACAAATATGAGTCTGCTTTGATGTTGTTGCAGCGGTGGACTGCACCCATGCGGCATGTGCGCCATCCGGAGAGAGAGCAATATCATCGTAGAGAACAGTTTTACCCAGTTGTTTGGTCAGTTGCATGTTCTGAGCTGTTAACATTGCGGGAAAGAGATAGGCCAGAAGAAAATGCTTCATAATGCGATCCTGACAAAGGGCCGATGGAGTAGCAAGGTCATCCACCTTCCTTCCGTGACTGCCGGATTGCGGTGTGACAAGGAGAACTCGCGCGGTTTAAACGCATAGATCTCGAACGAAGTTTAGCTGCGAAGCGCTTTAGTGAATCGGACCAGTTCATCTGCCACGACTTCGGTGCGCTCGATGATTTTTTTGTCGCTAATGTTGTCACCGTCGAAGGCGTCGCCGGTGGCAAACACGAACCGGGGAATAATCACGCAACGAAAATCGAGCATGAGACTGTTTGCATAGGCCATGACCGACATGTAACTGCCAGTGCTGCCAGCCGCGCAAAGAAAGCCGATGACCTTGTTTTCCCACGCACTGCCGGCGAGCTCGATCATGTTCTTCGCGGCGGCGGCGACATCGTAATTGTATATCGGCGCCGCGATCAGGATCCCGTCCGCGGCTCTAATTGCGGTGCTTAATTTCTTCGAGCCTGGCATCCTGTAACATTTGTCTGCGTCGCAGAGGGGCAGGTCCATTTCGCTGATGTCGATCCAATCGCAGTCCACCTTTCGCTTTCGAAGATGCGCGAGCGCGACACGGCCAATACGGCGGCTGTTACTGTCGGGGTTACCGCTCGTGCTAATGACAAGATACTTTGGCATGATCCAATGCTAGAAGTAAACGCCCAACGCTCAACATCGAACGCCCAATGTCCAATTCCGATGTGTGTGATAGTACGCATCGATAATTCGAGTCTTGACATCAAGACCACGACCAGCCTTGGCTGCTGAGTGTTAAGAGCGCGAGAGCCTGCAATGTACATCTCTTCTTTTCCTTTTTCTGTTGGCTAACAGCTCGGTGCACGCGTTGGACTTCTGTAAATCCTTTGTCGTCACATCAGACTTGATATACATACCGACGTTCTTGGAGGCTAAGGCAATCATTTTATTCGTTCGAGCTTCGCGAGGGCACTTACCTGTGTGTTAGCTGTACTGAACCAGGAGACGGGAGTTTCGATCAAACGATTGACTCCATTATGAAGACATTTTGGGTTATCCGCTGAAAACGAATTTCTAAACGCAATGGTGAAGTATCTCTTTATCCACTGCGCGGCTGATTGCGATCGTAAGGAATAATGTTGTCCCATTCGTCGGGAGAAGAGCGAGCGACGAAGGCTACGACGGGTTCGGTGTCGCTCATGTTGAAGACTTCGTGTGGCACGCCGGGTTTGATGTAAATGAAATCGCCGGCTTCGTTCTCAATCACGTGCTTGAGCCCGGGTCCGAATTCATGGCGCACTTTTCCTTCGAGAATATAAAGGATTACCTCGAAGCCGACATGAATATGGGCATACGCAACGCCGCCCGGAGGTATCGTGGCGATGTTAGCCGATAGGCTCGTTGTTCCCACATTTTTTGCGGACATCCCCTGCTTATAGTGAATCCCGTTCCAATCCCTGCGCGCGCCGCCACCGCGAATCCCGACCGAGGAGCGCAAAAATCTCCGTTGGTTTTTGCTTTCCTTTCACGGCAACTTCGCCGAGCCGCCGCGTGCGGTATCGCTCCTTGGCCTTTGCCAATGTCGAACCGCTAATAATGATGCGCGTTTCGTACTCCGGTGTTTTCGTTAGCCCTTCCAACCGCGAAGCCAGATTTACCCCATCACCGATCACGGTGTAATTGAGCCGCGTCTCCGATCCCATGTTTCCGGCTACGACGACGTCGGTGTTAATACCAACACCAACACCAATAGTGGGCAATCCGCGCTGATGCCATTGCCGATTTAAATCGTCCAACGCCTCAGTCATTTCGAGCGCCGTCTTCATCGCGCGATCGGCATCGTCAGGGTGGCCAATCGGCGCGCCGAAGAGCGCCATGAGAGCGTCGCCGATGTATTTGTCCACGACACCGCCGTGATTTTCCACGATCGTGCCCATGCGGGTGAAATAGTGATTCAAAATCCCCAACATCTCCTGCGGCGAAAGCACTTCGCTCATGCTGGTGAAATTGCGCAGGTCCGAAAAGAGAACGGTCACCTGGCGTTCTTCTCCACCAAGCGCGACATCTTTACGCAACAGCTCCGCCGCCACGTCCGGTGAGACCACTTTCCCTAACAAATCTCGAACACGATCGCGTTCGGCCAGGCCTTCGGTCATCTGATTGAACGATGCGGCGAGCGAACCGAACTCGTCCTCCTGCCTTAGCTCGACGCGATGCTGATAATTGCCTGCCGCGATTTCGTGCGCGCTTTCGGCGAGCTGGAGCACAGGCCGGGAGACGCCGCGCGCGATCCAGATTCCCAGCGCAGTGGATACCGCGAGACCAAGCAGCGCCAGACTCAAATAGGTGTGCTCAAGTCGAAGATACGGCGCGAGTTCCTTGTCGAGCGATCGTTGCAGAAGTGCGATCGGGTTTCCATTTTCCGCCGGCAGCGGCACGGAATAACTCAAGAAGGTTTCGCCAGTGATGCCAAGATCGACAATCTGTTTCGCGGGTGGCGCACTCCCGCGCAGGATCGACATCAATGCGGCCCGCCGCTTTTCATCGAAGGTGGCGCCGAAGGAATTCTGCCCGCTCAAAAACGTGATCTCCAAATTGGTGTATGCCTTGATCTCGCGCGCGAAATTATCGTCGATGCGAAATCCGGGACAGAGCCACGCGATTGGATCAGGCGCGAGCAGTGGCGTGACCGCCATCGCATAGAGTTGATTATCGAGAAAGACAAATGCGTAAGTCGATTCAGTTGCTTCCGCCTTATCGATCAATTTCGGAAAAGGAAATGGAACACCGTGCAGTTCCGGCCGGCGCATATCGAAAAGAAGTTCGTTTTCGAGGGACGCGATCAGGATTACATCTGCTTTCATCCGGCCTTGAAGACTTTCCAATGCCGATAACGTGGTCGCGCGATCCTGGTCCGTGCCAGCGAAAGCTTCCTGAAAGGCGTGATCACGCGAAAGAATCGCTGCAGCGGAGGTGATCTGTTGATTGCGTCGCTCGATCAGTCTCTCGAAAACCTGCGCGCCGGCCCGCAAGCTCGATTCAATCTGCGCAAGCGCATGCTGGCGGTTGGCGTGTCTGACTACGAGATAAGTCGCGCTTTGCAGCAGCGTTAAAAGAGCGACCAGGAAGAAGAGCAACCGGTTTCTGAAGCTGCGAAATCGAAATTTCAGCGATATCCTCCGGTTGATAACCCAGGCGCACGCTTAGCGCGAAAGTCCGGCTTCAGATCCAGAGTGAAGAGCAACTCCTTGGCGCCCTTCGCTGCAAGATCGACATGTTGCGCGAATTGTTTCGGCGCACCTTTGAGCGACGGTTGCCAGACCTCGACGATGTATTGTCCCGGTGGCAGATCCTTTAAAAGGGCGCGGCCTTCTTTGCCCGTGATCTGAAAATACGGCGTCGCCAGCACTGCCACGTAGGCAATCATCCAATCGTGAATATTGCATCCGAGCGTGACGAATCCTTCCTTGTCGAAAGTGACCGGTTCGGCCGGGACGCCGGCGTAAAGCGGCAGCTCGAATTTTTTTGCCGGCGACAACGAATAGACATGATGGCGAATGTCGTCATTGTTCGGAAACAAGACCGACGTGCCGACCTGAAGCGCGGTTACGTAAGGAATGAACTGTTTGTCTCGTTGATCGATGACCGCTCGCTTTTTCGCAGGCGCAGAGATCGCAGCCCTTTCTTTCGCGTAGACGACTGCGTCGGAAACGAGCTCGCCGTTACGGTCCTTGACCGTAACGGCGAGCGAACTGGCGTGCAGATTGTGGCACAAACTAAAGGCCGCGAGGAGGACGCGCACGCGCAACAGGTTCATTTAATAAGCAAAGGCGACCTTCGCCTCAACCAAATGGTTTTCGTATTGCAGCGGATCGTGTGAAGTCACGGCGTACTCGTAAGCCAGCTGAACGGACAAATATCTCGTCAACGCGTATCCAGCGGAAACGGAAACGGCGTTTGTCTGACCTCGCAACCGATATGCGGTGTAAAGCGGATTAGTGCCGAAAGTTGTGACCGGTCGGAGTTCGGACGTGAGCATGAGAATGTCGGGCCGCGGCGGGACCGCGTAGGAAATGACGTTACCGGCGCGATAAGTGTATCCGAGCACGACTTGCAATGACGAGGTCAGATCGATAATCACACGCGCGTTGGCGGTGTGGCCCTGCTCATCGAAGAAATCGTCGGGCGCCGCGAAATTTCCGAATATATAGCCGGCTTCGAGCGCGATCCGTTCCGAGATTGCGATTCCGCCGCGAAGACGAAGCGATTCGTCCCAGCCGCTGCGCACAGTTTCTTGAAAGCGATCGTAGCCAATTCTTTCCTCCAGCAAAATCCATGGGGCCTGAGGGCCCAGGCCGAATCGGTAACGCAGGCTGGCCGATGCGCCGGCGCCGATTTCATTGAACGCATTGTATTGATCCCAGAGGTGGCCGCGCAAATCAGCGACGAGATTTAGTCGAAGATCACGCGATAGTTGAAAACCGTTTCCTATGCGAAGATCGGTTTTCCAAGCCCAATCGGCTTCCTCATCCGACGAACGATCCGAATTCGAGAGATTACTGTCATAAAAGCCGCCCGTCTCCGCATCAAAACGCCATTCTGCTCGCGCGAAATTCAAAGTCATCGCGAGTAACACGCTCAAAATTGTTGACCCCGCCGCTTTCATACGTCGATTGGCTCTGGGAAATCACCGCACTCCAGCGCGAAGAGTTTCGCTTCTCGTCGGCTATTTGGGATGGGTTAGATAACGCACACCGCTCATTAGCGTTCCTTTACGGAAATTGGATAGGCTTTTGAACAAAAATCCAACATCGGGGAACAGAAAATGGGTTCAGATTTTCATTTTTGACATTACTTTTTGAGGACTAGATCATGACCGAACCAAATCAGAATGCAGCAAGGATGGCGGCCCCATTATTTTATTCGTCTGCATCTTGCCGGCTCAAGGGGGTTCGCGTGATCCCGTGCCGCAAAGGTTCCGGCAGGCCTGATTCTAGATCAAGCCGAGCGCCCGGACCGTCGGCTCGTCGATCGCGCCGGTGGCTTCCAAACCGTAGTCTCGTTGATACGCGCTCAGCGCTTGACGCGACGCGGGTCCAAGTGAGCCAGTAACATCTCCGATGTAATAGCCGAGTTCCTTCAAGGCATGCTGCACATTAATGATAACTTGGTCGGGCAACAGGTTACCGTATGTGTAGATTGGTCCATCGTAGTCGTAACTTTCGTGGGCAGTATCATACCCCCATGCCGGACACCAATAACCTGAATCCCAATAGTAATAACCGCCGGCGACTAGGACGATGATAACGTGGTGCTGCTTCCACCAAACGCGATCATGACGCTCGTGGCGATACCGGCCGAGTGCCTGGGCATAACTGACATGCTTGTCCTCGTTTTTTTTCCGGCTGACGACCTTCTTTGTCGACGCCCGGCTCGGAATGGCCGTTGGTTTAGGAGAAATGTAAACGCTGGCGGGTTTTTGATTTCGCTTGGGCGGTGGCGTCCCACTGGGGGAGGGGTTTTGGCCGCCTGCAGTCGTTGCGAACGCGACCACCGTCGCGAGACCGAACAAAATTAATGGTTTTGTCTTCATTGCGATGAGATGTACCAGAATCTTTTTTGTTCCCGGCGAGCCAAGGGAGGCAGAGACGACGCCGTGATCATTACGCCGGAACCTCGCGTGAGGGGAGCGCCGATTAAGGCGCGTCCCACTCCACGCGATTGTTAGGCGTGGCTCCGCAGAGCTTAGGGTAATTCCTGAGGCTCGCCGTAGATGAAGTCATCCATGACGACGACATCCCGGTTGGGTGTTTTCAAGATGCGATTGCCAGAGGTAATTCGGACCAAAAAAACATTAGCTGTATCAAACCCGACTCCCAAG
>Ga0307278_10000261_pt1 | contig 27101 bp, 24 predicted proteins | sample ER_DNA_117_FD_194482 | JGI IMG/M metagenome (GOLD analysis project Ga0307278, IMG submission 194482) | Bulk soil microbial communities from the East River watershed near Crested Butte, Colorado, United States - ER_DNA_117 | ecosystem: Environmental > Terrestrial > Soil > Floodplain | place...
AAGGAGCCCAATCTGTTCGAGGTTCGCGTTATAGGAAATCCCAACCTACAGCCGGAGGTGGCCTATGAATGGTCTTATGGTGCCGTTTACAGCCCGAAATGGATCAAGGGCCTGACGCTCAGTGCGGATTGGTGGCATATTGATATGCGATCCATCGCGTCCTTGCTCGGCACGCAATTCATTGTTCAGAATGATATTCCAGGGCTGATTTTCCGCGGTCCTCCTAGAATAATCAACGGCAGGCAGGTGCCTGGGCTGATCTTTCTGGTCATTGATCCCAACGAAAATCTTACAGGCGCGATCTTGAAGGTCTTGACTACGAAGCGGTCTACATTCTGGACTCGTCAATGTTTGGTCACGGCGATTTTGGCAGGCTGACCGCAACGGTCAATGGCACGTGGCTATCACGGGCTGAGCTTCAGATTTCCCCTGACACAAAACGGTTTGGTATCGCCGGTGAAGTCATACCATTTGGATTTACGCTGACCGGCTCGCTGCCATGGAATCGGGCTAATTTCAGTCTGTTCTACGACGGCCGGGCTGATACGTGGATGCAGGGTGTGGATGTTGGCACAGTAATTCACTACACCGGCCAATACGAAGATGACAATGTCAGTCTCACAAGTGCATTCGGTTCCTTCGAACCTCCCAAGCCGCAAACGCCGAGAAGTGGGCCGTTGCCTTGGCGCGCGCGGAAAGTGCGCGAGTGGATTACCCTCGATCTGATTACATCGTACACGTTTAACCTGCCACCGCCTGCCTCGGCCGAGGTACCTGGCCTTGCAAAGGTCGGCGGCAAGAACATCCAGGTGAAGGAGGACAAGGAGAAAAATGTCATGCCTGTATCTACGGCCGAATACAATCCCTGTGGATGGCGCGCCTGGTTGAATAACACCACGATTTCCCTTGGGATGCAGAATGTGTTTGACGAAGATCCACCGTTTGTGGCCGGAGGCGTCGAGAACGGCTACGACGAATCGTTAGCTACCATCAAAGGCCGGTTCTGGTATGTCCAGCTAAAGAAAAGATTCTAACCAGTCGAAAGAGCCTATCCGTGGTCTGAAATCCACTGCGCGACGATGCGGGCTGAGTGCGTTTCGCTGGAGTAGAACTGTGGTGGCAGGCGTGCCGCCTGCAGTTTTAGAACAACCCGTGCTTTATAGCCGGCACGGCTGCCTCCGCAGCCCAGGGCCTGCATTTTCCGCGTAACGCCTGGCCAAATTTTACGGAGTACCTGAGTGAACGGCCAGAAATGACAACTCAACAACGAGAAGCCAAAGAAGGCCAAAACAAGAAAGAAAATTAGTTTATGAAAAAAGAGATTAAAAGAATCAGCCTAATGACAGCAATATTCCTGACCGTGGCGCTCGCCAGCTCCGCGGTGGAAGCGGGAGTGATACGAATTAATGGTACTATCGCAGGGAGCGAAAGTGGCGCACCTTTTCCCGATCCAGCAGAAGGGTTTTATGTCAATGGGAGCGTCACGTCAACCGACACGCAGCTTGGTCCATTCGCAATGTTTTATTCGGTCATAGTGGACTTTGCTTTGTCCGGTACGCCACCCGGCGCCCCCGCGGCTAGTCATTTGGTAGTGGGAGACGCCGCCAACGGTGACAGCATTTTAACGTATTTCTTTGGAAATAACGTTGGTTTATGCGACAACGGCGATCTTCACATTGTGAACCCTGTTACCATTATCGGCGGAACGGGCCGGTACGCTGGTGCTAGAGGCAGCCTCACCCTGGACCAATGCTCGAATCTGGCGACCGGCGAGACCAGCGGTACCATCAGCGGCACCATCGTCGTAAGAGGGCGGTGAGCGTTGGCAGGCCTCTGCCAAACCGTCGCCGACAGTAGCGCTTGACCCGTTGCGGGCAAGCGCTACCTCGGCAAGACGATGCTCTCGCGGATCGCTGCGCTGGTTGGCGCCTCGTTGGCCACGGCCGCTCGAGTCACTTCGGGTGACTACGACCCACAAGGAAGATTGAAGCGTTGCGTCTGTTTCGTTGGTGCGCACGAGGGGCGGAAGGCGGAAGAGGAGGGAGAATTCAAGGGACTTGGGAGACACAGATAACTCTAACCGATTGCGCAGGTCACGTGATAAGAAGCTTCCAAGGAATGCTGACGTTCCACCAGGGAGGCACCTTGATGGATGGAACCACCACACCGCCGGCTCTAAGGGCGCCTGCAGAAGGGGTTTGGCGTCATACCACTGACAACAACTATGCGTTTCGCATGAAATCCTTCACCTTTTATGCCCAGAACGTCTTTACGGGCTGGACGATCATTGCGGGGGAAACAAGCGTGGATAAAACAGGAGACGCCAATACGGGGTCCGCGACCGTCGAGGTGTATGACCCAAACGGCGTGTTAGTTGCAACTGTATGTGCTGAGATTGCTGGCACGAGATTCGAGTTCTAATCGATTACGGGGTTTGGCGCGTCACATCCGCGCCAGACCCACCATGCCTTGAGATTGCTCAATGCTGCGGCCTGCTGTTACTCACAATTTGAATCAAGGCTGACTACCCGGATTTCGTGTTTCTACTATTTGTATAAATCCGATCGGCGATGGGCGAAGGACTCTACCCGACTACGGACTGAGAGTACAAGCTCTTCGCATAAATCGGCCTGAATGAGTTCTTCGCGGTCTGCCGAAGCGGCCGCAATCACGACTCCGCGAGGATCGATGATTGCGGAGCTGCCACAAAACCACAAGTCATTGTCTTTGCCGACGCGATTCGATGCAATCACGTAACTTTGGTTTTCTATCGCGCGCGCTAGCGCAAGCGTCCGAAAATGTTCTACGCGCGGAAACGGCCAGGCAGACGAGATGATAAAAGCGTCAACATTCTGCTCGACCGCCAGGTTTCGGTACATCTCCGGGAATCGAAGGTCGTAGCAGATGCTGAAACCAAACTGGAGCCCGCCAAGGGCGAAGCTCGCGAACGCATCGCCCGCAGCAAAGCACTTCTCTTCTTCAACAGGTGCGACTGCATACAGATGAGTCTTGCGGTATTTCGCAATGATGTTGCCCTGTTGATCGACAAAAACCTGAGAATTGTAAATCGATGCTCCATCCCGTTCCGATACGCCGCTGACGATTGCAATCGAAAGCTGCCTGGCGATCTCTTGAAGGCCAGGTACGAATCCGCCACTCCAAGAAGCGGCGTGAGCCTTGATCACGGGCATCGAGTAACCGGTGTCAATCGCCTCTGGAAAGACAATCAGGTCAGCATCGGCCTGCCGGGCGTGCGCGCAAAAATCGCGAACCTTGAGAAGATTTTCGGCAGGGTCACCGAGCGAGCAGGAAATTTGAGCAACCGCAATCTTCATGTGCCTTCGCGAAAGACCGATGACCCCGACTGCTACGCTGCAATCGATCTGCGGTAACCGAAAAATTCGCGTTCCTTAATGATCCGCACCACTTCCGGCGGAACCATTCGTTCCCAGCTGCTGTCTCCAGACTGCAATTTAGTCAGAGCGTCCGGCGGATGAATTCGCAAGTATTCGGGATGATAATCAGTGATTCCGTCAATGTATTGATTGTCGATCAAATATCGGAACAGCGAACGAAGATTCGGCGCGACCTTGACCTGTTTTGCGCTGACGATCTTTCCAGTGCTTTCATCGATCACTGGGTAAACGTAAAGTTTTAGTCCACCCTTAAACATTCTTCCCAACGCTTCCAAAATTCCGCCCTCGAGGTTTAGATAATATTTTTTGTCGAAGATCTCGATCAAGCTGGGTACGCCCATGACAAGACCAATTTTTTTGTTTGTATAGCGAAAGAGGTAACCGGCGAGCCGGTGATATTCAGCAAATTTCGAAATTAAGACTGTCCGTCCGAGCGCGCCAAGAATATCCACGCGAGCGAGGAAATCGGCGTGGTTGAGCTGACCCTCAGCAAGCAAATTCTCGAGCGTCATTTCCATCAGGACGACGAGTTCTTCTTCCGAATAACCTGATTGCTCAAGAAACACGCGGCGCGCGCCATCCAGCATGTCATTCGTAGCATAAGTCACAGGCCGGAAACTTCCTCGTTCAACCAAGATCGCCTTTCTGTAAAAAACTTCCGCTGGCTGCACGGTCTCGCCATCCGCCGTGAACATCACCGCGTTGGTCAAACCTCGGCTGACTAGCTGCAAACTCATCAAGCGGTTATCGACATCATGGAAAGTCGGTCCGGAAAATTTGATCATGTCCACTTCGATTCGCCCCGGAGCGAGATTTTCCTGAAGTGATGAAATCAACTTTTCCGGCTGCTGATGATAAAACGCGCCATAAAGAAGGTTCACGCCGATGACACCGAGCGCTTCCTGTTGCTCGACGTTCGCTTCGTCAAGCATCCGCACGTGGATGATAATCTGGTTTGGTTCGCCGCGTGGCTCGGATTGAAATCGGACACCAAGCCAGCCGTGCGATTCACTGTGCCGTTTAAAACTGCGGGCCGCCACGGTATCGGCAAAAACAAAAAATGCCTTCTCAGCTCCGAGTTTTGTGTCGAGCCGCTCCATCAGAAGATCGTATTCATGATCGAGCATCGTCTGGAGACGGACACGGCTGACGTAACGGTCGGTCGGTCCATAAATCGCATCGCTGAAGGTCATGTCGTAAGCCGACATCGTTTTGGCGATAGTGCTTGCCGCAGCGCCGACACGGAAAAATCGGCGTGCTACCTCCTGGCCAGCGCCGACCTCGGCGAATGTCCCGTATTTGGTGACGTCCAGGTTGATTTGGAGAGCCTTCCTGTCGGTGCCAACCTCCATCTCTGGATTCATACAATTGCTGTAGCGGCGATCTCCGATCGTCGCAAATCTAGCACCGGTCTGTGGCCGGTCTCCGCTTCCTACGGCGAAACGGCTACAGGCGCACTTGCTCGGCGTTCTTTGCCGGAATCCAGCCCCGAAGATTGTTTGGGAGTGCCGCGTACACCCAATCGCCTCGGGTGCTTAGGATTTTGACTTCGCTGCCCGGAGGTAACGCCAGAACGCTGTTCGCAGTATCCGCTGTTGCAAGTCGCGCCTGCACGTCTTTGTCGGCGACAATCGCCAGACCGCGCCCTTTGCTGCCGCGGTCGAGTTCATAAATAGCGAAAGTCCCGATGGCGAAGACGAAGAGCAAAAAAACCAATAAGAGGATCGTGGCAGCCGATCGGCGTCGACCGAAAAGCAGGCGCGCAATACAAAAGACTGCCAACCAAAAAGCGAGCGCCGCCGCGATGCTGTATTGATTGATACTCGCAAATTGCAGGTAGCGTTCAGGCGCGCTTGGTTGCATTTCCAGCGCGCGCGCTTCATCGCGCGCGATCTGCAAATTGGCTCGGGCTTCGGGATGATGTCGCTCCAGCGCGAGCGCGCGCTCATAATTAAGGATCGCGTGTCCAAAGTCGCCCGTTCGAAAGTAAGCATTGCCGAGATCGTAAAACAGGTTTGCGCTCCATTGTCCTGCGCGGACGAGAGCTTCGTAACCGGAAATCGCTTCCTTGAAATGCCCCTGCGCGTATTCCTGGTTTGCCTTCGCAAATTCGGCGTCCGATTGAGCAAGCGCGGATGAAACGGCTGCTATGCAAATGATCGCAAAATAAATAGCGGCAATGTAGCGCGAGCCTCCCCGCCCGCCGCGGCGGGCGAGGACGCTCGCGCTACTATGTTTTCCCAGATTCATGCTCGCAAATTCTCGATCAATTCCAGCACGTCACGGCGGTTTTCCGGAGAGATCTTTCCAGAGCCGTTATGCGCTCCGCTGTATTGCAATTCGTCGCTTTGTTCGAATAACCATCGCAGCCGCTCGCGCGAATCGCCGTTGAGTCGAAACGCGTCCGCTGCGGTATCTACGTCCACCATGTTTGGATCGATCCGGCGGCTGCCGGACGCTAGCGCAGCTTTTACGCGAACGACCCTGGAGGCTTCGGCAAAGTATTCGCGGGGCGATGCGTCGCTGCGATGCAATTTGCGCATTAATTCGGTAGCTTCATGCTGCAGCGCGGCGATGCGTCGCGCCTCGCGATTATCGATCCTGGCCTGCCCAATTTTCCATCCGATAAATCCCATCAACGCGAGCAACGGAATCAACTGCGCTGTCCAGAAAGTCTGGCGCGCGTAAAGTGGCGAGAACGACTGCGCCCCTTGGGGTCGTTCGGTCAGCTGATACAAAATGTCCTGCTTTGCTGTAGCCGGGATCGCTGATCCCGGCCGGGCTGCTGTAGCCGGGGTCGGTGACCCCGGCTGAGCCGCGGTCACATTCGGAGTCGTTGCCGCGCCCCCTTGCACAGCGATAGCAATCGGGTCGCTGCGCAGCGTCACATATTGCTCTTTCGCGGGATCGAAATACGAAAAAGCCATCACCGGCACGTTTTGCTTTTTTTCGTTCGGCGAAAGCACCGTTTCGAAAGTTTTCGTGCCACTTATGCCCACGTCGTCGTCCTGCTTGAACTTGGAAGATGGCGGATATTTGTGCCAGCCGTGCTCGTCTTCAACCACCGGCGCATTGACTCGATCGAAATTGCCGCGGCCGGAGATCGTCGCTGTGACAGTAATTGGATCGCCAACCTGCACACTTTTGGGCTTCGCTTCAGTCGCCATCGTGAAATTGCCTATCGCACCTGAAAAACTCGGCGGTGCTTTTTGCGGCAACGGTTTTACCTCAAAAGCGACAGGTTCGCTGTTGACCTCTACCTCGCGCCGCTCAGCAAGTTGTCCAAATGGATTGGAAAAGAACGGATCGGAGAGCGGATCGTCCTGATCGAACAAGTCAAATGGCGAACGGGAGCGCGACCGCGACCGCGGCGAACTTGGCCTCCGTGGGATTAGCACCTGCGCCTTTGCTTTAACCGGTCCGATCTCAAATTTTCCCGCGCGCGCCGCAGCAATCGCGGTTTTATATGTCACCACCTGGTACGTTCTGCCGTTAATTGTGTCCGGAGTTTCTCCAGATTCCTGCAACTTTTGCGCGGTAAATCCTTGCCCGGTGATTTCCGGAGGCTCGATCAGCCTTGGACGGACGCGTGGATCAAATCCGAGACGAATCTGAACAGGGACGATTTCGCCAACAAAGGCAGACTTCTTGGGCACAATCAATTCAGCGAAAATCAGCTTGCTCGCGCTGGCCGATTGTGTGTCCCGACCTGCGCCAGAAGAAGACGAACCTCCAGCGGAATCTGCGACATTTAATGTTAACTCCGGTGTCCGCACCGATTGGCTGCCCACGCGGATTGTTTGCGGTGGGATCGTGAATCGGCCGGCTTGGAGCGGCAGGATTGTGTAATTGTAACTTACGCTCGATGTGGTCGTGAAATTGCGCATTTCGAATTGGCGCGATGTTCCGGTCGCGTGAATCTCAAGGCCATCGACTGAGATGTTCTCCGGCGGTCTCGCATCCCCGGCGCCGCTTAACTTGATTTGCAACTGGACCGTTTCGCCAACCGCGGCTTCCGAGTTACTCAACACCGCGGTCACGTTCGGCGAATCGGCAAATGCACGATCGTTCCCTGCCAGCGCGATCAACGCGAGCGAAACTGCAATGGCGATCCGTGATCCGTACATCGACGTGTTCAATCAAGCATTAAACTACCGTTACCAGTCGTTATAGACATGGCGCGTCGCCTTGCGTTCATCAAGTCGAACGCGAGCTTCCTCATCTTTCATTGATTCAAGGAGCGCCAGGGCTTGACGTTCGCTCATCTGACCTTCTTTTTCCGCTTCGGCCTCTGCAGCCTGCGCGTTTTTGTCCAGTGGTTTCTGCGATTTGTCCTCCCCAGCTCCTCCCTTCACGTCGCCGGCGAATTTCTTCTGCGGTGATTCCTCCGGAGTAGCGGACGGTGTCGGATTTTCACCTTCCCCTTCGCCCGGTGATGGCGAAGGCGTTGCGTTTTCTCCTTCGCCCGGGCTGGGTGATTGCTCGCCCTGCCGTTCGGCCGGCGATGGTGAAGGCTGATTGCCCTGCTGCTTCTCAGCGCCCGGCGAAGGAGAGGGGCTCTCGCCAGATTGTTGTTGTTGCTTTTTTTGCGGCTCGTTCTTTGCCTGGGATTGATCGTTTTTTTCTTCCTTTTGATCTTTGCCATTCCCAGATTGGCTTTGTGACTGCCGATCTTTCGATTGCTGCTGCTCTTGATCTTTTTGCTGTTGCTGGCCCTGGCCCTGCTGCTGGTCTTGTTGTTGTTGTTGTTGCTTCTGCTTGTCTTGCTTGTTCTTCTGCGGCGGTGACGGCGACGGGGAAGGGGAGGGTTGTTGTTCTGTTTGCTTTTTGTTTTTTAGCTCCTCGATTTTCTTCTTTACGTAATCGTAGTTTTCTTTTGCTTCTCTGTTTTGCGGTTCCAGCTTGAGCGTCTGCTCGTAATGAGCGAGCGCGTTTGTCCAATCGCTGAGTTTTTTATCGTCGCTTTTCTCTGCTTCACCGCGCTCGTAAAGTGTGTTGCCGAGATTGTAATGGCCCTTGCTTTGCAATCCCGTATCGCGCGAGAGCAATGCCTGACTAAACGATTCCAGAGCTTTGCTGTAATCCTTTAATTTGTAGGCGGCCGCGCCCGAATCGAACTGGAGTTTGTCTTCAGCGCGCGATTGCGGATGCGATTTTAACGTCTGTTGAAACTGGCTGTAAGCGTCTTCGAACTTACCGTTGCTGTAAGCGTCCAGACCCGGGGCCGCGCCGAAAGCGACCTGGCAGAGAAAGATTACGAACGCAGCCGTCGCCGCTGTCACCATTGCCGGCGCGGGAACATGAATTCTCGCGCGCACGCGTTTGCGTTCGCCAATCAACAGCGACAATGCCAGAGCAGCCAGCGCGGCGCCCAGCGGCCACTCATATCGTTCAATTGGACGTCGCGACAAACGCACATCGATCTCAGCAGCTTGCATCTTTGCCAGTCCTTCATTGTAAATCTGCTGCATTGCGCGCGGCCCGTTTTCCAGGTGGACATAAAATCCGCCCGTAGCCTGGGCGATTTCGCGCAAGCGTTTTTCGTCCAGCTTTGATTTCACGACTTGTCCGGCTGAATCTTTAACGAAAGCCGTCTCGCCATTTTCGCTGGTTATCGGGATGAGCGAACCTTGCGGCGTACCTACGCCAACCGTGAAAATGCGCACCCCCGCGTTGGCCGCCGCTTTCGCCACTTTGACGGCATCCCCGCTTAATTCTTCGCCATCGGTAAAGAAGATGAGCGCGCGATTTCCCGTTGCACTTTTCCCGAAGCTCTGCATGGCGAGATCAATAGCGCTCGAGATGTTGGTGCCGCCTTCAGGAATTGTCGTAGTGTCGAGATCATTGACTGACTCCATCACCGCTTCGTAATCGATCGTGAGCGGCGCCTGTAGAAACGCGCGGCCGGCAAAAGCGATCAGGCCAACGCGGTCGCCTTGTAGCTCGTTGATTAAATCCCGGACAGCAAGCTTGACGCGCTCAAGCCGGTTAGGCTGCACGTCATTGGAAAGCATGCTGCGTGACGTGTCAGTCGCGATCAGAAGGTCGAGACCTTTCCGCTTCACATCCTCGAACGTATAACCCCAGCGTGGTTGTGCCAAACTCAGGAGGGCGAGAGAAAAGCCGAGCAACACCAGCGCGAATCTGAGCACGCGCCGCGGCCGATTGACCGTTCCGGCAAGTTGCGGCAACAACCGCGCCGACACAAATTCCTGCAAACGCCGGAGGCCGCGATGCTCCGCGCGGATAAATAACGCGATCAGGATCGGGATCAGAAGCAATCCCCACAACCATTGTGCTGCGCCAAAGCTCATAGGCAGGTTCCTGTCACGGCAGTTTTTTCCAGATCGTTTGCGACAACAAAATCTGTGCGAGCAGCAACCCACACCCGCTCATGAGGCAGAGCGGAAATAAATCGCGGTACTGCTGATATTTTTTCACGCTCACGGTCGATTTTTCCAGCTGGTCAATGTCGTGATAAATTTGTTCGAGCGATTGGGTATCCGTCGCGCGAAAAAATTTTCCGTCCCCAATTTTGGCGATCTCTCTTAGACCTGCTTCATTAAATTCCACGCGTTGATTTTCATAGAGCAAATTGCCCACGACATCGGTTAATGGACCTCTTGAAGTGAATATCGGCGCCGGAGCGATTCCATTGATTCCCGCCCCGATGGCGTAGAAGTGAATTTTTAATGCCTTCACCGCTTCCGCGGCGGTGTTCGGCGGAATTTTTCCTGCATTATTTTCTCCGTCGGTCAAGAGCACAAGCACCCGGCTCTTTGCGCGTTTATCGTTCAACCGGTTGGACGCCGCTGCCATGGCCGACCCAATTGCGGTGCCGTCTTCGACAAGACCGATGCGCACCCTCTCCAGATTTTGCAAAAGCCAATCGTGATCCAGCGTCATCGGACTTACAACGTACGGGCGACCTGCGAACGCAATGATGCCGATCCGATCGTTAGGCCGGGCCTCGATGAATTTGCGTGTCACTTCGCGAATCGCATCGAGACGCGTTGCCTCCTGACCACCGATCGCAAAATCCTTTGTAAGCATCGATCCGGAAACATCGAGCACCAGCATGATGTCGATGCCGCTGGCCTCGATTTGAGTAAGACTTTTCCCAAGCTGCGGACGCGCGAGCGCAACAACGAAAATTGCGATCGATGCCAGCAGCAGCGTCCGTAGAATTTTCCCCGCGCGCGCGGCGCTTTGTTTTCCGATGGCGCGAAGGCTGGTGGTCGATGAATAGGTCAACGCGGCGGCCGGTCCGCGTTTTCCGCACAACCAGGCGAGCAAGGGGATCGCCAGCAGAAGCAAGAGCAACCACGGATGCGCGAACGTCAACGCGCTATTTGCTGACCACCAATCAGATACTTTTGTCATGTCGAGCGAAGTCGAGACATCTCTCATTGTAACGTATGACGCGAAGCAGACATCGATAAGAGATTCCTCCACTTCGGCCGGAATGACAAAACGGCGCGAACGTCAACGCGCTCTTTGGCGTTAACCAATCAAACGGTCGCAAGTTGTTCTCCTTTTACAAAACGGGTTGCTTCTTCCAGTAACAGCTGGCTGTCCGCCGACGTCGCCTCGTAGCGCGCGAATTTGATCATGTCGCATCGATTCAAAAAATCTTCGAGCAGCGACTTCTCATCACTCGAAAACTGCGACGTGTTGGTCAGCGCGTTTAGAAATTCCACCGATGTCTGCCGCGTCACCGGGAAACCGTGTTGCTCGGTCACGTAGCGACGAAGAATATCTGATACGCGGATGCTAAATTGATACGGATTAAGCGTGTCGATTTGATCTCGCATTCGCTCAAGCGCTTCGAGGGCGCGGTCGCGTGGTAACTGAGGCGGTGGTGGTCGCTTCCGCCTTTTCGCAATCAACCAAACGACCAATCCAGCAATCGTTAGCGCCAGAAACGTCCCGGCAAAAATCACCCATGGCGGCACCAGCGAATAATCGACTGGTGGCGCAATATCGTGAAATTCTTCAGCAAGTAAGATCGGTATTGTCATTTCGGAACTCCAAAAGTGCGGAACACAGGCCTTTGACCTGTGCGGCGAGCGAAGATTTTCTCCGCTACCTTTTCAGATCCACCGGAGTAGAACTCCGCTGGCCGCACAGACTGAAAGTCCATGTTCCACTTCATCGAGTTGCTAGACGGCGCTCGCGCTGTTTGAAGAATGACCGCAGCGGCGGCAAATAATCCTTCCCGGTTTGCAGGGCGATTCCGTCAATATTGTTCCGCCGTAGTGTGCGCGAAAGTTCCGTTTCATGTTCATTGACCAAATCCGAGAAACGCGCCCGTGTGGTGCGATCAGCGGTGTTGATCTCGATTTGGTCGCCGGTTTCTGCATCTTCCAGAGTGATGATACCGATATTCGGCAAAACCTTTTCACGTTCGTCATGAATGTGAATGGCCACGAAATCGTGCCTCCGCCCGCTCACCGCCAGCGCCCGCGAAAAATCGGGTGCTTGAAAGTCGGAAATGAAAAAAACGACTGCGCGGCGCGTGACGATCTTATTTAGATAGTCGAGCGCCAGCGCCGGTTCTGTCCCGCGTCCTCGCGGTTCAAAAAACAAAATCTCGCGGATGAGCCGCAGGGTGTGCGAGCGGCCTTTCTTTGGCGGAATAAAAAGTTCGACCCGATCGGTGAAGAGAATGAGACCGACTTTGTCGTTATTCCGGATCGCGCTGAACGCGAGCAAACACGCGACTTCGGCAGCCAGCTCGCGCTTGGATTGAGAAACACTTCCGAAATTCCCGGAAGCGCTGACGTCGACAACGAGCATGACGGTGAGTTCACGTTCCTCTGTAAATTTTTTTATAAACGCGGTGCCCAGGCGCGCCGTCACGTTCCAGTCGATCGCGCGAATTTCATCGCCAGGTTGATATTCGCGCACGTCTTCGAAATTCATTCCACGGCCTTTAAACACGCTGTGGTAATCCCCGGCGAAGGCTGTTTCGACCAAGCCGCGTGTCTTGATTTCGAGTGCGCGTATTTTTTTCAGGATCTCGGCGGTAGTTTGCGCGCGTGCATCTCCGTCATCCCGAGCGGAGCGAAGCGCAGTCGAGGGATCCCGTTGCATTAGCTTCAGTTTCATTTGACGGCCCACATTTCGGCGATCAAGTCCCGCCATTCGGGATTTGATTTCGCGATTAGGGTCTCGTTCTTGTCTCGTCGCCAGCGCTTCAACTGTTTCTCTCGTGCAATTGCACTTGTCGGATCGGGAAAGGCTTTGAAATGGATCAATTTGTCGGTGTTGTATTGCCGTGTGAAGTGGCTGCGCCGACTCGCGCCGTGCTCCCAAAGACGCCGTCCCAAATCGTTTGTTACTCCGATGTACAGCACCGTATGTCTTTGGTTCGTGAGGATGTAGACGAAATAATTTTGATGGCGCATCGCTAACTTTTTGGATTCATCACGGGATCCCTCGACTACGCTCGGGATGACGAGAAAGTCATCACGGCACCGGCAGCCCTGCAAAAATCCGCTCGATGATCGTCTCGCTGGTGACAGCTTCCGCTTCGGCTTCGTAGCTGACAATAATGCGATGTCGCAACACGTCCGGGCCGATACTCTTCACGTCCTGCGGGGTAACATAACCGCGGCCATTCAGGAACGCGTGTGCGCGCGCCCCGAGAGCGAGATAAATTGTCGCGCGCGGCGACGCGCCGTACCGAATCAGGCCTTCTAACCTCAGGTTGTACGTCGCAGGCTCGCGCGTCGCCCAGACAACATCGACAATGTAATCCTTAACCCGGTCGTCGATGTAAATGCTGTTGACCACATTGCGCGCAGCGATGATTTGATTTGGTTCAATCACCGAATCGACCTGCAAATCGGGTGCCGAAGTGGCCATCAGATCGAGAATTTGTCGCTCTTCCGATTTTTGCGGGTAACCAATATTCAATTTTAACATGAAGCGGTCGAGCTGCGCTTCGGGCAAATTATAAGTTCCTTCCTGTTCGATTGGGTTTTGCGTCGCCAGAACGAGGAACGGATCGGATAGAGGATAAGTTTGCTCACCGATGGTGACCTGCCGCTCCTGCATCGCTTCGAGAAGCGCGCTCTGCACCTTGGCGGGTGCGCGATTGATTTCGTCGGCAAGGATCAGATTGGAAAAAATTGGTCCGAGCTTGGTTGTAAACTCACCGGTGCGCGGATTATAAATGAGCGTGCCGATCAAATCCGCAGGCAGAAGATCAGGCGTGAATTGCAGTCTCTGAAACCCGGTTCGAATGCATGCGGCCATTGTCTTCACCGTCAAGGTTTTGGCCAGTCCAGGAACGCCCTCGAGCAGGATGTGACCATTCGCGAGCAGCCCGAGCAAAAGGCGGTCGACCAGATATTTCTGGCCAACTACCACGTGACCAACCTGCTGGCGCAATGCCGGAATCCATTGGCCCAACTCCCGTACTTCCTGCGTAATCTCCTGCGTCGATTTCATACGGAGTGGTCAGACACGTACCGCAAGGAGAATGTTCGATTTAAACCGAACATGTGCGGCTTGTGTGAGTTGGCCCTAAGCCCGGAAAATTATTGATCTTTGCAACAGGATTTCGGAGCCTCTCATTACCGAAATACAATCCCAGCGGAACGAATCGTGGTCGCAATCTGAACTCATGGCTCTGAATTCCTGCACCAGTCTGTCTCGCGTCTTCCATTTCCAATAACGGCGTCAGGCGACGCCGATCGCCAGCAGCGCCGAGATAATCCGAACGGCGATGTCAGTTCCTGAGACCAGAGAAAACATGCTAAAGGTCAGATCGACAATGTCAGTTCTCAAACCATGGCACGCGGCGATTTTGATGGTCGCATCTGCCGGAGTGGCGATGTCGATCCTGGCATGGGTCGCGCGGCATGATCCTGTAATCAATTTTTTGCCGGGCGACCGTCGGGCGGAGTGGATCGTCTTTCCCGCTGCGATCGACCCACACGCGCATTGGTTTGCCAGTTTCGATACAACATTTCGACGTGAGTTTGTTTTGACGAACCAGCCGCGGACCGCACTTTTGGGCGTTCGCGGAATGCGGCGCGTCGAGGTGAAAATCAACAGTGTTTCGGTGGGGCCTCGTCCGAATCGCAATTGGAAAGAGATTGCGAGCATCGACGTTGCCGGGCAATTGCATGCCGGCACGAACCTTATCGAGGCACGCGTGTTTGATCACAATGGGTCGCCGGCGCTCTGGCTCACTTTGAGTACCGATCAACCGAGCTTGCGCAGCGACCAGAATTGGGAAGCGTCGCTTGCTGGTTCTTCCTGGCGTCATGCCGCGCTGGCCTCGGCGGCGAAGACTCCCGGGCGCGGTAATTCCATCTTCGGCGGCGAACGGACGCTCGATGCGCTGAAAAAAACCTCGTCGCTCTGGATTGTTCTTATCGCGATCGCCTCAGTGGGCACTTTTCTCTGGCACATCAATTTCAAGGAGTCCACAGCACTGCGGCTGGAACAAATGCTCCTGCTCATGTTTGCAGGCTTGTGGTTGCTCTTATTCTGGAATAACGCGCTGGTGTTGCCCTTCCATGCCGGGTTCGATTCAAAGGAGCATCTCACGTACATCAACTACATCCAGGAACACCGGGCGCTGCCGTTGCCGACCGAAGGCTGGGAAATGTATCAGCCGCCGCTTTATTATTTGGTCACAGCGGCAAGCCTTTCAGCATGCCGGCTCTCGATCAACGATCCGAGGTCGATCTTCGTTCTGCGTTTGCTCGGAGCATTCTTCGGTATCGCCCAATTCGTTTTGGTTTTCTTGAGTTTGCGGCTGCTGTTTCCGGCGCGAACCGCGCTCCTCGGACTTTTGCTGGCGGCGTTTCTGCCGATGCATTTGTACCTCGCGCATTATGTAACGAACGAAATTCTGGCCGCGGCTTTGGCGACGGCGACACTTTATCTCTGTCTGCGCCTGCTGAGGAGCGAGACGCTACAGCCATTGCAATTTGCCTGGCTCGGATTGGCGATGGGCGCGGCAATGTTAGCGAAAGCGACCGAAATCTTGTTGCTGCCAGTCGTAATTGCGGCAATCGCAGGTAAGCTTGCAGTCGCGAGAGCGCCAATCGCAATTTGGTTGCGCAATCTCGGCCTCCTGCTCGCGATTTGTTTGGCCGTGTGCGGCTGGCATTACACGCGCATCTGGCTGACGTTCGGCACACCGCTGCTCGGCAACTGGGATGTGATCAGCGGATTCACATGGTGGCAGGACCCCGGTTATCACACGGCGACTGACTACCTCCGTTTCGGCCGGTCGCTAGTCAATCCGCTCTTTAGCGGTTTCGCCGGAATCGCCGACGGAATATATTCCACACTGTGGGGCGACGGATTGTGCGGCGGGCTGTCGAGCTTGATCGTCGCCTGGAATCGCCAACCGATGGCCGCCGGTTATTTGTGGGCGCTCATTCCGACGGCGCTGATCCTCACCGGTGCAGGTGTCGCGATTGTTCAATTCATTCGGAAACCTTCCAGCGAATTTTTCCTGTTACTAGGTTTCTGCGCCATCGTGGCGTTCGGCCTGATTTTTATGACGCTAAAAGTTCCCTCCTACGCGCAAGCGAAAGCATTCTACGGATTATCGATCCTCACGCCGCTTTGTTTCTTTGGCGCGCTCGGCTGGGAAACGCTGACTCGTGGCCGCGCGCTTTTGCGGTTCATGCTTGGTGCGCTCGTTTTGGTTTGGGCGATGAACAGTTTCGTCACGTACTGGATTCTTCCTTCGGTGCCGCAGCATCTGTATGCCGTGCGAGCTTTGCGCGCCGAAGGTAAGATCGACAGCGCCGCCGACGAAGCAGCCAAAGCGGTGAAAGCCGATCCTTTGAACGGAGCCGCGCGAAGGTCTTACGCGTCGAGCTTGAGCGAGCTAGATCGTGACGACGAGGCCATCAAGGAAGCCGAGCGCGCGATTGAATTGAACTCGGCCGATTCTGCTGCTCATTTGCAATTGGCCATTTCGGTAAAGCGCAGTGACGCGGAGCGCGCAATCGCCGAAGCGCGCCGGGCCATCAAGCTCGGCCCCGAAAATTCTTTGGCCTACGAATTCCTGATGAGTTGCCTTCTCGAATCACATCGCCACAACGAATTAATCGAGCTCGGACGCGAGTGGCTCGCCGTGTCGTGGTACGATGCGACTGTTCATTCTGCCTTAGCTGGGTCCCTGGTCGAAAACGGCGATCTCGCATCCGCTGCGCGGCATTTCGGGTACCTAATGATGTTGCGTCCCGAACTCGAACAAGCGCATGCGACACTGCGCCAGACCCTGCTGTCGCTGGCCAAGGGACAGGATGGTTTGCAGCGACTCCGCGACATCGCAGCACATGCGCCGGATTCGCCACGGATGCTCGATGAACTGGCGTGGTTGCTGGCGACGTATCCCGATTCGAAATCGCGCGACGGGGCCGAGGCGATTCGTCTTGCGGAGCGCGCTTGCGTTCTAACCGACCGCCGAATCCCGGCTCTGCTCGACACGTTGGCCGCGGCTTACGCTGAGGCTGGAAATTTTGAGAGTGCAATCAGTGCCGCCGAAGAAGCGCTCAAGCGCGCTCACTCCTCCGGCGACACCGATGCCATTAAGCTGAGCGAAAACATTCTTGCGTCACTTCGCGAAAACCTTCCCTACCACCAGGAGCCAGAGTAATCGCTCATCGGCTGTCAGCGTAGCGGCGGCCCTATGGTCGCCGAATCGCAGACCCTTTTTTCTCTTGTACGCGCAATTCCATATACCACTCCTTTGATTTTGTGAGCCGCAAAGGCCAGTGTAGCGGTGGAGGCCACCTGTTTATTTGGCTCGCGAGCGCGAAGCGTGTGCCACATTCTCGGTGCGCGGACGCAGTGTCAGAATGATCGGTAATCCGGGATAGGGTTGCGCCTTGCGAATGCGAGTTTCTAAATAGCGACGATAAGTTTCGCTCAGTAAGCGAGGGTCATTTACAAAAAGGACGAACTCCGGAGGTTCGACTACTTCTTGTGGATTACCGCTCGCCTGCGCAGCGTAAAATAATTTGAGGCGCCGCCCGGAAATCATTGGTGGCGGGTTGGCGGTAAAAGCCGACCGAAGCAATCGATTTAGGACCCCGGTGCCAATACGCTCCCGTGCTGCGCGCCGGACTTTTTCGATAAACGCAAATAACTTATCGATATTTTCGCCGGTCAGCGCGGACGCAATCAAGACCGGCGCGTAATCGAGAAAGAAAATTTGGGCGCGCGTTTCATCGGCAAGTTGCGCGATGGTCTGCTTTTCCTTGCGCTTTGGTTTGACTAGATCCCACTTGTTCAAAACGACGAGCGCCGCCTTGCGCGCCTTTTGAATCAGTCCCGCGATCCGTTTATCTTGCGCGGTGACGCCCATCGTAAGATCGACAATCAGCACGCAGAAATCAGCGCGGCGGATGCTTCGCTCCGCGCGCATCACGCTGAAGACTTCAACCGACGTGGAATGTTTGCCGCGTCTGCGGATTCCCGCAGTGTCGATAAACAAAAACTCCTGACCATTCCGCTGGTAAGAAATGTCGATGGCGTCGCGCGTTGTTCCGGGCAACTCGCTTACGATTGCGCGCTCGCTGCGTATGATTGAGTTGATCAGCGAAGATTTGCCGACATTTGGGCGGCCAACGATGGCAATGGAAAGTGACTGGTGACCGGTGACTGGTGTTTGGTTGGCTGCCGAAGGGTAGGGGATAAGCTGATCAATCGTTTCTATCAATTCGGAAATGCCACGACTGTGCTCTGCGCTGACTGATTGACTGTGCGAGAAGCCGAGAGAAGCAAAATCGGCGGACAGATTCTCCTTTTTGTCAGTATCGATCTTGTTTATGACAAGAACGACTGGCTTGCGCGACTTGCGCAGCAGCCGCGCCAGCTCCTGATCGACCGGGGATAACCCATCCTTTGCATCGACGATGAAAAGCAGAACGTCGCTGTCTTGAATGGCTTTTTCGACTGCGCGGCGAACTTGCGCCGTCAATTCGGATTCACCTGCGCCAGCAACGCCACCGGTATCCCAGAGCAGAAATGGCCGCGTGCCGCGTGTGCAGACCGCCGAGATCCGATCGCGCGTAATCCCGGGTTGGTCGTGCACGATGGCGATCCGGCGGCCAATCAGACGATTAAATAGTGCCGATTTGCCCACATTCGGCCGGCCTACGATCGCAGCATTCGGCAGATTGTTCGCAGCGCCGTTCATCGCGTGAAAACGCTTGCCTCAATGCCTTGTCGCGTGCGCGTGGCCTTCAGCTTGTAGCTGCCGTATCCCGTCCGAGACGTAAACGATTCCTGAGATAAATGTGAAGACTCCGGCAGCGATAACAATGTAGAGCAGGGGAAGAAATCGAAACTGCAGCATGACCCATCCAATTGCGGCCATCTGCAAAACGGTCGCCACCTTGCCTGTCCAATTTGGTTTCACGTGCACTTTGCCGTTAAGCAAATACAAGACGACAGCACCGACAAGAATGACGGCGTCGCGCGAGATGACAAGCACCGGGAACCACGCCGGGAATCTCCCGTACTCAGGATCGATGTCGCTCCAGTTACTGATGCTCAATGTAATGATGCCGCTGAGCAGCAAGCCCTTGTCGGCAATCGGGTCGAGGATGACCCCGAGCGAGCTCTTCTGATTGTAGTGGCGCGCGACGTATCCATCCAAACCATCGCTCACTGCAGCGATCAAGAAAATGGCGATGGCAGTGAAGCGCATCCATTCAACCCGCGCACCCTCTTGAATGCTCTCACCGTAATAGATGGCCATCGTGACGAAAGCCGGAATCATCAAAATCCGAACAACCGTGATTTTATTGGCAGTCGTCATGATCCACGGGCGCGACAAAAGAATTGTAGGGCGTTTGATTCGCTCGCGCCAGCTCGCTCACCCTTCGGCTTCCCGTCTATGTCGCTCGGCGCCCGCCGACTCCATTCTGTGAAACGCCAATCTGTGATTGGTGCTACACAGACGCCCTACAACCGCTATATCGTGACTCCCGCGCTACAATCTAGGTCTCGAGCTCAGCTGATCCTGCCGTGGCCATGGCTTCATGCCGACCTTCACAGAATTCCTCGATCATCTTCTTATTGAATGCCGGAATGTCATCTGGCTTTCGGCTGGTCACTAATCCATTATCCACCACGACTTCCTGATTAACCCAGTTTGCTCCGGCATTGCGCATGTCCGCTTTAATTGCGGGCCACGAGGTCATCGTTCTGCCGCGAACCAGACCTGCACTGATCAGTACTTGCGGCCCGTGACAAATGGCCGCCACGGGTTTGCCTTCCTGAAAGAAATGCCGGGTGAATTCCAGCGCAACCTCATTCGAGCGCACTGCATCAGGATTGAACAGCCCACCGGGGATCATTAGCGCGTCAAATTCCTCGGGACGCGCTTCATCGAGCGTAAGGTCCACGTCAAATCTGTCGGCTTTATCAGCATGATTCATCCCCTGGATTTTGCCGGACTTTAGCGAAACAATTTTTGTCTCTGCCCCAGCTTCATCCAGCGCCTCACGCGGTTTTGTCATTTCCACCTGCTCGAAACCATCCGCCACAAGGATAGCCACTTTTTTTTCATCAAGTTTTCGTGCCATAAGATTCCCTCCCATTAATGTTGCTTGGTTCGGCCGTGAACATCGACCGTACTAAAGCTACGAAGCGGACGCGGCTATTGGATGTAGTCGCCAAGTTCTCGCAGCCGCGCTCCGGTACTGCTGTTCACAACGCGAATCTTGATAAGTCGCTCCGCCGAAACTATTGTTTTTCTGTGGTCATCGAATCCATTCGCAAATTCAATCACGCCATACCCTTCGTGCCGTATGAGATTCGCACTGCGAGCGGAGAAACTTATGAGATCCCGCATCCGGACTTCATCTTGGTTTCCCCGAGGGGTTCGTACGTCGTTGTTATCGATCCCAAAGATCCAAGAGAGGCTCCGAACCACATTAGTGCATTGTTGATTGAGCGCGCTACGGTGCTCAACGGTCAGAAGCGGCGCAAGCCGCGAAAGGGTTCTTAACGAGCGCCATCTATACCGGAACGGCGCGTTTTTCTGGCTTAGGGATTTTGAATCCTTCGACTTGCTGCTTAATTTCGTTAGCGAAACTGGCCGCGCCGGCGCCGTTTACGACGCGATGATCAAACGTAAGCGAAAGCGTAACGACTTCCGCAGTTTCATTTTCCTTTCCGTTTGGAGTTAATTCACGATGTGCTGTCCCAATGAACAGCGTTCCAATTGATGGCGGGACGACAATCGGCGCTCCGGCTTTCACCCCGAAAGCGCCGAGACTCGTGATCACGACCGGCGCGTTCATTGCGTCAACGCGACCGCCACGCGTTGCTTCAACTGTTTCATTGTAAATTTTCACGAATTCGGGCCAGGTTTTTCTATTTGCTTGCGTGATCACGGCGGTCGCGAGGCGATCGTCTTCCAGCGAAACCGCAATGCCGAGATCGAAGTCCTCGCTTTCAATGATCTGATCGTCCTCGAGAATCAAACGCCGGAACGGCGGGTGTTTTTCCATGGCGCGCACGACTGCCCACGCAATCATAACGGAAGGGGAGGGGGCATTCTTGCCGTCCTTTTTTTTCGCTGCGGCGCGGGCTTTTTGAATTGCTTCCCAGCGAGCATCGATTTGCAAGTTGGCAGGAATAACGCGGCTAAGTTTACGCGTGATAGTAGGCGAAAGCGCAGGCTCGATTGTTGTAGCCCGGCGGCTGCCGGCTGACCCCGGCTGGGTGAACTCGCGCCGCGGCATCGAGCGGCCGCGGTCAGCGCCCGCGGCTACAGCCACATCGGCTGCCGATTCTTTTTCCGCCGCTTGAAATTGATGTGCGAAAGAAGCTTCCTCTTCCTCTGTAACAATGGTCCCAAGTTCCTGGCCGATCTCGACGGTGTCGCCCACTTTTGTTTTCCATTCGCCCATCACACCAGCGAACGATGACTCAATCGGATAAACCGCTTTGTCGGTCTCAACTTCGCAAAGCGGATCGTCGAGTGCGATCGCATCACCGGGCTTCTTCAAAAGCGAGACAATTTTCGCGTTCCGAATTCCTTCGCCCATCACCGGAACGGTGATGTTTTGCACGTGTTCCGCTCTGGTCGGGATTGTTGATCCGGGCCGGGTAAACGTTGGTTCTGCTTCCGTACGACCGGAATCACAGATTCCTGTTACAGCAACACGTTCCTGTTTCGTTGCGATAGAGCGTTTGATCGCGCTGACAATTCGTTCCACGTCTGGCAACGCGGCGTATTCGTAAATCGGGTTATAACCGATCATGACGTTGGCTTTGCTGACGAGAATCGGCGGGCTGATCATCTCATTCCACAGCTCCGGTCTTCCGGCTACATGCGAAATGATCATCTGACCAACGCTGCAATTTTCCGTGTCTTCTTGCACGACCACGAGTCGCCGGGTCCTTCGCACCGATTTTTCAATCGTGGCGCGGTCCCATGGCATGATCGAGCGCAGATCGATCAGCTCAACGCTCATGTCGTTCTCGATCTTCTCGAGAGCTTCGAGCGATTTTTCGATAGTGTTGCCCCACGCGACCAGTGTGACGTCAGAGCCGGTCGTGCACTTGCGAGCCTCACCCAATGGTACGGCGCGAATTGGAGTCGCGTATTCGTGTTCGGCCCAGAGCAGGTGTTTGGGAATTAAAAATATTACCGGATCCTCGCCATGCATCGCCGTCCAAAGCAATCCCGCCGCGTCCTCGGGCGTGCTGGGAATAACGACGCTCAGACCGGGATAGTGCGCGAAGGCGGACTCGTTTGCCTGGCTATGCCACAAACTGCCGCCGGGAAGATAGGCGCCATAAGGCGCATAGATCACGGCCGGACATTTCCAATTGCCAAATGATCGCCAGCGCAGAGTCGAGATGTTGGTGACGAGCTGGTTGAAGCCCGGATAAATAAAATCAATGAACTGCAGCTCGAAGACCGGACGCTTCCCGTACGCAGCCAGACCACAGGCGACACCGAGAATCGTCGATTCGGCGAGTGGAGAATTAAAGACTTGCTTTGGGAAATCGGTCGAGAGCTTTTGGGTAAGACGAAACACACCGCCTTTTGGATCTTCAATGTCTTCGCCGAAAATGATGCGTTGCTGGTCTTCTTCGAGACCGGCGCGCAATGTTTTATTGACGGTGTCGCCGATGCGATATTTCCCGGGCGGCAAGATTTCCTGGTCGATCTTAGGGGGTGACTTGGCGACATTGGCAAGAAGCTCGTTAGGCGACGCGTCGTCGGCCTTCTCTGCTTCGCTGTACTCGCGGCGAACGCGCTCCTTAATTTCATTGTCGAGCTTTGTGAACTCCTCGGCCGTGATCGCAGCCTCCGCAATCAGTTGATCTTTCCAGCACTTGAGCGGATCGCATTTCTCCAGCGCCTCTAATTCTTCCGGGCTGCGGTAAAGTTTTTGATCGTCGGAACTGGTGTGACTGGAGAGCCGCTCCATCTTTACCCAGAAAAAAACCGGCCCATTGCCAGCGCGGATTTTCTCCATCGCCGCGCGTGCTGCCTCATAAAGTTTTTCAACCTCTTGCCCTTCGATTTGCTGCCAGTCGCTGGATTGAAGGACTCCGAGCACGAGCGGATTTGTTTTTCGTGTCGGCATGCTAATGCCATAGCCATTGTCTTCGACGACAAAAAGGAGAGGCAGATTTTTCTCTTTTGCGAAAGAAATAGCCTCATAAAAGTCGCCTTGACGAGTCGCGGCGTCGCCAACTGTCGTCACGACAACATTTCTTTTACCATCGAGCTGGATGCCCCAGGCAATTCCGCATGCCGGAAGAAGCTGCGAACCGGTTGGCGTCGGCACACTCCATATGTGCAAGTCCGCATCGCTGTAATGCGAGGGCATTTGTCGGCCGCCGCTTCCGGTGTTGCGCTTGGCGAAATATTCGAGGCCGAGCTGCCGCGTCGTCATGCCACGCCCGAGAACAAGACCGCGATCCCTATAATACGGAACGATGTAATCGTCTGGCTCCATGAGAAATGAAATTGCCGCAAGCGCCTCGTGGCCCATTCCGGAAACATGAAAGTGTCCTTTGCCCTGACGATTTAAATTCTGCTCCCGCAAATCCGCGTGGCGGCTCTCCAGGATCGTTTTGAGAAGGCGAAGCTTTGTTTCCTTGTCTAGCGAAGCCATACGATTCGATCTATTACGAATAAGAGCGCGCGCGCGTTGCTAAAGGAACGAGATTCAGGCACCCTTTGCAAAGCCTTTTCGGCATGTCCACTGATTCCTTCGAAGCAGAGAATTCTGAAGCGGGCGCTTCGCCTGCCATGCGCCCGGTGGGCAACCGGAGCGGTTGCCCTACAATCGCCTGCTCTGGGCGGAGCAGGGGAGTGATCGCGCGCTATCGCGATTTCCTTCCGGTCAACGATAAAACGCCGATTATTTCCCTGGGCGAAGGGGACACACCGCTGATTTATTGTCCACGACTAAGTGAGCGGATCGGTCGTGGCTGCGATGTTTTCGTGAAGAACGAGGGCGTGAATCCCACGGGTTCGTTCAAGGATCGCGGCATGACGGTGGCTGTGTCCAAGGCGATAGAGCGCGGCGCACGCACGCTGATCTGCGCTTCGACTGGAAATACTTCGGCCTCGGCGGCTGCTTATGCGGCGAGGGCGGGAATTTTATGTGCGGTCATTTTGCCTGGCGGAAAAATTGCGACCGGCAAATTGCTGCAGGCTTTTGCTTACGGCGCAAAAATTGTTGCCATCGCTGGCAACTTTGACGATGCGCTTCGAATCGTGCAGGAGCTTGGCGAGCGCGGCGATTTTACCATTGTGAATTCGATCAATCCGGATCGGATCGCTGGACAAAAGACTGCCGCGTTTGAAATTGTCGATGAAATTGGGGATGCGCCCGACTTTCATTTGCTGCCAGTGGGCAATGCCGGAAACATCACTGCGTATTGGGCGGGCTATCGAGAATATCAGGCACGCCAAAGAGCCTTTCCTGAGCGTCAGTCGAATGGATCGACAAAGGCACCGGCAATGATTGGTTTTCAAGCGGCTGGCGCGGCGCCGATTTTTCACAACCAAATCATCCAAAAACCGGAAACGATTGCGTCTGCAATTCGAATTGGCAATCCGGCGAGTTGGAAACAGGCGCGTGCGGCAATCGCCGAATCGCACGGAGCGATCGACATTGTTAGCGACGAAGAAATTATCGTGGCACAGACATGGCTGGCGCGGTACGAAGGAATTTTTGTCGAGCCGGCAAGCGCGGCCGCCATTGCCGGACTTTTCAAATGCTGTGATTCGAACGAGGCGGCGTATTCATTCAAAAAAATCCCGGAACAGAGCCGGATTGTTTGCACAGTTACCGGGCATGGCCTGAAGGATCCCGACGCAATCATGCAACGCATGAGAGAGTTGAAACCAGTCCCGGCGACCGTGAACGATGTGCAGCGCGCGATCGGCCTCTAGAGCTGCGGTTGACACGCTCGACTCCCAAGCGGAAACGACGACGTTTCGGATTTCGCTTTCTTGCTTCATAATGCATTCCTGACATGCGCCTGGTTGTTCAAAAATACGGTGGCACTTCCGTCGGCACGCCTGAGCGAATTCGTAACGTCGCACGTCGTCTCCTCGAAACGCAGCGCGAAGGCTGTCAGGTGGTGGCGGTAATCTCGGCGATGGCGGGCGTGACCGATAACCTGATCAAACTCGCACGTGAGATATCGCCCCACCCAAATGAGCGCGAGCTCGATATCCTGCTCGCAACCGGCGAACACGCGGCCACGGCTTTGGCGGCGATGGCAGTGAACGCAATCGGCGGAAGAGCTATCTCGCTTACAGGCGCTCAGGCAGGAATTTTAACCGATCGCAATCACACCAAGGCGCGAATCGCGAACATCAGCCCAAAGCAGATTCATGAGCTGTTGTCGGACGATTACATTGTAATTGTTGCCGGCTTTCAGGGTCAGACTCCGGAAGGGAAAACAACGACGCTCGGTCGCGGCGGCTCCGATTTGACGGCCATCGCGCTGGCTGGCGCTTTGAACGCAGATGTCTGCCAGGTTTTTACCGACGTCGATGGTGTCTTCACGTGTGATCCGCGCGTCGTGGGTGACGCAAAAAAACTCGACGAAGTCGCCTATGACGAGTTGCTGGAGATGGCTAGCACCGGATCGAAGGTGATGCAATCGCGCGCGGTGGAGTTTGCAAAGAAATTCGGCATCGAATTCGAGGTGCGGTCGAGTTTCAGAACGAGCACCGGAACAATCGCCAGGGAAGCAACCCCCAGCATGGAGGACGTGGTTATTCGTGGAATCAGTCTCGATCGCCACCAGGCAAAACTCACAATTGCAGGAGTGCGGGATGAACCGGGCATCGCCGGGCGGATCTTTTCGAATATTGCTGCCGCGCACATTATCGTGGATATGATTGTGCAAAATGCATCGATCGCCGGAACGACCGACATTTCATTCACGATTCATGAGGATGAATTGGAGAATGCGCGAAAAATTTTGATGCCGGTCGTCAGCGAAGTTGGCGCGAAACGCTTGAACACGGCAAGCGGCGTGGCCAAACTGAGTGTCGTCGGGATCGGGATGCGATCGCATTCCGGCGTAGCCGCACGAATGTTCGAATGTCTGGGTCGGGGCGGGATCAACATCCAGCTGGTCTCCACCTCCGAGATCAAAATCGCTGTCATTGTCGACGAAAAAGACGCCGAGCGCGCGGCCCAACTAATACACGCCGAGTTTGGTTTGGCGCGTTTGATGCCCGCCACCAGGGCAACCGGGGCGATTGGCTGACGAACTACGGGTTGCGCACCGGATCGACATAGAATTCCGGTGTCCCTTCAATACGCATTTTGTATCCAAAGATGCCGTGAAGGACCACGGCGGCCGGATGATCGGTCACTCGGGGTCGGAACCGGTCGTCGGGATTTGCTTGTTTCCATACGGTCCCGTCTTCCAAACTAATCACCGTTCTGCCGGTCAGCCCGCCGAAGTTACCGGCCACGCGGCTTACAAGAAGATCGAGCTTGGTGCGCTCTGCACGCGCGGTAGCTTTCTTCTCGGCGACTTGCCGGTAACCCTGCAACCAGGCATCGAGTTTTTGCAACTCTTCCGGCGAAAGCTTGTTTAGACCCGCCGCTTTGAATTCTTCCGGCGACATCATCTCGTGAATGCCGCCTGAGACTTCCTCCTGCGCCGCAAAGGCTGGTTTCACAAAGCCAAAAATCAGGAAAAGGTCGAGCAGCAGGCAGGATACGAACGCGACGCGGGAAATATTCATAGTGTTTTGCGGTAAAAATCGAAAACTCCGCGCGACGCTAACACCCATGACGGCCACGTCAAGAGCCGGGGGGGATCACCACCGCGTGGCCTTGGATGTCTCTCCGGACAGCGCAGACTACCAGGGCGTAGTTCACGGCAGCGTGCCGCGAACCGGACATGCATCTTCTCGCTTGCCAGACATGAACATTCGCCACGAGCCCCATACTCGGGACGTGAGCCGTCGCGCGCCGACTGTCGGTTTATGTGCCCTACAGGGAAGACTCCACGACAGATCGGTGGACTATTCGTTCGGGAGGCGACATGGCTTCGTCAGGGAGGCTCTCCGACGCTTCAATCCGGACATTTTAACGGTTATTCGGCTGATACGTTGTTACAGTAAGAAGCGTGGCTTATCGTTCTAAATAAGACACTTTCATTGAATTGATGGCATGCCATATC
>Ga0307278_10000262_pt1 | contig 27036 bp, 17 predicted proteins | sample ER_DNA_117_FD_194482 | JGI IMG/M metagenome (GOLD analysis project Ga0307278, IMG submission 194482) | Bulk soil microbial communities from the East River watershed near Crested Butte, Colorado, United States - ER_DNA_117 | ecosystem: Environmental > Terrestrial > Soil > Floodplain | place...
GAGTCATATCCGAAAACTACCAGAAACGCGAGCGCGCATTTGAAAAGGCGTTCGCCGCGGCGAACGCCTTTACCGTTTCGATTCCTCGATAGCATTGTCGTAGCCACGGCGCCGTGTCGCCGTGCGGCCAGGAAAAACAAAGTCAACTTAACGCCTCGACATAGCGAGGCGGCTACAACGACGTCGGCTACCGCGTGCCGAGGGACGACGCGTTCCACCGGTCACGGTGGAGTCGTATTGCGCTCATACGCGGCTTATCTGCGCTTGCGCCCGGTTCGTTCCACGGGAATGATGCAGACGCATGCCCGTGACTCTTGAGCAAACCGGGACAAACGTCATCACGTCCCGTTCTGCCTTCATTCTGCGATTCGTCAGCACGATCGCGCTTTGGACAATCGCGCTGCTGATCATGTTCTCCGGATACGAGATTTTGTTTTGGCTGTTGATCAGTGTGTTCGGACTAATCGGGCTACTCGAATTTTACCGGATGCTCGATCACAAGGGCCTCCCGAATTTCAAGATCACTGGAATGATTTGCGGCGCTGTGATGCTCGCCGGCAGTTTTTATTACTTTTCCAGAATCGGACCGGCGCATTCCTATGACTTCGAAGTTGCCGTCCTGCTTTTTTTCCTGCTGACCGTCTTCGGGCGACAAATGTTTGCGCGGCTGCGTCAAGATGAGCCGCTCCAAACGATGGCTTACACTTTGTTCGGTCTACTGTACGTCCTTTGGCTCTATAATTTCATCACCAAAATTGTTTATCTAACCCCGCGTTCCAGCAGCGGCCAGCTAACGGGACAGTTTTACGTGCTCTATTTGATCGCGGTGACAAAATTTGCCGATATGGGCGCGTATTTGACCGGCAGCGCCATCGGCCGGCATTTGATGGTTCCGCATATCAGCGGCAAGAAAACGTGGGAAGGTTTCTTTGGGGCGATTGTTTTTGCGCTGCTGTGCAGCCTGGCACTCTTCAAACTAATGCCCGGCCATTTGGCCGCACTGACCTGGACGCACGCCACGATCCTGGGGTTGCTTCTGGGATTCGCCGCAGTGCTCGGCGACCTGGCTGAATCAATCATAAAACGCAGCACTGACGTAAAGGACTCGGGAAATTTGCTCCCGGGAATTGGCGGAGCGCTCGACCTTTTGGATAGTCTCCTTTTCACCGCGCCGCTGTTGTTTTTCTACCTGCGACTCGTCATTCGCGTGGCCTAACCACCGAGTATGAGAACGGGAGACTCCAGAAAGCGTAAGCGTGTCGTTATCTTGGGTGCCACCGGCTCGATCGGCGAGAGCGCGTTAAAAGTGGCGCGCGATATTCCGGAACGGATGGAGATCGTCGGCCTGGCCGCGAACAGCAACGCCGAAAAACTCGCGTCGGCCGCGAATAAAACGCGTGCACCGGCGGTTTGTCTTGTTGACGAAAGCAGGATCAATGCGCTTGAGCGCGCGCTTGAGTACAAACCCCGGATTTTTGCGGGAGATGGCGGTTTGCGTGAGATCGCCTGCCTGACAGATGCGGACATGGTGCTCGTGGCGATTGTCGGCACGGGCGGTTTGCGCCCGGCGCTCGCTGCAATTGAAGCGAGCAAAGATCTCGCTGTCGCGAGCAAGGAAATCCTCGTGATGGCCGGCGAGATAGTGATGCGGGAGGCGCGCGATAACGGTGTAAATGTTCTGCCGGTGGATAGCGAGCACAATGCGATCTTCCAGTGTCTGGATGGACGCTTATCGGAGATTCGCCGCATTATTTTAACCGCATCGGGCGGACCGTTTCGGGAAACACCGCGAAAAGATTTCGACTCAATCACCCTAGAACAGGCGTTGAAACATCCAACCTGGAACATGGGACCAAAGATCACAATCGATTCTGCGACGCTGTTCAATAAAGGCTTGGAGATGATTGAGGCGCATTGGCTCTTCGGCGTCGAGATGGAGCGCGTCGAGGTCGTCATCCATCCGCAGAGCATCGTTCATTCCATGGTCGAGTTCATGGATGGTTCCACGCTCGCGCAATTGAGCTATTCAAATATGTGCTTCCCGATTCAATACGCTGTGACCTGGCCGGATCGCGTCCCAAACACGCTGCCGCCGCTTGATTTCTCGAAATTATCAAAGTTGGAATTTTTCACTCCGCGCTATGAGGATTTTCCCGCATTGAATCTCGCGCGCCGGGCGGGCGAGACCGGCGGCACATTGCCTGCTGTGATGAATGCCGCGAACGAGATCGCTGTCGCGGCGTTTTTGGACCGGCGTGCGCGTTTTCCGGACATTTGGTGCGTGGTTGAAGACGTGATGAACCGGCACACGGTCATTGCGAACCCAAATCTCGATGCCATATTGGAAGCCGATCAGTGGGCGCGCAATGAAGCGCAGGGATGCGTCAAATCGCTAAATCGTTAAAAGAGTTGCAACGGCAGACGCGGTGGCGTGTCCAATCGATGACCAGATCACTGATCAGTAGTCACTAATCACAATGCTTCTGCACGTCATCCGCATCATTTTCATTCTTCTCGAGGTTCTCATTCTTTTTAACCTGATGATTGTGGTGCACGAGCTGGGGCATTTTCTGGCCGCGCGGTGGCGAGGGCTTTACATAGAAAGATTCGGCGTCTGGTTCGGCAAATCGCTCTGGAAAAAAACGATCAACGGCGTCCAATATTCACTCGGATCGCTGCCGTTCGGAGGTTTCGTCGCGCTGCCGCAACTTGCGCCGATGGACATTATCGAGGGCAAGGCGGATGTGGACCGGGCCAGGTTGCCGAGAATTTCCGCGCTGGACAAGATGATCGTAGCCGTCGCCGGTCCGCTGTTCAGCCTCCTTCTGGCGCTGTGTTTTGCCATCATCGTCTGGGTGGTGGGTCATCCGGTGAGTGAAGCGGATTCAACGACCGTGATTGGTTATGTCATGCCCGACTCGCCAGCCGAGAAGGTTGGTTTGAAACCCGGGGATAAAATTCTGTCAGTGGACGGCAAACCCGTCAGGCGCTTTATGGGGATGAGTGACAGCGTGAGTTGGGATGTAGTGCGAAGCGAAGGCCAGAAAATCGCGGTGAAATTCCAGCGAGACGGCAAGGTGCAAACTGTCTGGGTGGAACCCTACAAAGCGGAGACCCGCGGATGGCGCAGGAAAGGTATTCGCCAACTGCTCATTTACCCGGCAGAGACACCGATCATCGCCAAAGTGGAGCCGGACACACCGGCCGCTGCGGCCGGGCTGCGTTCAGGAGACATCATTCGCGGATTCAATCAAACACCGATCTACAATCCAATCGCGTTACTGGAATACATCAGCAAACATCCAAATGACGAGCTTGTTCTTCACGTGGAGCGAGCTGGCTCAAGGTTTGACGTTCGGGTGAAGCCGACGCTTCTGCCCACGGCCGGCGAAATGAAGCCGCGCATTGGAATTCAATGGGACACCACCGGGATAGTGGCGACTCAGCATCCCAATCCGATCGAGCAGGTTTACAATAGCGTGACGAGCACGTTAAAGACGATTGGCGCGGTTGCCTCGCCCAAGTCAGATGTAAAGTTGCAGCATCTGAGCGGTCCGGTCGGGATTTGGAATATTTATGTCAGGCTTTTTGAAGCCGCAGGGGGTTGGAAGCTGGCGCTGTGGTTCAGTGTCATTCTCAATGTAAACCTCGCGATTTTGAACATGCTGCCGATTCCCGTGCTCGACGGCGGGCACATTGTGCTGGCGCTCATCGAATCAGTGCGGCGCAAACCGGTGAACATGCGCGTGCTGGAAGTTGTTCAGACCAGCTGCGCGGTCGTGATCATTGGTTACATGCTCTACATCACGTTCTTCGACGTGCAGGACTTGCCGTTTGTCAGAAAAAGGCTCGACCAGCTCGAGGCACAATCGGCTGGAAAAAACTCCCAAACGCCATAAGCCGCAGCGCGTTGCGAGAGTGGTCCAGGCTTCGTAGATTCGAAATCTCGTGAACTATTGCGTTGATCCTCTTCGTTATCACCGTCGCAACACGCGCGAGGTGAAGGTGGGCAACGTCGGGATCGGCGGCGATAATCCGATCCGCGTCCAGTCGATGATTACCTGCGACACGATGGACACGGAGGCGTCGATCCAACAAACGATGGAGCTGGCGGATGCAGGCTGTGAAATCGTTCGAATCACCGCACCAACGGTGAAAGACGCGCGCAATCTTGAAAATATCATGCAGGGTTTGCGCGAGCGCGACTGCGATGTGCCAATCGTCGCCGACATCCACTTCAAGCCAGAAGCGGCAATGGAAGCTGCGAAATCGGTGGACAAGGTGCGAATCAATCCGGGGAACTATGCCGATTCCAAAAAATTCGTCATTCGCGAATACACGGACGAGCAGTACGCGGCAGAGTTGAATCGGATCCGCGAGCGTTTTTCGCCGCTGGTCGATCTATGCAAAAAGCGCGGAATCGCGATGCGCATTGGGACCAATCACGGCTCGCTTTCGGATCGCATCCTGAATCGCTACGGCGACACGCCTCTTGGTATGGTCGAAAGCGCGCTCGAGTTCGCGCGGATTGCGCGCGATCTCGACTATCACGATTTCGTTTTCTCAATGAAAGCGAGCAATCCGAAAATCATGATCGCCGCATATCGATTGCTCGTCGCGCGATTGGACGAGCTCGGCCGGGATTGGAATTACCCATTGCATCTTGGCGTGACGGAAGCAGGCGAAGGCGAAGACGCCCGGATTAAGAGCGCGATTGGGATTGGCTCATTACTTGCGGATGGAATTGGTGACACCATTCGCGTTTCGCTCACCGAGGATAGCCCTCATGAGATTCCCGTGGCAAAGGCGCTGATCGAAAACATCAACAAAACGTCCAACGCCCAACCTCCAACGCCTAACGCCCAACTTTCGTTCGATCCATTTTCATATCAACGGCGAGCTACAGAGACCATCGCTGTAGCCGGGATCGTTGATCCCGGCCAAGGGGTAAAGCTCGGTGGCTCAGAATTGATTCGAGTAGTCGTTCGCCAGGCGAACTTCGACAAGATCGCGCACAAGATTGAGAAAATGGGCGATTACAAGCCGGAGATTGTTTACGAAAACGCTCGTATTGCCGAAGTCGATCCGCGTGATGAGGCCGCGATCGCCAAATTGAATGCGGAACGAAGTTCGCAGTTTGTCACGCTGAAGGACGATGTCGATCTTGCAGTCATTCCAGCGTTTCGGTTACTCGCAACTCGATTGCAGCCGCGGCATCCGATCCTGCTAAAAGACGTCTTGAATTGTAGGGCGTCTGTGTCAGACGCCGGCCAAGACGGTGGCGTTTCACAGAATGAAGCCAAGCGGGCGCTGTGCGACATAGACGGGCAGGCCGCAGGCCGAGTGAGCGGGAGCGAACGAGTCAAACGCCCTACAGATTTTCTCACAACACTTCTTACCGCCTCCACCAACATCGGCTCGTTGCTCTGCGATGGAATCGGCGACGCGATTTTGGTGCAGGGCGAAGAAGCACCGGGGCAAGCGCTGCGCTTATCCTACAATATCTTGCAGGCGGCTGGATCGCGGATTTTCAAAACCGACTACGTCGCATGTCCCTCTTGCGGACGGACGCTATTTAACTTGCAGACGACGACGGCGAAAATCAAAGCGGCGACATCGCACCTGAAAGGCGTGAAGATCGCGATCATGGGCTGCATCGTGAACGGCCCGGGCGAAATGGCAGACGCGGATTTTGGTTACGTTGGTGGTGCGCCGGGTAAGGTGAATCTGTACGTCGGCAAAACGGCAGTGAAATTCAATATCCCTGAAGCGGAAGCGGTCGATCGCCTCAAAGATCTCATCCGCGAGCACGGCAAATGGATCGAGCCCGCCGCGCAGGCACCCGCGCTCGAACCCGCTTTATAGCGTAGCGTAGATTATCAACTCAAAAGCGTTCGGGTTCGATTCCTCGTGCCTCACGGAGCCACGGCTCCTGATTGTTTGCACGAGTATCAGGAACGGTGTCCACATTACAAAAATGTAAGGCTAAAAGGCCTGACCTCTTTTTTGTGACGCTGACAACGCGTTCCACCTTCGCCACTTAGGTGTAAAGACAAAATTTACGAAAATTTTTTGCCACGCCGGGCAAAATTTTCCGAAGGAATAGGTGACGGCCACAAATGAATGCTCCTCGGCGCGCTGTAGGTCGCCGCGGCGACCGAAGGCGGCACGAGAGGAATCAGAGAAGGCCAAACAATGAAAGAAAAAAAGGAAAATTAAGCTATGGCAAACTGTGTTTTCGGGAACGTGTAGGGAATCAAAACTCCAACTCCAACTTCAGCTAAGAAACATATGAAAACTCTTCGTCGAATCGGTAAAAATCGTGCTTTTGCACATGTACGTACTCTGGCTGCCGTTCTCCTTGTCCTGGCCGCGGCGGCGTTAGTCTTCCTGGCCATATCGCCGCCCGCTTCTGCTCAGCGGGCTGCCCGCACGCAGCCTCTGACTCCAAAATTCTCGAAAGCGGTGGCTTTTGATGTGTCACCAACTTTGCGCAGTTTGCCACGGATCGCGAGACCGCGCACTTACCCGCCGGATACCATATTGGAAATGCGGCCGGAGCGAGGAGAATCAGAAGGTCCACTGGCCCACGCGGTCAAAGGCCACACTGCTGATGGAGCATTACAGCTCTTAAAACCCGCGCCGAGCATTCCCGCTCCGTTGCTGACCTTCGAAGGCATGTCAAATCAAGACAACTTCAACATCTTTGGTTTCCGGGTGAACCCGCCGGATCCGAACGGGGAGGTCGGTCCAAACCATTACGTGGAGATGATCAACCTCGTCTTCGCCGTGTACGACAAGGCCGGCAACTTGCTGCTGGGTCCTGTAGACACCGGCACACTCTGGTCGGGTTTTCCGGTTTCTGATTGCACCGATCCCTCGGGCGACCCCGTCGTGCTCTACGATCAGTTCATGGATCGTTGGATACTTTCTCAGTTCACGACCGCCGGGCCGGAGTACTTCAACTGCGTAGCGGTCTCGACGACCGGCGATCCCACCGGCTCCTACTACCGTTACGCCTTCTCGACCGGGCTCAACTTCCCGGACTACCCTAAGTACGGCAACTGGACGGATTCTTACGTGATCACGACACGCGAGTTCGGTCCAACCATTGAATATGGGATCGGTGTCTATGCCCTCGAGAAGAACAAGATGGTCAACGGACAACCGGACGCACGAGTAGTGAGCTTTTTCATCGACGGGAATGATCCAGATTTATTGCCGCTAGTCGGCGATGGACTCCTGCCAGCGGACCCCGATGGCAAGCAGAAGCCAAAAAATGATGCTGCAATTCCGCTTGTGGGGACACAGGACGACGATGCGTCGTACGGAGCTACATTCGATGCCCTCAATATCTGGGATCTCACCGTCAAATGGCGCTCGACGCCGATCGCGACGCTGGCGCTGAACACGCAACTATCGACGGCACCGTTCGACTCGATCTTCCCGTGTGCACCGACCTCGCGCGACTGCCTGCCCCAGCCGGGCATCGTCAACCCTGCTCAGTACCTCGACATCCTGTCGTACCGGCAGCGGCCGACGTTCCGGCTGGCCTATCGAAACTTCAAGACCTACGAGGCACTGGTAACCAACCAGTCGGTCGAGGCGACGCCCGGCGTCGCCGGCGTCCGCTGGTACGAGATTAGGCGGACCGGAACTAGCTACAGCATCTACCAACAGGGTACCTTCGCGCCGGGAGACGGCGTTCATCGCTGGATGGGCAGCATCGCCATGGACAAGAAGGGTGACATGAGCCTCGGCTATAGCGTCGTCAACGGAACCGACGTGTATCCGGGGATCCGCTATACGGGCCGGCTTGCCGGCGACACACCCGGTGAAATGACCCTCGGTGAAGAAACGATCATTGACGGGGATGGGGTGCAGACAACGACGAACTCGCGCTGGGGCGACTACACGGATATAACGGTCGATCCCACCGACGACTGCACCTTCTGGTACGTCAATGAGTACTATACTCTCGCCGGCCAGACATCCAGCCCGGCAGGCTGGCAGACGCGCATTGGCAGCTTCAAATTGCCCGGCTGTCAATAGGAGCAATCACACGTCGCATCCAACGACTGTCATCTCTGCTAAAGACATTCGGCCGCTTCGAGTCGGTTGACTCGACTGTCGTCTCTTGTAGTGTTCGCCGCCCCCAGCTCGGGAGAGCCTCCCTTCAATGGATAAGATCCGTAATATCGCCATCATTGCGCACGTCGATCACGGCAAGACGACGTTGGTCGATCAATTGTTGCGCCAATCGGGCACGTTTCGCTCCAATCAAAAGATTGAAGAGCGCATGATGGATTCCATGGATCTCGAGCGTGAAAAAGGAATCACGATCCGCGCGAAGAACGCAGCTTTTCAGTGGAACGGTTACCGGATCAACATCGTCGATACACCGGGTCACGCCGATTTCGGCGGCGAAGTCGAGCGGATCATGAAAATGGTGGATGGCGTATTGCTTGTTGTCGATGCGCATGATGGGCCGCAGGCGCAGACGCGTTTTGTTTTGCGCAAGGCGATGGAGAACAAACTGAAACCGGTTGTTGTCATCAACAAGATCGACAGAGAAAACGCGCTCCCGCACAAAGTCCTGGACGAAATTTTCGATCTCTTCGTCGAACTGAAGGCGACTGACGAGCAACTTGATTTCCCGATTGTTTACGCGAGCGCGAAGAACGGTTTTGCCATGCGCGAACTGCACGAAAACAACGAAGACATGACGCCGCTCTTTCAAGCGATCGTGCAACATGTGCCGCCGCCAAAAATCTCGAGAGAACCATTCTTTCAAATGCTCGTCTCGAATCTGGATTACAGCGATTACCTCGGAAGAATTACGCTCGGGCGTATTGTCAGCGGTCGCGTAGTAGTCGGCGACTCGATTGTCTGCATCCACCGTGATGGTCGCCATGAGCGGGCTACGGTCACGGCGCTTTTTACCTATGCAGGATTGGAGCAGGTGGAAATAAAACACGCGACCGCCGGCGACATCATTGGGCTGGCCGGTTTCGAGGGAGTTTATATCGGCGAAACCCTGACAGACCGCGAAGAACGGGCGCCGCTTCAATTTGTGGATATCGATCCGCCTACGATTCGCATGCACATTCTGGTCAACGATTCGCCGTTTGCCGGGCGCGAAGGAAAATTTGTGACGGCACGGAATATTCGCGAGCGCCTTATTCGCGAAACGCGCGGCAACGTCTCACTCCAGGTCAACGATGCGGAAACAGCTGGCGCGTTTGAGATCAATGCGCGCGGCGAGATGCAAATCGCAATTCTGGTCGAGCAAATGCGACGCGAAGGCTACGAAGTGATGGTCTCGCGTCCCGAGGTGATTTTTCATCGGGCAGAGGATGGCACCCTGCTCGAGCCGCTGGAAAATCTCTACGTCGATCTACCGAACGAAAATCTCGGCGACATTTTGCAATCGCTTGCCAATCGCAAAGGCGAGGTTGTCAGCATGTCTCATCACGCGACGCGCGTGTCGATCGAGGCGATTATTCCGACTCGCGGCCTGATTGGTCTTGAGACCGATCTCGTCAACCTGACCCGTGGCGAAGGATTGATGAGTCATCTCTTTCGTGAATACGCGCCGTTCAAAGGTGAAATCGGAGGACGCGGTCGTGGTGTGATGGTGTCGATGGAATCGGGAGTCAGCACGGCTTATGCGCTCAACAACATTCAAGAACGCGGCCGGCTTTTCATCGGTCCGCAGGAAGACGTTTATGTGGGAATGATCGTCGGCGAAAACGCGCGACCGGAAGATTTGCCGGTCAATCCCTGCAAAGCAAAACATCTCACAAACATGCGGAGCCAGGGCGAAGGCAAAGGGATTCAGCTCGAAGCGCCGCTGTGCATGAGTCTGGAACGCGCGATTGAATACATCGACATCGACGAATATGTGGAAGCGACGCCGAAATCATTGCGCTTGCGAAAGCGGATTCTCGACGCGACCGCCCGGAAGCGCGCCACCGTGATGGCTGCTTAAATCAGCTGATAACTGACGATTTTCTCGGTCCTTCTCGGTGCCGCGTGTGGCATGATTGGGGGCGATTTCCTTCCATTTCGATTTTTGGAAGAGAATTGGCGAGTCTCGCGTTGGGCCACAATTACAAAAATGTAATGTTAAAAGTATTGACGTCTTTTTAGTGCTTCTGACAACCTAGGTTTCTCGGTTTTTCCTCTGTCGGGGAAGTTAATCGAAGCTCCAACCCGAACTGCAGCTCAAAAAACATATGAAAACTCGTCGTTGCTCCACTCGAAATCGTCTCCTATCACCTTTGCGCCTCGCTGCTGCGATCCCGCTAATATCCGTAGCGGCGGCAATGGCTTTCGTCGCAGTGAAACCGCCCGGTCCGATGCTTGCCTCGTCGCAGGACCAGATTCATGCGACAAGTAAATTCCGAGGCGATCCGGATCAGTTAGGCGGCAACAAGCGCACACTGCCTGGTCTTGACCGTGACCAGGGACCACTGTTAGCAGCTCTGGAAGATTACGCCCATCGCGCATATCCGGCGAAGGACGTACCTATGCAAGCGACGCTGAACGCGATAGCGAGCTTCAACCAAGTGAAGCGCGTGTCTATGGGAAGGCCTTTTGTTGGCGCGTGGCAGCTGATCGGGCCGAGCAAGGCGGATGATCCGAACATCCTGACCTTCAGCGGGGCTGAATATTTCACTTCCGGTCGAATCACTGCGCTTGCGATAGATCCCAATTGTACTAAAAGTCGCTGTAGGGTTTGGGCTGGCGCTGCAGGCGGCGGCGTGTGGCGAACCACAAATGCCCTTTCAGGCTCTGGAGCGAGCTGGACGTTTGTTTCCGACAGCTTCGGCACGAACGCGATTGGGACGTTAACCTACGATGCGTCGAACGATACTCTCTACGCCGGCACCGGCGAGGCGAATGCCTCTGGTGATTCAGAAGCAGGTCTTGGTGTTTGGAAATCGACCGACGGTGGAAATTCGTGGGCGCAGCTGCCTTCAATAGTTGGTCCTATCACCACTTTCTCCCCCGGCACTGGGACTAACGGAACATATGGGCCGGGCAATGCATTCCTCGGTCGTTCGATCAGCTCGATCGTGGTTGACCCAACAAATGCGGCCCATCTCTACGTATCGTCTTCGCGCGGGGTGCGCGGCATCAGCTCAGTTACCGGCGGTGGAACTACAAATCCGCCGACGCCGAGACCGCCTTTCGGCCTCTTCGAATCGACGGACGGCGGCGCGACGTTTAGCTTCATCTGGGATGGCGGTGACGGTTGCCCCGTGACGTGCGACGGCACCAACCCCAAAGCAACGATTCGCGGCGTCAACCACTTAGCGCTCGATCCGAGCTGGAACGGGACGACGAACAAAATTCTCTACGGCGGCGCGTTCGGTCCCCAAAATGTCGCCGGAAGCGGAGGTGTTTGGCGTTCGACCGACGGTGGTGTGACGTGGGCTCAGATCCACGCGGCGCTGACCACTGCTCGAACCGATGATCGCGCCGAATTCGCAGTAACACCAATCTCGGGCGGATTTACCCGCATGTACCTAGGAGAGGGCACCGGAAGCGACTCGGGCGGGAATCGAGCGCGATTTTACCGGACCGACGACGCCGCCGGAGCAGCGGTATTTACCGACTTAACAACCGATCAGAACATCGGCTACTGCACGGGTCAGTGTTGGTACGATAATGTAGTTTATTCTCCGCCCGGCAAGGCCGATGTGGTGTATCTCGGCGGTTCGTACTCCTATGGTACCTACGGCCACGCGACCAATGGCCGCGCGTTCATTCGCTCGGCGGATGCAGGTGCGTCGTTCACGGACATGACTTGGGATGCGACGACAAACCCAACTCCACCGGGCAGCTGTTGTCAGCCCAATCCGGTCGCGCCGAATGGCATGCATCCAGACAGTCACGCGATCGTAGAGATCCCGGGCAGCGATTCAGCAATCTTCGGTTCGGACGGCGGACTTGTTCGCTCTACCGGCGCTTTTGCTGACATCTCTTCCCAATGCACTACGTACCGCGGACTCAGCGGCGGGGACTTGGTTCTTTGTCAGCAACTGCTATCGGCGGTACCAACCTATCTCTACAATCTCAACAAGGGACTATCGACCATCCAATTTCAGAGCCTTTCAGTTGCTGCCGACAACTACAAACATTTGCAGGGCGGCAATCAAGATAACGGCACTTTCGAAACGTACGGCTCGTCCGTTGTGTGGCCGCAGGAGATCTACGGCGACGGCGGCCAATCCGGTTTTAGCGCGACGAATTCGTCAATGCGCTTCAATTCGTTTTTCGGGCAGAACCACGATGCCAATTTCCGGAATGCCGATCCTTCTAAATGGGTCATCATCTCGGCGCCGATCGCAGGGAGCCCGGAAGGATCGAATTTCTATGCGCCGATTATCGCGGACCCGAACCCGGCGAATGCCGGCACGATTTTCGAGGGCTCGCAGAGCGTCTGGCGGACCCAGGACTGGGGCGGGGATCAAGCGACTCTCGAGGCGAACTGCCCAGAGTTCACCACGTCCGGCACGCAACCTGGCTGTGGTGACTTCGTCCAAATCGGCCCAGCAGGAGACACCGATCTGACTGTGACGACTAATGGTGGTACGACCCGCGGCGGAGGCTTTGTCGCTGCCGTCGAGCGTGCTCCAAGCGACACAGGAACGCTTTGGGTGGCGACGACGACCGGCCGCGTGTTCATCTCGACGAACGCAGATGCTGCCGCGGGCTCCGTGACGTACACGCGGCTCGACACGCTCCCCTCTGCCACGGCCGATCCCGGCCGCTTCGTATCCGGAATCTACGTTGATCCTGCAAACCCGAACCACGCGTGGATCTCGTACTCGGGTTACAACTTCAACACCTCGGCGCAGCCGGGCCACGTGTTTGAAGTCACGTACAATCCCGGGACGCCTGACGCGACATGGACCTCCCTCGATAACCCGGGCGGTACGGCATTTCCGGATTTTCCTGCGACGGACATCGTTCGTGATTCAAACGGCGATCTCTACGTGTCGAATGACTTCGGTGTGATGGTACTGGCAAACGGTTCGACCAGTTGGGCAACGGCCGGCAGCGGACTTCCCATGGTCGAGGTCGCGGGTCTAACAATTGTGCCCGGTTCGCGGGCCCTATACGCGGCAACGCACGGGCGCAGTGCTTGGAAGCTGACGCTGCCGTAACGTTTGATTTGTAGCTTGGGCGGGATGGTGAGAATCTATCCCGCCCAATTTTTGTACGTCATGCGTCTCAAATACCTGATTTGGGCTTGCCTCCTTTTGGTTCCGATCGGCCGTTTGGCATCGGATAATGCTACGCCCGGTTTTCTCGAAGGCCGTTTGAAGATCCTCGCGTTTAAAGACGTTGAGCTTGCCGAGGGTAACCCGCCAAAGTTCAGCGATGGAAATTATGCCGAATATCCGCTGATCATCCTGAGCCAGGACGGCAAAAAGGAAATCACGCGTGCAACCGCGGACGAGACTGGAAAGTATCGTGTTGCACTGCCGCCTGGCGATTACATTCTGGATGTGGGAGGACGGCCACCCAAGGGCCACGTCCGGGCGGTACCGCAACGCTTCACAGTTGCTTCCAATCAGACAGTTCACGTGGACATGAACATCGACACGGGCGTCCGTTGACGTTTGTAGCTGCAGAGATAGTTCGCGCGTCGTGCACGCGTTTTTGCTGAGGCCGAGGTGATTAGGGCTGAGATTTGCGAACCTCTTATTGCTGCGGTTCTTTGCAGTCCGCAATCGGCAATCCGAAATCCGCAATTATCAAATGTCCCGTCAATACACTCTGCAACGCGTCCCGGTATCGACATCAATCCATATCGATTATGTCGATGAGCTGAACGAACAACAGCTAGCAGCGGTTTCCGCGCCGCCGGGGCCCATTCTTGTCATTGCTGGCGCAGGCTCGGGAAAGACGCGCACCCTTACTTATCGCGTAGCGTACTTGCTCGAAAACGGGATCGACCCGCGGAATATTCTGCTTCTTACATTCACGAATAAAGCCGCGCGCGAAATGCTCGGGCGTGTCGCGAATTTGCTCCCGGTCGATGCTGGCGGACTCTGGGGTGGGACATTTCATTCAGTAGGAAACCGGATTTTGCGCAGGCATGGCACCGCGCTCGGTTACTCCAGTGGATTCACCATCATGGACCGCGAAGATCAGAAGGATCTGATCGACACTGTGGTGGCCGGCGCAGGGATTGATCCGAAGGAAATCCGATTTCCAAAAGGTGATGTGCTCGCGGAAATCTTTAGTTTCGTCGTCAATACGGAGAAGCCACTGGAGGAGTTGCTTGCCGAAAAGTTCCCTTACTTCCTGCCGCTACTCGACAAGATTCGAGAGGTTCACGAGCGATACGAAAAAAAGAAGAAAACGACCAACTCGATGGATTTCGACGACTTGCTACAAAAGACGTTGTCAATGTTTCAGCAGCACGAGCGGATCGCCGAATTTTATCGGCGGCAGTTTAAGTTCATTCTTGTCGATGAATATCAGGATACGAACAAAATCCAGGCTGACCTCGTGGATCTGCTCGCCCGCGACGACCGCAATGTAATGGTGGTGGGAGACGACGCGCAGTCGATTTATTCGTGGCGCGGCGCGAACTTCCAAAACATTCTCGAATTTCCGAAGCGTTATCCGGACGCCCAGGTGTTCAAAATCGAAATGAATTACCGCAGCGTGCCCGAAATTCTAGACGTGGCGAACGCAGCAATTGCCGCAAACGTTCAGCAATTCCGCAAACACTTAAGCGCAACGCGTGAATCAAAAGCCCTAAAACCGGCTTTGGTGGCCCTGAATGACGGCGCGGAGCAAGCGCAGTTTGTCGCGCAGCGGATTCTCGAACTGCGCGATGAAAATGTCGATCTTAACGACATCGCCGTGCTTTACCGCGCGCATTATCACGCGGTCGAGCTGCAGCTGGAGCTTTCCCGCCGAGGGATTCCGTATCAAATCACGAGCGGCATCCGGTTCTTCGAACAGGCGCACATCAAAGATGTGACTGCATTCGTCCGTTTCGTCGCGAATCCGCGGGATGAAGTCGCTTTTAACCGGATGGTGAAATTGCTTCCCGGCATTGGCAACCGCACCGCGGAAAATCTTTGGCAGGCATGGGAAAACGGTCTAGCTGTATCCGGGATCAGTGATCCCGGTAAGGAAAAAACGTCAGCGCCCGTCGGGATCAGCGATCCCGGCTACAACTTCGGTGAACGTCTCCAAGCCATGAACGTTCCCGCAAAATCAAAGAAAATGTGGACGCAACTGGCGCACACCCTGGACGAGATCGCACCGGGCGGACAACCTAATCCCCCATCGGAAATGATCACATCGATTGTGGAAGCGATTTACGATAACTACGCCAAAGTGAACTTCACAAACTACGAACTGCGTCGCGAAGACCTCGACCAGCTCGCAGTTTTTGCCCGGCAATTCAAAGACGTACACGAGTTCCTTTCTCAATTGGCGCTGATCAGCAACGTCGATGCCGAGGCCGCGCCAGGTCAGACGAGCGACAAAGAGGCGGTCAACCTTTCCACCGTGCACCAGGCGAAGGGTCTCGAGTTCCACACAGTATTCGTAATCTGGTTGACCGACGGGATGTTCCCGAGCAGCCGCTCCCTGAATACCCGCGATGCGCTGGAGGAAGAGCGGCGCCTATTTTATGTGGCCATTACACGCGCACGCGACGAACTTTATCTCACTTACCCACAAATGCGTCTCGCCGGAGGCTACGGCGACGTGTTCCAGAGGCCATCGCGTTTTCTGCAAGAAATTCCAAACGATCTCGTTGAAGACTGGCAAGTGCAGCGGCGCTGACTTCGGTAATTGTCATTCCGAGCGGAGCAAAGCGAAGTCGAGGAATCTCTTAAGGTTAATAACAGCGAATTTGAAATGAGAGATGTCTCGACTTCGCTCGACATGACAAAATGACTGGTGGAACACTGAATCTTTCGCCGGAAAAAAAGATTGCGGGTGTTCTCGTTCCGCTGTTTGCGCTGCGCGGAGAGAACGACTTGGGGATCGGCGACGTCGGCGCGCTGCGGGAGTTTATTGATTGGGTCGCAGGAATCGGGTTCAAACTTGTCCAGCTCCTGCCCATCAACGAGACCGGAGCCGATAATAGCCCGTACAACGCGATCAGCGCAATGGCGATCGAGCCGACGACGCTGCACCTTGCGCCAAACTCGCCGCAAGATCTGGCCCGCGAGGATTTTGATGCTTCACTCTCTGATGTTGATTTTCCGAGCCTTCGTCTCGGCGTAGTAAAATATCGCCAGGTCAAAGAACTAAAGCGGCGCTTGCTGGAAAAGGCGTTTGCGAATTTCTCCGCTCTCGCTGACGAACAGCGGAAATCCAAGTTCCGGACATTCTGCGAGCAAGAATGCGCGTGGCTGCACGATTACGCAGTTTTCCGGGTTCTGATGGAGGCGAACGAGGATAGCGCGGCATGGAATCGATGGCCGGCGCAACATCAGACAATCGAAAAAGCGCGCGATTGGTTGCGGGATCTGCCGCACGATCGACAAGCCCCGACGACCCGGGAAAGTTTTTTCTGTTATGTGCAATGGATCGCGCACCAGCAATGGCGCGCCGTCAAAATGTACGCCGAGGAACGCGGCGTCGCGTTAATGGGCGATATTCCATTCGGCGTCAGTTATTGCAGCGCGGACGTTTTCGCGCGACCGGAAGAATTTCTGCTCGACTGGTTCGGCGGCGCGCCTCCCGAACCCTACTTTAAAGACGACGCGTTCACGCAAAAATGGGGCCAGAACTGGGGTATTCCGCTCTATCACTGGGACAAAATGCGCGCGAACAATTTCCAGTGGTGGCGGGAGCGCGTCCGCGCTGTCCGGCGAATCTTTCACCTTTGTCGCATCGATCACGTCCAGGGATTTTATCGGATCTATGCCTTCCCCTGGCGGCCGCGGATGAACAAGCAATTCCTTCCATTAGATCAGCACCAAATGCTGGAAAAAACCGGTGGCCGTGCGCCGCATTTCGTTCCGCGTGACGACGAAACACCGGAAAGCCGCGAAGCGAACAAACGTGAGGGCGAAGAATATCTGCGAGTTGTCCTGCAAGAAGCTGGCGCTGCGCGCGTGATCGGCGAAGACCTTGGCGTGGTGCCCGATTATGTCCGCCCTAATCTGCGGTCGCTTGGCATTGCCGGATTTAAAATTCCGCAATGGGAAACGCACGATGGCATGATCATCCCTGGGCAGATATATGAACGGTTGTCGGTGGCGACCTACGCAACCCACGATCACGAACCGATTCGCGCTTTATGGAACGAAGCCTTCGAGCAGCCGCCGTCGACTGCTGGACAACAAGCGCGAGCCACGCTCGAAAAGATCGCTCTGTTTGCCGGGCTGAATTCAAACCTCCAAGAGCGCAATTTCGAAAAAGACTTTTATCCGGCGATCATGGAAGCGCTGTTCAGGTGCGAGTCGTGGATCGCGATGGTCATGATCACCGATCTGCTGGCGCGCAAATATCGTTTCAACGTCCCTGGGACAAAAGCGAACTTGAATTGGACACGGCGGATGCAGCGCTCGATGGCGCAGCTCCGTTCCGGCCGTAAAGAGCGAAGCCGAATGCAGTTAATCCATGAGCTGCTGGAAAAAACAAGGCGCGTTTGAAAGGTCCTTCGGCGCTCGCGAGGCGGGCGGCGAGGAAAACCCGTGCTACGCTGACTTCTCGATAGGCGCGCCCACCTTGTTACCCCATTCGGTCCACGATCCATCGTAGTTGCGGACATTATCGAGCCCCAGCAGATACGTCAGGACAAACCAGGTGTGACTGGAGCGCTCGCCGATCCGGCAATAAACAACTGTATCCTTATCGGAACCGACTCCGCATTGATCAAAGTAAATTCTTGCCAGGTCGGATGCGGGCTTGAACGTGCTGTCATCGTTGGTGGCGGTTTTCCACGGCATGCTCTTTGCCCCGGGAATATGACCACCGCGCAGCACTCCCTCCTGCGGATACTCCGGCATGTGCGTGATCTCGCCCCTGTATTCGCCCGGTGAACGCACGTCGATCAGCGGTTTGCCGCTCTTGCTTTGCGCCAGAGCTTCATCGAAGAAGACGCGAATCTCTTTGTCGAACCGTTTCTTCGGCACCGGATAGTTTGTTTGTGCGTACTTGGGGACTTCGCGTGTCATGGGACGGCCTTCCGCTTTCCATTTGTCGCGACCGCCATTGAGGATTTTCACTTTCTCGTGCCCGAACAACCGAAACGCCCACAGAGCGTAGCAAGCCCACCAGTTCGCCTTGTCACCGTAAAAAATGCAGGTGGTGTCCGGCGTGATGCCGTTGCGACAGCAAAGCTCCGCGAATTTTTTCGGCGAAATGTAATCGCGAATCACCGGGTCTTGCAGATCGGCGCGCCAATCGATGTGCACCGCGCCGGGAATGTGCCCAGTGTCATACAGGAGCACGTCTTCATTCGATTCGACGATCCGGATACCCTCATCTTTTAGATGTTTCTCCAGCCAATCGGTTTCCACTAGTGCTTCTGGATGCGCGTACTCGGTAGGGTGCGTTGCCATAATAGAAAAATTTCAGGCCGCTTTTCAGCGCCGGCAAGAGATATTGCTCTCGGTCGCAGTGGCGACCGCCGGTTGCTAATCCTAGCGTATATCGCCCGGTAGCCGCGGCGACGCGAGCAACTGCTCAAACTCGCGCCAGCGCTGCTCCGGTTGCTCCGCCGTGCCGCCGCGCTTCTCGATGTAACTGCGGACCATGTCTTCGCCGAGATTGTAGTTAATGACGTAGCTGCGGTACTTCTCGATAAATTTCGTAGATTGTTTCGCCCGCTTCTCATCCATCAGCGCATATTTCTGCAACCAAGTCGCGGCCGCGTTCGCGTTGATCTCGCCATTCACGTACTGCCGGGCCGCTTCGTTCGTGGCATATCCCAGCTTCTTCACCAAGTCCTGCACGGCGTAAAATTCCTCCGCGCGCGATGGGTCGATCCCCGCGGCCGGCCAGAGCACTTTTTTTTCGAATGCTAACCGCTCCGCTTTCGTAAATACAACTTCTCTGCCGAAGTTCGCGGTGCCCTCGGCAATGAGTGATTGGGGCGAGAAGAGCGGATACACCGAGAACTCCACCCAACCGCGATCGCGGACAAGATTTTTCTCAAGCAACGCGTTGTAGACGTGATGGCCCGGGTAGCCTTCATGCGCAGCCAGATCAATCGCGCGATCGATGTACACAGGCAGATCGGTATTCACTTGGATCACACTGCGATAATTCCCCTTGTACCAATTGTACCCGCCCCACGGTTTATTCGTGACGTATTCGACGCTGAAATTTTCGGTGGGGGGCAGTTTGATATGCGCGAGCGTGCGTTCGCGACACGCCTTGATCGCGAGCTGAAACACCGTATCCAGCTTGTCTTTGGGAATCACGAACGCTCGCCGCCAATTCTCGTAACGCTGCAAGAGCGATCCTTCACCTGGAAGTTTCGGCTCGAGCCTGGCGAGGATTTCCTGGAAATGCGCTTCGGGAAACGTAGGTGCAACCGCGTCGTAAAGGGCCTGCGATTCCTCATCAAACTTCAAATGTTCGCCGTTCAAGAGCCGGACTCGTGCCTCGAGTGCGGAGAGTTGCTTTGTTAGATAACGACGTCGCAGTCGCTCCATCTCGTCTGTCGGCTCGGAAACCTTCGCCAACTGGTCGCGTAATCGCCTGGCCTCAGACGCGATCGTATCGAGCGGCTTCTTTTCCTTCGACTGTTTCTTCCATTCGGGCGGCCCATAGTACGCGTCAACGTAGTCCGAATCATGCTGCCCCATCGCGAGCACCAGTTTCACATAAGCTTCTGCGATCTCGTTGACGCTGGTCACCGTCGCTGGCGCCGGCGATGGAGTGGCGCCGCCCGCGATCGAGGCGGCAAGCAGCGGTAAACAAAGGACGACAAGCGACGCGCATTTCATGATTTTCCGCTGGGCGATCAGTGCAGAATGGAATCAGCCTGATAAATGACGCCGTTCTTGATAACGGTGGCGATATCGGAAGCGTGCGCGATGTCGTCCAGCGGATTGGAATCGAGAATCACCAAATCCGCGAAGTAGCCATTTTCAACACGGCCAATGTGCGCGCCGGTGTCGCCTCCGAAAAGTTTCGCCGCGTTTGCGGTGGCAGATTGGAGAATCTGCATGGGCGTTAGTCCGGCTTCTTTCATCAGCTGAAATTCGCGAAACAACGCCGGGCCGTGAATCGTTCCGATGTTTCCGGCGTCGGTGCCGGCGGCGATAGTTACGCCCGCGTCTTCTAATTTTTTCAAATTCGGCAGCGCGACGTCATAGGTCTTGTTGATCTTATCGAGAGCGGCTTTCGGATCAGCCAACGCATCTTTGATTCTTTGGGGCAGTTTGTCCGATGGAATTTTCGTCACATCGAGCGAGGCGATGACTTCGGGATTGCCCCACTTTTGTTCCTCGGGAGTAAGATTCAGCTGATGCGAAAACGTTCGCCCGTAGCGTTCAAACACCACCAGCGTCGGACACAAAATTACGTGCCGATCCTTCAAGCGCTTTACAAATGCGTCGTCGACCGGCTTATCGACCACGCTGTGGACAAGAATGTCTGCGCCTTCTTCAACGGCGGCGCGCGCGGTCTCCAATTCCGTCGCGTGAACTGCGACGCGAATTTGTTCGCGTGACTTTCTTCAACCGTCGCGCGGACAATCGGCCGGAAGGAATCGACCGGATGATCTTTGTCGACAATGTACCAAATCTTCACCAGATCCGGCTTTTGTTCGGCAAGCTTGCGAACGAAATCACGCGCTTGATCAGGCGTGTCGATCTTCACAATCGGCGGATCGCCTAGATCGAGTTTCTCGCGCGAAACACTGGAGATTAACGGGCCGGCTACTGCGACGCGCGGTGCTTTCGTAGTCGCGTTTGCTTTCTTGCGCACTTCGAAATTCCACATCGGTCCGCCGACATCGACTACGCTCGTGATGCCGCAGCGCAGGTAGCGCGCAAAGACATCATCGAGGTGCGACTTGATCCACGCGACTTCGTCTTTGTACGGTCGTACGCTGTTTAGATCGGCGCCGTCCGGCCGCGTGAATAAATCGGCCGATTGAAAGAAGTGAACGTGAGTGTCGATGTAACCGGGCAAAATGAATTTGCCAACGCAGGCGATTTGCCTTCCGAGCGTGGCCGCGTCTTGCTTGCCCATTGCGACGCGCTCGATCTTGTCGCCGTTGATCACGACCGTCGCGTTCGGCAACACTTTGCCGTCTGCTGGGTTAATCACAGTTCCGCCGACCAGTGAAATTTTTTCGGCGTGCGCAGTCGCCGCCGCGAACAATGAGAGCGTCAGAGCTATAGCTGCTGCAGATTTCACCATTAGATTCCTCGACTACGCTCGGAATGACAAAAGGTTATTCTTTCGATTCCGGCACGGCTTTCTCGGCGGCTTGAAAACCGATTTTGGAATGTGTGCCATCGCAAAAAGGTTTCTCGGTCGACGCGCCGCAACGACAAAGCGCCATTCGTTTTTCCACCGGAAATTTGTTTCCGTCGGCGTCGATCAATTCCACTTCGCCCGTCACGATGTAGGGACCATTCTTGATTGTCTCGATTGTTACTTGAGCCATGTCCTTATTTTACTGTCATGTCGACCGAAGTGGAGACATCTCTGAATATTTTTCTGATCAGAAATAGTTAGAGATTGAACTCGTTCGTCTCCCGACTCTCTCGCCGCTACCCTCGCGGCATAACCGTCCATGTCGCTCGTCCCCCTCGCTCCATTCCTTGACTTCGCTGAGAATGACAAAATAGGAGACGTTTAGCCATGAAGACATTTATCGCACCTTTGCTTCTGTGCGTCGGCTCAATGCTCGCTCAATCGCCTACGCCGCCGCAAAAACATCCGTTCACGTTTGAGGATATGATGAAACTTAAGCGCGTTGGCGCGCCGGTGCCGTCGCCGGATGGGAAATGGGTCGTGTTCAACTGCGAAGACGTCGATCTCGCGGCGAACACGAAGATTTCGCATCTGTGGATCGTGCCGGCGAGCGGCGGTGAATCGCGGCGTTTGAATCCGACGCCGAATCACGAAGAGCGCCCGCGGTTTTCGCCGGACGGCAAACGACTCATCTGGACATCAAAAGCGACCGATCCAACGCAGATCTGGATGTGCGACTTCGATTCCGGCAGCGGAGTGCTGGTTGGCAAACCGCATCAAGTCACGTCGATTTCGACCGGCGCCGACGGGGCGATTTGGTCACCGGACGGGAAAAACATCGCATTCGTGTCGGCAGTTTATCCGGATTGCAAAGATGATGCGTGCAACAAACAGCGGGACGAAGAGCTCAAGAAGAGCAAAGTGAAAGCGAAAATCTTTTCTCGCCTGTTCTATCGGCATTGGAACGCGTTTACGGAATTCAAGCGCAGCCATTTGTTTGTGATCAGCGCCGATGCAAATGCGTCGGCAGACGCAACCGCCCGTCCGGCTTCGGACCTCACACCCGGCGATCACGATGTGCCACCTTTCTCGTTAGGCGGGCAGGATATGTATGCGATTTCGCCGGAAGGCCAGGAGGTCGCTTATACCAGCAACATCGACGAGGTCGAAGCGACTAGCACGAATAACGAAATTTTCGTCGTGCCGATCAGCGGTCCCGCGACTGCGGGAAAGAAAATTTCCACCAGTCCCGGCGCAGACACGACGCCGCTTTATTCGCCGGACGGAAAATATGTCGCCTGGCGCTCGCAAGCCCGCGCCCGCTTCGAAGCCGATAAATGGCGGCTCCTCGTGCAAGATCGACAAACGGCAAAGACGCGCGATCTGACGGAGAAGTTTGACCGATCGGTCGGAAGTTTTGACTGGCAGCCAGATTCGAGCTCAATCGCGTTTGCGGCGGAGGATCACGGCGAAGCGCCGATTTATTTCATGCCGGTGGTTCGCCAATTGCAACAACCATTACCGATTCAGCAAGTATTTCACGCCGATGATTTGAAATACGGCACCGGCAGCCAGCTGTACTTCACACGAATGTCGGTGGGTGCTCCCAACGAAATTTGGGGCAGGTCAGTCGGAGGCACCGAAAAAGCAGTGCCGTGGCACGTCACTCACATGAACGACGCGCAGTTGTCGAAGATCGACATGCAACCGTTGGAGTCGTTCACGTTTAAAGGCGCCAACGACGAGGACGTGCAGGGTTTTATGGTCAAGCCGCCGGGATTCGATCCGAACAAAAAATATCCGCTGAAGTTTTTGATCCATGGCGGGCCGCAAGGCGCGTGGGGAAACGAATGGACGTATCGCTGGAACGCGGAGTTGTTCGCGGCGACGGGAAATTACGTGGTGGTGATGATCAATTTCCACGGCTCGACCGGTTACGGGCAGAAGTTTACCGACTCGATCAGCGGCGATTGGGGCGGCAAACCGTATGTCGATCTGATGAAAGGGCTCGATTACGTGGAGAAAACCTATCCGTTCATCGACAAGGACCGCGAGGCAGCGCTCGGTGCTAGTTACGGCGGTTATATGGCCAACTGGATCCTCGGCCACACGAACCGTTTCAAATGCATCGTGTCACACGACGGCGTGTTTAATGCGGAGTCGGCTTACGGCACGACGGAGGAGCTTTGGTTTTCCGAGTGGGAATTCAAAGGCCCGCCGTGGAAGAATCGAGAGCTTTATCGGAAGTGGTCACCGCACGAATACGCCCAGAATTTCAAAACGCCAACGCTGGTTGTGCACGGCCAGAACGATTACCGGATCGATGTTTCACAAGGCTTCGATCTTTTCACGACTCTGCAAATACTGAAGGTGCCGTCCAAAATGTTGTACTTTCCGGACGAAGGCCATTGGGTGCTCAAGCCGCAGAACAGCCGACTCTGGTACAAAACCGTGAACGAATGGGTGGGTCAATGGTGCAAATAGTCCTCTGTCATGTCGACCGAAGTGGAGACATCTCTCAATATTTCTGATCGGAAACAATAAAAGATTGAACTCGTTCGTCTCCCGACTCTCTCGCCGCTATCCTCGCGGCATAACCGTCCATGTCGCTCGTCCCGTTCGCTCCATTCCTCGACTACGCTCGGAATGACAAAGAGGAATCGTGAATTGATATCTTTTGATGCGCAACCGCACCGCCCCGCTTGACTTTTTGCGCGGCTTGCGCATTAAGAACGCCGTCGAAAACTCTATGGATTATTCGTTGTCGGGCATTTTGCGGGCAGTCTTCTCTGTGGGTCTCGTTTTACTCGTCGTAGGTTGCGGTGAAGACCCGCGCTTTTCCACGAGGACGCAGTATCTAGGCGGCGGAACTTACGGCGGCGCACAAGCCGGTCCCCCGCGCGACACTGTTTCGTATTGGGATGGAGACAATGCCAGCGGAAGCCCCTCGGTGAAAATCAGTCTGGGAGAACAGCGCGCCTATTTTTACAAAAGCGGCGTGCTCGTCGGGGTGTCACAACTGTCGACCGGCCGTGAAGGACTGAACACGGCCACCGGTACATTTAAGATTATTCAAAAGGACAAGGATCACGTCTCGAGCTTGTTCGGGGACTATGTCGATTCGGCAGGGAATGTGGTAGTGCCGAACGTCGATGTGAAAAAAGACCCCAAACCACCGGGCGCTCACTTCAAGGGCACGCCAATGCCGTACTTCATGCGCATCGTGTCAGGCACAGGTATGCACGCGGGTTATTTGCCGGGCTATCCGGCCTCGCACGGATGTATCCGCATGCCCGAATTCATGGCCGAAAATTTCTTCAGATCAGTCTCGGTCGGAACGCCGGTCACGATCACCCATTAGAACCCTTCGAAAAGCTGCTCGCGAGTTCGACGCATTCCGCCACAGCGTTCCTCGCCTCCCCCTTGTGCAAGGGGAGAAGACTAAGGTGAGGGGTAGAAGCTTGCGACGCGCACTTTGTGCTGAATGAACCCTCACCCTCCCTCTCCCTTTCGAAGGGAGAGGCGACCAACGTTCCGTTCGAGCTGAGCGTCCAAATAACGATGTATCTAGGCTTGCAGAAAATTCCGGGTAACGGCATTCTGATTGTCCCGCTACCAAAAATATGATCGTCATCACGCAACCCACCGCCACGGAGGAACAGATCCAGCGGATCGTCACGCGTGTGCGCGAATTTGGCTTGGAAGCACAAATCAGTCGTGGCGCATCTCGCGTGATCATCGGCGTAATTGGGCCCGAGGCGCTTCTTCGCGAAAAGCCGATTGCAGCGATGGCAGGTGTGGAAGCCATCATCCCCGTATTAAAGCCATACAAACTTGCAGCGCGCGATTCTCGCGGCGCCTCTTCGGTCGCAATTGGCAACGTGCGACTGGGCGAACACGAGGATGTCGTTCTGATCTGCGGCCCATGCTCGGTCGAAAGCGGAGAACAAATTCAGTCGATCGCGACAATGGTGAAAGAATCTGGCGCAAAAATTTTGCGTGGCGGCGCGTTCAAGCCGCGTACTTCGCCTTACAGTTTTCAGGGGTTACGCGAAGATGGACTTCGCTTTCTCGCGGAAGCGAGCGCGAAAACCGGCCTGCCAGTGGTCACCGAAGTCATGGATCCGCGCGATCTCTCGATGATCGAAAACTATGCAGACTGCCTTCAAGTGGGCACGCGCAACATGCACAATTTTTCTCTTTTGAAGGAAGTGGGCCGTAGCAGACTTCCGGTGCTGCTCAAGCGCGGATTCAGCGCCACAATTTACGATCTGATCATGAGCGCCGAATACATTTTGAACGAGGGCAACTCGAACGTGGTTCTTTGCGAACGCGGCATTCGCACATTTGAGACTGCCGCCCGCTACACGCTCGATCTGAGCGCTGTTCCAATCTTAAAATCCAAAACGCATCTTCCAGTGATTGTGGATCCGACGCACGCCCTCGGTCTGCGCGAGTTTGTCCCGCAGATGTCTCTCGCGGCTGTCGCCGCCGGTGCAGACGCGCTCATGATCGAGGTGCACGATTCTCCTGAACTGGCCAAGAGCGACGGCAACCAAGCGCTCACGCCGGAAATTTTTGCCGAGCTCGTTCCGCGCCTTCGCGCCGTCGCCGCAGCGATCGGGCGCGCACTGTAAAATTCGGCATTCGAGCAATTGCATGCCAACGCGTTGAGGACAACGCGTTCCACCTTGGCGCAGAGGTGGATCGGCTTCTCCTGAAGACGATGCCGAAACCTATCGCCGAAGGCGCAAGAAACAGAGACGCGGCTACAACTGGGCCGGATTCGGCGTAAATTCTGAGGTGGAAAAATCGATTCGTGCAAAGCTGCTGGAAACTGTCGCGACGAGCGAACCAATCGCGCGCAAGGTTCGTTCGATCCAAAAAGCTCAGTGGCCAGTACGATTTTCACACGTCATTGAACCGGCCCAACCGTTTGTCACGGCGGTAATCGCGCAAGCCTGGCATCAGCGACTACCGAAAGGTCAGCAGCCTGCAAAGTCCACGATTTGGGTCCTCTGCTCCAGCATTCATTCTCAAGAATTGCTTTACGAAAGTTTGCTCAACTGGCAGCCAGACGCGCTTTTCCTGCCGGAAGCGGAGCTTGGGGCAGTGGAAAATGTTTTGCCCGATCCGGAAATTGCGGCGGAACGGCTTGCGCTGCTGATGGAAATCGAGCGCGACAGTGGGCCGCGTATCATCGTCGCGACGCGAGCGAGTCTCGATCAACCTGCGCCAAAGCGCGGTACGCTCCAATCTGTTGTTACCCAACTTCGGCGCGGCGCAAACGCAAGGATGGAACAGCTTATCGACCGGCTCGTTGGCAGTGGTTATGAGCGTGTCGCCCAGGTAACTACCCGAGGACAGTTCGCTGTCCGTGGCGGCATTCTCGATCTCTATTCGTGGCAGTCGGCATTGCCCTTCCGGCTGGAATTTTTCGGCGACCAGATCGAATCGCTGCGTGAGTTCGATATCGACAGTCAAACCTCCGTGCGCGATGTCGCGTCAATCGAAATTCTGCTCGACCAAGGAGCGGCGGATCAGAGCGGTTTCATTCGCGACTATGTCGAGGGCGATCACCTTGTGATCGACATCGAA
>Ga0307278_10000263_pt1 | contig 27005 bp, 26 predicted proteins | sample ER_DNA_117_FD_194482 | JGI IMG/M metagenome (GOLD analysis project Ga0307278, IMG submission 194482) | Bulk soil microbial communities from the East River watershed near Crested Butte, Colorado, United States - ER_DNA_117 | ecosystem: Environmental > Terrestrial > Soil > Floodplain | place...
GCGGTGAGGCCGAGCGTGTCGAGCAACTCCACCGCACGCCTTCGTGCCTCGCGGGCGGCCGTGCCTACACCAAGTGCCGCAACCTCGACGTTCTCCTGCACCGACAACGAGCGGAAAGCATGGCTGTGCTGGAAGGTTCTGGCCAGCCCATGCCTGCCCCGCCGGCTCGGGCTCCAGCGCGTCACGTCACGGCCCTCCAGTTCAACGGTTCCCGCGGTCGGGCGGTCGAAGCCGCTCAACAGGTTCACGAGCGTCGACTTGCCCGCCCCGTTCGGTCCGATCAGCCCTACGACCTCCCGTCTCCTCAGCTCGAGCGTGACGTCGCGCAGGGCATGCACGCCCTCGAAGGACCGCGACAAGGAGGAGGCCCGGAGTGTGTCTCCGGGCCTCCTCGTCGCTTCGTCGCCGCTCGTTTGCGACAAGGTGATCTAGATCTTCGCTACGACCTTGGCCACGACCGTGCCGACGACCTTCGGCACGTTGTCCTCGATCCGGATGACGCGATATCTCCGGCCGAACACCGTGTGGAGCTGCGGGGAGAAGCTGATATTCCCCGAGATAGTGGGGACCTTTTTGAAGTGCTCCATCACCTTCGAGAGTACAGCTCCCTTCGTCGAGCCGTTGGCACGCTTGATCGCCGTGACGAGACCGTCGATCGCCGAAGGCCCCGTGATGAAGCCGCCCGTCCCGGCCTTCACCTGCTTTGCAAGGGTGTTGATGGCCGGACTCGGGTCGTCGCCGAAGCAGGACGCGAACGTCACGAACCAGTAGTTCGTCACCTTCGGATTCGTCGGGAGCCAGTAGGTGCCGTCACCGGCCCACGAGTTCAGGATCGGCGTGTTGTTGCCGAGCGAACGCAGCCCGGACACGAGCGTCGACAGCGCGCCGAACGCGCCGGCCGTGGACGTCACGTACACCCCCGCTTTGACGTCGTTGAGGCGGCTGACGGCATTCTGGACGTTGTTCCCACCGAGAGACTGATACGTCTCCTTGGCGAGGATTTTTCCGCCCAGCTGCTTGAAGCGAACCTCGAACGCCTGAACGACATTCTTGAAATACACGATCACCGTATCCGTGGCGAGCGCGGCCGTCCTCCACCCTTTGCTCCACGCGTACTGCGCCATGGCGGATCCCTCGTCCTGCGCGACGTTCCCGAAGCTGAAGGCGAGGCGCCCCTTGGCGCCGAACCGCTTCGGCCCCATCTGATCCGTACCGATGCAGGGCGCGATCGCGAGGATGCCGCGGTCGATGGCCGCCCGCACGACCGGGGCGGCGAGGTCGACGTCACACGTCGTGAAGAGCACGTTTGCCTTCTGGCCGATCAGGCGCAGCGCACATGCCTTCGCCGTCGCGGCGTTGTTGCTCTGCGTGTCACACGTGCGGATCTGCAGCTTGCGTCCGTTGACGCCGCCCTTTGCGTTCACCTGGTTCACGCGTAGCTTTGCCGCGGCCAGTGCAGGGCCGTCGAACGGCGCCATGTTGCCTTTCCCGTCAAATGCCCAACCGATGATGATCGGCGCCTTCGCCTGCGCGGTACGGTGCCCCGCCGTCGCCGCGAGCGCGCTTCCGATCAGGACGAACGCCAGCAACGCTGCAGTGACGAACGCCCACCTCCCACGAACTCTCATGTAAGTCCCTCCTCTTGGGGTCGTCCTCATTCGTCGATTACACGGCACCGGGCGATACCTGGTCAAGGGACGTTTGGATTCGCGCCTCCCACACGCGCTCGAACGCGTCCTTCCCCCTCCGAGCGAGCTCGTCGACCGGAACGTCCCACAACGAATCGGGCCACTTGTTGCCAAACGTGCCGTTGTCGGAGAAGATCTCGAGGTCGTAGTAGCCCTCCCAGCCTGCGCGCTCGAGCGCGCCGAGGATCCGGGGAAGGTCGGCGACGCCGTCGCCGGGTAGCACGCGATCGCACCACCCGCGAGTGGGCTCGCTCCAGTCCGCGACGTGAACACCGACGAAATGGTGGGCATACGTCTCGATGTCTTCGACGAGCCCGCGGGTGTTCCAGACGTGCCAGCTGTCGAACTGGATGCCGAGCGCGGGCCTGTCCGCGTCGTCCAGCAGCTCGACCGCCTCGGAGAGGGACGAGATCATCGTCCAATTCTCACCGCCGATGCGGTTGACCGGTTCGAGGCCGACGCGCAAACCGAGTCGTGCGGCTTCCTCCCCTATCGTCTGCAGGCCCTCGACGACCAGGTCGCGATCCTCACCCGGCCCGGTCAGGCAAACGATGCTGCTGGGCTTGAACGGGGCGAGACGGTGCAGCGAGGTATGGATCGCGTCGATTCGCTGTTGCGGATCTTCGGGACCTTCCATCAGCGGCAGCGGCAGGATCGACGGCACTGCGGGAATCGCCGCGGCCGAGCCGAGGCCGCTCGCCTCGAGCTGCGCGAGCGCCTCCGCGTCACGTCCTGCCGGAAGCTTGATCTCCCAGATGCCGATCCCGTCCACGCCTGCGGCGGCGTACGCGCGCACATCCGCCGCGAACGTCGATGCCAGGGTCGTGATCTGCGAGATCGAGAAACGTGGCCGGATGCAGGCGATTCTATGCCTGTCCAGGCCGCACAAACGCGCCGAGCCGCCCGACCAGCCGCTGCGCCGCCGAAGGCTGCAGGAGGGCCTTCGCGACCAGGGTGCCCGAGCCGGCGCCGAGGCCCGGGCCGGGCCACGTGCTGGCGCCGATCTGGAAGAGGCCGTCGATCGGAGTCCGGTGCCCCGGCTGTCGGGCGAACGGACGCCAGAGGAAGTTCTGGTCGAGCGCAAGCGAGCCCGAGTAGGGGTCGCCGTGTTCGAGGTTGATGTTCGCAGCCTGGAGATCGGCAGGTGAGAGCACGACGCGACGCAGGATGGAGGACTCGAGGTTCGGAACGTGGCGAGCAATCCGCGCCTGGATCCGGTCGGCGTAGCGCTCACGCAAAGACTCGTCCCATGCGCCGTCTCCGACGTCGAGCTCGCCGGCCGCGTCGCCCTTGATGTGCCAGGGCAACTCCTGCAGCTGGATCCAGAACATGCCTTTCCCGGCCGGCGTACGGGAGTCGTCGACGGCAAGCGGTTGCCCGACGACGACGGTCGCTTCGGCCGGGAGCAAGCCCCGTTCCGCTTCGTTGACTGCGCGTGAGACGCCATCGAGGCCGGGGGTGAGATGGACGATGGCGGTCTTGTCGAGCCGGTCGTCTCCGTCCCATCGAGGCGGCTCCGACAACGCGAAGTGGATCTGCATCTCGGAGCGGCCGAAGCGAAACCGTTTTCCCGCTTCGGCAACGTCCGCAGGAACGTCGGCGGCACCGAGCAGGCGTCCGTAGAGCTGCGTGGGCGTCACGTTGCAGATGACGGCTCGCTCGGCCCCGGCGGTACCGCCGCCGGCGAGCCGCACTCCGGTGGCACGCCCACGACTGACGATGACCTGCTCCACGTCCGTGCCGGTTTCGCAGATGCCACCGTGATCTTCAATGAGGCGGACGAGCGCATCGACCAGACGCGCGCCGCCGCCACGCGGGACCGGCATGCCCCCGGCTTCGATCGCGAATGCGATCACGCGGGTCATGAATCCCGACGCGGCAGCATCCGGCCCGAGCCCCGTGTGCAGGACCCAGGGCGCGAGCAGACCGTGCGCACGCTCCGAGCGGAACGTCGTCGTCAGCCAGTCGCGGCTGCTCTGGACGACCTCCGCGCCAAACTCGGCGAGACCGCGGCGCCCCAGGCGGCGGTAAGCCTTCGCTCCGAGGCTCAGCCCGGCGGGCGACCAGAGCTCGGTGCCGAGCACGCCGAAGACGAGCTCCGCCTGCGCACCGACGCTCGCGATCGTCTCTCGCCACGCCTCGCCGTCGCCCCCGGCGTGCCGCTCGAGCTCCGCCGCGTTTGCGTCGGTGGACGTCGTGAGGAACGCGCTCTCCCCGTCCGGGGACAGCGTGCCGGTCGGGTGCTCGGTGTTCACGTATTCGAGGCCGCGCTCGCCGAGCGCGGAGCCGAGCTCGGCATGTGCCGGGCCTCCGACCCAGAGTGGATGCCACGCGCTGAAGACGTCGTGGTGAAAGCCCGGCTCGGTCAGCTCGGCCGTACGCACCGCACCGCCAAGCTCGGCCTCGCGCTCGAGGACCGCGACGCGCCAGCCGGCCAGCGAGAGAAACGCCGCGCACGCGAGGGAGTTGACGCCGCTGCCGACGAGGACGGCGTCGTAGTCAGCCACGCGCGAGCTCGCGGAACTCGTCGTCGGTCACGAGCCCACGCTTACTGGTTCCGAGCTCCTTCACCCGCACGAGCAGCTCGCGCTGAGCGTCGTCGGACAGATCGAGCCCGAGCTCTTCGGCCTTGATGCGGATCGAGTCGATGCCGCTCTTCTTGCCGAGCACGATGCTGCGCTCTGCGGCAACGAGCTCGGACGAGTAGGGCTCGATTGCCGGGGGATCTTGGAACTGGCTCGCGACCGCACCGGATTCACGGCGGAAGAGGTTGTCGCCGACGAGTGGCTTGAACGGCTCTACCTCGTAGCCCGAGAGTTCGCGCAGTCGCTCGGAGAAGGCGCGCGCCCTGTCAAGGCGGAGGTTCGTGTCCACGCCGTACAACCCGCGCAGCGCCAGCGCGATCTCGGGAAGGTTCGCGTTGCCCGCGCGCTCGCCCATGCCGTTGACGGTGCCCTGGATCCAGCTCGCGCCGGCGCGTACCGCCGCGACAGCAGCCGCGGTGGCAAGGCCGAAGTCGTTGTGACCATGGAAGTGAATCGGGACGTCGTCGCCGAGCCACTCCTTGGTACGCCCGACGAGGTCGGCGACCGCCTCGGGGCTCGCGACGCCAATGGTGTCGACAACGACCGCCTCCTGCGCACCCGCTTCGATCGCCGTCTTGTACACCGTCTCGAAGTACCCCGGATTCGCACGCGTCCCGTCTACGCCGAAGAACGCGACCGTCACGCCCTGCTCGACTGCGAACGAGATGGCATAGACGATTCGCTCGAGCATCGCCTCGCGATCGACGCCCAGCGCCTCCAGCTTCAGGTCGGAGATCGGCGACTCGATCACGCTCGCCTGGACGCCGAGCTCGACGAGCGCCTTCACGTCCGCGTCCATTGCACGCGAGAAGCCCCAGACTTCCGCATTCAGTCCGGCATCGCGGATCAACTCGACGGCGCACCAATCGTCTTTCGAGACTCGTGGGAACCCGGCTTCGATCCGCTCGATTCCAAGCTCGTCGAGCCCGCGCGCGAGCTCGAGCTTGTCCTCGGGGCTGAGCACAACCCCGACGGTCTGCTCGCCGTCGCGCAACGTCGTGTCGTAGAAGCCGACGTGCGCGTCGAAGTGGTGCGGATCGTTCAGGTGCCCGGTCCAGAACTCAGCCATCGGTGCCTAAGGCCTCAGCGATTCGTCGTCTTCTGTCGTGGAGCACCGGCTCGCCGTGCGAAACGAGGACGCACTCGATCGGAAGATCCAGGAGCGTCCGCAGAGATTCGTCGAAAGCGTCCTTGTCGATCAGCGCGGGTGACGGGCAAACACGCAGGCCGCCGTTGGCGCCCATGAAGAACTCGGCTACGACGAGTGCCTGAGGTGGGCGGAGGAAGAACGCGACTTGCCCTTCCGAGCTTCCGGCGGGGACGAACACTTCGACACCCGTGGGCAGGAGGTCGGAGGACTCACGTACCCACACGGTCGCGCCGTAGCGCTCGGCGACAACCGGAGTACTGCGCTCGTGCCACGGCGCCGTCAGCAAAACGGCTACGGGCAGCCCCGAGCGTTCGATTGCAGCATCGAGCAACGCCCAGAACTCGTCTCCTTCGCCCTCAGGGACTAGCGGGTCGATGAGCGCGATGGCATCGGACGCCTCGTAGTACACGCAGCCAACATCTTCGGGCCAATCCGTAGCCCCTCGCCACTCGGGATGAGGAGCCGTCCAATACCGAAGCCCGGGTGCGATCTGTGTGATCTCCATCTAGCGAAAGTCGTCGGGATAGCTGGACAACTTTTCTGGACCGTTCGCGGTGATGAGGAAATTGTCTTCGATGCGCAGCCCCCCGCCCCCCTCCCAGTACGCGCCCGGTTCGATCGCCAGCACCATTCCTTCCTCGATCGTGCCTGTGCCTGCCTGATGCGCATATGGCGGCTCGTGTGCACGCGCGCCGACGCCGTGCGCAATTGGATGCGACGGCCCGGGGTAGCCGGCCCGCGCAAGTCCGTCGCGGATCAGGACGTCGAGCTCGGCGAGACTGGCGCCGGGCCGGCAATGGTCGAGTGCACGTCCGTAAACGTCGAGCAGGACGTCGAGCAGCTCGCCGTAGACCGGGTCGAGCTTCCCGGGGCATACGTTCTTCGTGTGGTCGCACCAGTAACCGTCCGCGCAGACCCAGATCTCGAACAGTGTCGGCTCGTTCTTCTGCACCAGCCGGTGGCCCGTTGCCGTGAAGGTGCGGATCCCCGGCCCCGACCACACGAGCGAGAAGCCGAGCGCCAGCTCCACCTGCCCCTCCCAGCCGGTGCCCTCGCCGTGCACGAACCCCTCCCAGAGTGCAGCAGCCTCGCTCTCCTTCATCCCGGGCTGCAGTTCGGCGGCCACGTACTCCATGGCTGCCGCCGCGATCTGGTTGGCCAGGCGCATCCGCCGGATTTCCTGCTTCGTCTTCAATGCACGCGCGCGCGCGAGGAGCGGTGCGGCATCGGCAGCCTGTGGAAAGGCGTCGAACCAGGCTTTCGTGAAGGTCGTCGGCTCGCCCACCATCCGGTCGGAGGCCTGGGTCCCCAGCGAGAGCTCCAGCCCGACCTTCTCGTACGGCCGGGCGGCCTCCTGGACTGCCTCGAGTGTCCGCGATAGAGGCGGACGGGGGTCATCGGGGTCGTACCCGGGCACGAGCACGACCCCCGTCGTCCAAGCGCTGTCGGCCGCATCCGCAGCTGAAGGCTCGATCGTGATCAACACCGGCGGCCCCTCGCGGGGGAAGACCGCGGCGTCGTAACCCTTCATCCCCCAGAAGTTCGTCAAGTAGAGGACGTTGTCCGGCGCCCGGACGACGAGCGCGTCGAGCTCCTCCTCGGCCATCAGCGCCTGGACTCGGTCGAGCTTGGCGTCGTCGCGCGGCCAGGTCACCAGGAGACGCGAGGCGGTGCCGGCTCGCCGTGGGCGTCCTGCCATGAGACCACCGGGTTGCGGAGTACGCCGATCTTCTCGATCTCGGCCTCGATCACGTCGCCGGGCTTGAGATAGAGCGACGCCGCGTCCTCGCTGAAGCCGGCCACTCCACTGACAGTGCCGGTCGAGACGACGTCGCCGGCGGAATATCCGAGCGCCGAGTAGTGCGACAGGATCTCCGGGATCGTCACGGACATGTTGCCGCTGTGCGATTCCTGCCGGCTCTCACCGTTGACGCGGAGCTCCATCCGCAGATCGTGCGGATCGCCGATCTCGTCGGGCGTGACGATCCATGGCCCGAGCGGGCAGAACGTGTCGATGGCCTTACAGAAGGAGAAGACCCCCGAACGCATCTCGCGGCGCTGGATGTCGCGCGCCGTGATGTCGTTGAAGATGACGTAGCCGCCGATGTAATCCGCCGCTTCCTCGGGGTCGAACCACTTGCCGGACTTGGAGACAACGACGGCGAGCTCGAGCTCGTAGTCGAGCTCCTGGGTCAGGTGCTCCGGGTAGACGATCGGCTCGTCGGGGCCGATGATCGCGTCGACGTTCTGGAAGAAGACGATCCAGGGAGCGATCTCGTGCGACCAGCCGACGCGCTTCGACTCCTCCTCGTGCTCGCGGAAGTTCCCGGCCGTGTGGATGAACTTCTTCGGGATGATCGGCGCGCGCAGCTTGACGGTTTCGATCGCCGGCTCTTCGCCGGTCGGTCGCACATGACCTGCGCGTTCGAAGTACTCCCGCATCGAGGGAACGTCGAGCTCCACGACGATGTCGTAGCGCAACTCGCCAACACGCCCGTTGTCAAAGGTGACGAGCTTCACAAAGCCTCCGCGCGCCGCTTCGCCGCTCGGAGCAACCCCATCCGGATGAGCCCACTGAAAGGACGGACGACGCGCCAGTACTGCCCAAACCTCCGTCGCGACGCCGGATCAGGAACGTGAACGCGCGTCTCGGTCGTGAGGGTCCCGTGGAGCGCGCGGAACTCGATCACAGCGGTGGCGGGAGCTTCGGGCCCGCGGCCTCGGAGTCGCCAGAACTGGCCACTCAACGTGAGGATCAGTCCCTCGCCCGGCACGTCCTCGAGGACGGTGGCCCGCGGAACCATCGTCGCCAGCACCGTGTCCTCAGCCCTACGCAGACCCAGCCCTCGTGCAAGCAGCAGCCCGCGCACGAGCGGAACCTCCCTGAACGTCACCTCGCGCAGGGCTCGATCGGCGAGGGCGGGCTGGACGGCGACCGAAACCTCGTGCCGGGTGGAGAACTCGTAGTTCGGCAGGAACGCGTCGAGGCTCTTCACGCCGTCTCGCAGATCCGCTGAGCCACGAGGGCATACACGCTCGCGATCTTCACCAGCCCGTCGATGTCGAGATTCTCGCCGAGCACGGGATCTGGCAGGCCGCTCGATGTGCCGTAGTTGACGCTCTCGATCCCATAGCGGGTCAGCGCCGATGCATCGGAGAACCAGCGCACCGTGTCGCGTTCCGGCTTGGCGCCGAAGACCTCTCCGTGCGCCTTGTCGATGGCGTCGACCAGGGGGTGATCCTCCGCGATCTCGGAGCCCGGCGCCGTGACGTACACCTCCGACTCGATTCCGTGGTCCGGAAAACGCTCGCGCAGGCTGCGGACGAAGTTACCGAGAGCGGAACGCGCTTTCGCCATCGGCATGCTCGGTGGCACGCGGAAGTCGACGAACAGGTCCGTGCGCGGCGGCGTACGTGAGACACGCCAGGCGAAGCCGCCGTTGATCGCCCCGACATTGACGATGCCCTGCTTACCGCCGTAGGAGGTCCACTCCTCCCATTCGGGTGCGAACGCGAGCACGGCGTCGAGCACGTCGCGCATGCGGACGATCGACGTCTCGTTGCGCCGCCCTTCGCTGAACGCGGTGTGGATGAATGGGCCGCTCGTCGAGATGCGCATCCAGATCGCGCCGTAATGGCCGAGCACGATCTTCTGCTCGGTGGGCTCGCCGAGGATGCACAGGTCGGTGACCCCGCCGTGCGTGGGCAAGAAGCGCGAGCCCGCGGCGTATCCCCGGTACTCGCGGCCGACGAACTCAGGGTGCCACTGGGTCTTCTCGATCTCGCCCGACACGCACGCGATCATCACGTCGCCTTTCAGGCGAGCTCCCGCATCCTGCAACGTGCGTACCGCTTCCATGTAACAGGCAAGCGCGCCCTTCATATTCGAGATGCCGAGCCCGTAGATGCGGCCGTCCTGGACGAAGCCTTCCGGCTGAAAGCCTCGGATTCCCTTGAGCCACGGCTCCTGGCCCGAGTACGACGTGTCCATGTGCCCGTTGAACATGAGCGACTTGCCCCCGCCGGTCTTTGTCTCCCAGAGGCCGATGACGTTGGGGCGCCCATCCTCGACCTCCTGCCATTGCACCTGGAGGCCCATGTCCTCGAGCTCGTCGCGCACGCGCTCTCCCATGGCCTGCTCGGCTCCCGTCGGGCTCGGGACCGAGACGAGACCCACCGCGAGCGCGACGAGCCGGTCGGCGTCGATCTCAACGGAAATGTGGCAGCACCTCCTTGCCGAACAGCTCGATCTGCTCGTGCCGGCGATCGCCCCAGAGCTCGAGCATCACGTGCGTGCACCCGGCCTCGCGGTACTCCTCGATCGCAGCGATGCAGTCGGCGGGAGTGCCTGCGATCGGCTTGCACTTGTCGAGGATCTCGTCGGTCACCTTCGCCTTCGCTGCAAGCCGTCCCCCCTGCTCCATCGCGTCGGCCACCGGTTTGATCTCGTCCTGGCTCAGCCCGGCGAGATCGAGGAGCGTATCGGCTGCTCCCTTGATGTTCTGCACCTTGTTGGCGAGGTACATTCCCGCGATCTCGCGCGCGCCGTCGCGGCCGGCGTCGCGATCAGTGGCATGAATCGACGAAACGACAGTGCAGCCGATGTCGATGTCGGCGTCGACGTTCTCGCGCGTGTAGCGCACGAAGGCGGGCGTCGTGATCGACGGCGTCAGGCAACCGTCGGCGATCTCGCCGGCGAGCGCCTGCATCTTCGGTGCGGTGGCCGCGACATAGACGGGCGGCACGTCGCGTGGCGTCTGCGCTTCATCCTGAAGGCCCGGCACGTCGGCGCTCCAGGTATCGCCCTCGTAGACGAACGGCTTGCCCGAGAGGACACCGCGGACGATCTCGACCGCGTCGCGCATCGGCCCGAGAGTGCGCTTGCCGTTCAGCCGCGCGTTGTTCAGGAAGATCTTCGACGTTCCGAAGCCGAGCAGGAATCGCCCGGGCCCCGCAGCCTCTTGCACGACGCGCGCATCCATGGCGACCTGCACGGGATGGCGCGTAAACGGCGAGATGATCCCCCAACCCACAGTGAGGCGTTCCGTCGCCTTCGCGATCAGGCCCGAGACGACGGTGGACGAGCGCGCTTCCATCCCGTGCTTCCGCCACCAGGGGTAGGCCTCGGCTAACCAGATCGTGTCCATCCCGGCCCGGTCCATGACCCGTGCCGACTCGAGCATCTCCTCGAGCGGCTCCATTGTCAGCTGCATCACCCCGATGCGGAAAGGCTGCGGCACCAACCAGATCCTCTCATCCCGAGAGGCTCCGACGCCGCGGTCGTCTCAGCGCAGGGGCTGCCAGCTCGGGTCGGGGGCGTAGGCCCGGTTGCATTCCTTCCCGACGCACGCCGGTGCGAGCACCCGCTCATTCGATCCGTCGGCGCCGGCCACCACGATCTGGATTCCGGCATTCGTGTACCGGTCGAAGACGATGGCGGTGCCGTCGGGCGACCAGGACGGCTCGGCGTCGTAGTCGCCCGAGACCACAAGCACGTGCTGGCCCGAGCCGTCCGCGTTCATGACGTAGATCTGTGCGCCCCCGTCGCGCGTGCTCTTGAACAGAATCTTGGATCCGTCCGGTGACCAGGCCGGTTCCTCGTCGTCCGCGGCGCTCGTCGTGAGCCGAACCTGGTTGCTGCCGTCCGCGTTCATCACCCAGATGTCGCCTGCATTGCCGACAAACCGCGCAAAGGCGATGCGGCTCCCGTCCGGCGACCAGGCCGGCTCGAAGTCATTGGCCGGCGAATGGCTGACATTCACCTGGTTCGAGCCGTCACTGGTCATCACGACGATCTCCGAGTCGTTGTGCGCCGACCCGCGGTCGCTCGAGAAAGCGATCCGTCTTGTGTCCGGAGACCACACCGGCTCTCCGTCGGCGGCGGCCGGCGCCTGGGAAAGGTCGTGGAGGCCGCTGCCGTCGGCGTTCATCGACCAGATCTCGTCGTCTCCGGAGCGGTCGCTTTGGAAGACGAGTCGCGTACCGTCGGACGACCAGTTCGGCTCCACGTCCGCATCCCCCGGCGCCTCGGTGAGGAGCCGCATGATCCCTCCCCGCGGGCCTACCGCAGCGATCTCCTCGTTCTCGTACGTTGAGCTATCGAAGAAGATCGTTCCGTCGCGGCCCCACGATGCGTCGTAGCCCTCGATCATCGGGTCGACGCGACGGTTGTTCCTGCCGTCGCGATCGATCATGTAGAGCGTCGCATAATGCGAGTAAACAATCCTGCGACTGTCCGGTGACCAGGCTGCATACGAATCGTCGGAAGATCCATGAGTGATGCGCCTGCTCCGAGACCCGTCCGACCGCATCACGACCGTGTCGCCCTGCGAGTCCTCCCGGCGCTGGGCCGTGTACGCGATCCAACGGCCGTCGGGGGACGCCTGCGGATATGCGTGGTAGAGCTTCTCGTGCGTGAGTTGACCCGCATGACCGTCCGAGATGCGGGCGACATAGAGCTGCGCCAGCTTGCCCGCCCGTTCACTCGAGATCACGAGCCGACCCTGTGGGAGCCACGACGGATTCTCGTCTGCTCCGCGCGAGTAGGTGACCCGGTGCACGTGGCTCCCGTCGGCGTTCATGACGTAGATCTCGTCGTCGCCGGTGCGATGACTCGTGAAGGCGATCCGGCGGCCGTCTCGGGACCACATCGGGTCGTAGTCGTCCCGAGGGCTACGGGTGAGGTTGGTAAGCCCGGAACCGTCTCGATTCATGACAAAGATGTCGGACTGGCCTAGCGGGCCCCTGCTGAATGCGACGCGCCGCCCATCCGGCGATTCGACGGCCTGATAGTTCTGGGCGAGGTCGGTGGTCAGGCGCTTTGGTCGGGAACCGTCTAGCCGCAGGCTGTACAGCTGCTCCGTGTCGAACCGCACCGCGAAAGCGATCTGACCGTTCAGCGGGACGACATCGGCCCCGGCGACAGCCGCCGGGACTGCAATCGCCGCCACCAGGCCCGCAAGCCACGGAGCGACCCCTCGGACGAAGGAAAAACCCATGCAGCGACTCTGGCCGACCCCGCTAATCGCGGTCTAATCCGTCTCCGCGAGCTCGCGGTACCGGAAGGCTCCAGACCAGAGCGGCCGTTACGCGACCCTCGTCTCGCACCAGGCGAGCACGTCGGCGAACCGCCGCTCAGCGAGTGAGCCGAAGAGCGGGTCCCTGCTCAGCTTCGCGCGGCTTGCCGCCGGGCTCGTGATGCCGGAGAGGAATCGCGCCCGCTGTCTCGGGGTGCCGAGGGCGTCGGGATGGCGGCCGCGCAGTGACGCGAGCGCATCGGCGCTGACGCTCGTATCGATCGGAGGCATCGGCTCAGATTCGGGAAGTTGCTGGGCGCGTCCGGTCAAGCAGTGGCTGCAGTGGCCGCACGCCACCGTGCGTGTCTCACCGAAGTAGCCGACGAGTGCGCGCACCTGGCAGCCGTCGTGGGTGACAAGTGCGAGGACGTTTCCGATGCGGGCGGTCTCCGCCTGCTCTCGGCGCGCGAAGCGTTCGAGCAAGCTGTCGATGTGCTCGGCCTGGGACCCCGGGCGGGCACAGAGGGTGTAGCGCTGGCGCAATTCGGCCGGTTGCAGTTCGACCAGACCCTGCTGGTCGAGATATTCGAGCGCCGCCACGATCCGGCTGCGTTCCTCACCGAGCTCCGCCGCCGCATCATCGGGCGCGAGCGTCGTCCAGGTTCGGCCCGTCTTGCCCGTCTCGATCAGGCGGCGCAGGAAGTCGGCGCGCGACTCGTCGAAGCTGCTGACGGCCCCCTCCAGCGACGTCTCCTCGAGCGGACGCAGCCTGTAGCCCATGTAGAACGGTGTTCCTTGTCTGAGCACGCCGTCGAGCTCGAGGTAAGTGAAGACCGTCTTGAGAACGAGCGGGCGGAGGTCGTGGCGCACCGACAGTTCGTACTCGGACACGGCGAACTCCGCGCCCACGGCATGCTCGACGACGTCCGCGAGCAAGCCGGCCAGCGCCTCGCGCGTCGGGGTGTCGCCGAAGGTGAAGTTCTCGAGAGTGGGCACGTCGTCAGGGCACGCGAAGAGCTCGCAGATGCTCTCGTTGCCGTCGCGACCGGCGCGGCCGATCTCCTGCGAGTACGACTCGAGGCTCTTCGGAAGGTTGTAGTGGTAGACGTAGCGGACGTCGGCCTTGTCGATTCCCATCCCGAACGCGATCGTCGCGACGACGATCGACTCCGCCGAGCCGGCCCACCACTCCTGCACCGCGACCCGCTCTTCCGCGCTCATGCCCGCGTGGTAGGGACGGGCCGGCAGGCCGGCACGAGCAAGCAGCGCTGCGATCCGTAGCGCTGTCCGCTGGAGGGTCACGTACACGATCGTCGAGCCGGCGGGACACTCGCGCAGCCGCTCCACGATTTTCGCGTCTCGATCAGCGGCTTTGACCGGCGTCGTTAGCAACTTCAGGTTCGGGCGGTAGAAACCTGTCACAACCGCGTCCACTTCCTCGATGCCGAAGCCCGCCCGGATGTCCGCAACCACGGCCGGAGTGGCGGTCGCAGTGAGCGCCAGCACGCGTTCGGCGGCGAGCTCGCGGGCCCGCTCTGCCAGCTTCAGGTAGTCGGGCCGGAAGTTATGGCCCCACTCGGAGATGCAGTGCGCCTCGTCGACGGCGAAGAGCGAGATCCGCGCACGCGCGAGTTGCGCGAGGAAGCGCTCGTTGTTGAAGCGCTCCGGCGCGACGTACAGAAGCTTGAGAGCCCCGGCGCGGAGCCGGTCGAAGATCTCGCGCTGCTGGGCGGCGTCGAGACTCGAGTCGAGCCGTTCGGCGTCGATCCCGCTTCGCTGCAGGAAGTCGATCTGATCCTTCATCAGCGCAATCAGCGGCGACACCACGATCGTCATCCCATCGAGGAGCAGCGCCGGCAACTGGTAGCAGAGACTCTTGCCCGCCCCGGTCGGAAAGACGGCCAGTGCGGACCTTCCGGCAAGGAGCGCCTCGACGACCTGTTGTTGGCCGGGACGAAATGACTCGAAGCCGAACTTCTCCGTAAGCACGTCAAGCGGACCGTGAAACGCTGGCTCGAGAGGCATTCGCTCCACCTAACCCGCGAGGGGTCCGTTCCGGCCGCACTTTGGGCCAATCGACTCAGACATCTTGTAGCTCCGATTCTTCGTTGCTGATTGCGTTCCGCGCGACCGGGTCGAACTCAGTAGGTGCGGCGGAAGTGAGGTGCACCGGGCAGGCGTATCTACGTTGTAGTACTTCAGATCGAAGCAGCCGCATCGGACGGCACCCGGATGATTCCTGGACTAAGCCGCGACTCGGAGGCGGTAGAGGCCGGAGCGACGACCGATCTTCTCGACTCGATCGATGCGGGAGACCTGCGTCAGGAATGTTGCGAGCGGGTCTCTGCCCAAGACGCGGTAACCGGAGTCGACCAACTCCTGGAACCAGATCCGGTAATGAATCGGATCACCTGCTGACGAGAGCCTGCGTAACACCTCCAGGGCGACCTCTCTCAAGCGCTCGCCGCGGAGCTCCTCACTGATTTCGCAGAGCGCCATCTGTGGGGCGAGCCCTGCCACTTCCTCGATGGCTCGGATCGATGCGGCGAACGCCCCGGCCTCTTCTCGCGCCTCGGCAGCGCGACACTCGAAATGGTCGACGCGAGCCTGAGCATCACTGAGGCGCGCAGCAAGCGCATCGCGCTCCGCCGTCGCCGCGGCAACGAAGTCACTGGACACGGATCCGGGAGCACCCACCACGCCAACCCTACGGTGCCGATCGGATGTATCTACATGGGCCTTGGACGGCTCGAGGCTTCCGGATCCGCCGGACTGCCTGCAGGCTCGCCCCCGTCCTTGACCTCTGGATCGGCCTCCGCTGGCTCGCCCTCGTTGCTCATCCTGCTTTGGCCTCTTGCACCTGTTTGTCGAGCGCGCCGAGCACCTGCGAGACCTGCTGGTTGACGATCGGCTGGAGGACGCGCTGCCCCATCGACGCAACCGGGCCGAGGAGATGTACCTCCGCCTCCCACTTCATGTTCGTCCCCTCGCCGGCCTCGGTGAGATTGAAGGAGGTGTCCATATTGAGCACGGCGCCGACGCCGTTGCCCTTGGCGTGGAGCTTGGCGAACTCAGGCTCGCGCTCCTCCATCTTCTCGAAGTCGATCGACATGCGCAGGCCGCCGAGCCCGAGCGGGATCTTCACGTGTGCGCGCCAGTGCCTGTCGTCCTGGATGTCGAACGACTCGACCCCGGGCATCGTCTTCGCCATTTGCGCTGGGTCGTTCAACACCCGCCACACCGTCTCCCGCGGCGCCTGAAACTCTCTTTCTCCGGTGACCTTCATCGGCTCTCCACGCTCACGAGCTTGCGCGTCTCCTCCGGCTTCTGCAGCAGGTCCCATACACCTTCGTAGGGATTGCAGCTGCGCCAGACGATCGGCCCTTCGCCATGACGACCAAGCGCGTTCTGCAGTGCTGCGCAGACGGCGTGGATTCCTGCGCCGCCGCCCTCGCCCATGCCCTTCGCGCCGAGCGGCGTGAACGGCGACTCCGACTCGATGAAGCCATTCTTCATCGGCGGCATGTCGAGCGCGTGCGGGACGTGGTAGTCGTAGAAGTTCGGCGTGAGCAGGTTCCCCTCCTCGTCGTAGGTGAAGATCTCGTGCGTCGCCGCGCCGAGCGCCTGTGCGGTCGCGCCGTGCACCTGCCCTTCGACGATCTGCGGATGGATGCGGTTGCCGCAGTCGTCCACGGCCGCGTAGTCGACGATCTCGTACACGCCCGTCTCGGGGTCGATCTCGAGCGCGCAGGCATGGATCTGCGTGGCGTACGTCAGCGTCAGGTTGCCGAACTTACGCTCGAGATCGGGCTTCTCGAATTGGGGCCTGTAGACATACCGCACGTTGAGCGTGACGTCGAGGTCGGGCGGGAGCCCGGCGTTGTTCGCGTTGAGGATCGCGCCGAGCGCCATGAACGGCAGCGCGGCTTCGGGGTTGCCCTTGATTCGCGCCTGGCTCTCGGCGAGCTCGATGTCGTCCGGCGAGCAGCCGAAGACGGCAGCCGCGAGCTGCTTCATCTCTCCGGCGAGCTTCTCGGTGGCGCCCTTGACGGCCCCGAGCCCCGTGACGGCGAACTGTGACGCATACGTTCCCGAGAACCCGGCGGTCGAGTTCCAATACGTGTCGTGGCCTGCTCGGACATTGACGTCGTCTGGCGTGCAGCCGAGGATCTCGGCGACGACCTGCGCGGACGTCGTCTCGTGGCCCTGCCCCTGCGGCACCGTCCCGAGGGTTACGACCACCTCGCCGAAGATGTCGAGCTTCACGGTCGCCACTTCGTTGTTGCCGGAGAACTGCAGCTCCGGGTTGAGGATCATCGACTGGCCGAAGTTGTTGGTCCCTGAGTCGAGGGTCGAGCCGATGCCAATGCCGAAGCGCTTGCCGCGCGACTCTGCATCGCTTCGCTTCTCCTCGAGCGAGTCGTAACCGATCAGATCGAGCGCGATGTCGAGGCAACGCGCGTAGTCACCTGAATCGTAGATGCAGCCGTTCGGGGTTTCGTAGGGGAACTCTTCGTGCTTGACGTAGTTCTTCTTCCGCACGTCGATCGGGTCGAGGCCGAGCTCGCCCGCAACTATGTCCACGATTCGTTCGGTCAGCCAGAGATGCTGCATGCGCGAGTAGCCACGGTTCGGCGCCACCGGCGACTTGTTCGTGCAAACCTGCGTGAAGTCGACGCGGATGTTGCGCCAGCGGTAGCAGCCCGGCGTGACCTGGGCCCAGATGATGCAGCCGAGCGGCTCGTAGCGCGGAAACGCACCGCAGTCGTCGATCGCACGGACGGAGAAGCCCAGCATCGTCCCGTCCGCCTTCACCGGAACCGTCACGTCCAGAAACGTGCGCTCGTTCCCGTGCGTGTTCGCGGTGTGCTGATCGGTCCGCCACTCCGTCCACTGCACGGGCCGGTTGAGCTTGCGGGCAAGAAGGCAACACGCGGTGTACTGAGGATGGAGCGTGATCTTGTTGCCGAAGCCGCCGCCGATGTCTTGGCTCACGAACCGCAGCTTGTCGATGCCGACGCGCAGCGCAGGAGCCATCCAGATCGCGCCGACGCCGGGCATCTGGTGGTTCCCGTGGATCGTCCACTGTCCGGTGCCGCGGTTGAACTCGACGAGGCAGCCGGAGCACTCGAGCGGCGTCGACGAGAAGCGGTCGAAGTGCAGGCGCTCGATGCGGACGACGTGGTCGGCATCTGCCAGCGCGGCGTCGAAGTCGCCCCAGTCGAACACGCCCGACCAGACTGTGTTCGATCCGGCATCCTCGTGCAGCACGACCTCGTCTCTCAGCGACTCCTCGCCGTCGAGAACGTGCGGGAGTGGCTCGTACTCGACCTCGACGAGCTCGGCAGCGTCGCGTGCGAGCTCGCGCGTACGTGCGACCACCGCCGCGACGGGATCGCCGACGTGACGCACGCGGCCGACCGCTAGCGCGTAGTCCTTGATGTTCGCCCCCGGCGGGGTCGAGAGCTCGAAGAACGGGTCGGTGAGGATCGCGACCTCGTCGCCCGTCAGCGTCCCGTGGACGCCGTCCAGCTCGAGAGCCTTCGAGACGTCGACCGACTTGATCCGTGCGTGCGCGTACGGAGAGCGGACGAAGTGGACGAAGCCCATCTCGTGCCGTTTCACGTCGTCGAAGAAGACGCCCTCGCCCTGGACGAGTCGCTTGTCTTCTTTTCGCGGGACGCTCTGCCCGATGAAGCCCGGCTTGACGTCCCCCTCTTCGACGACGAGCGGGCGCGCCGGAGTGACGGTCGTCTCGGTCACTCAGCGGCCGCCTTGATCGCCTCGACGATGTTCACGTAACCCGTGCAGCGGCAGATGTTCCCCTGGATGCCCTTGCGGATCTCGTCCTCGCTGGGGCTCTCATTCTGGCGCAGGAGCGCTGTGGCGCTCATCAGCATGCCCGGCGTGCAGTAGCCGCACTGGAGCGCGTGGTGGTCCGAGAACGCCTGCTGGAGGCCGTTCAGCTCGCCCTCGGAGGCGAGCCCCTCGACCGTCTCGATCTTGGTCCCGTCCGCCTGGACGGCGAGCAGCATGCAGCTCTTGACCAGCGTGCCGTCGAGGAGCACGGAGCAGGCGCCACAGTTCCCCGTGTCGCAGCCGATGTGGCTTCCGGTCAGGTCGAGGTCGTCGCGGATGAAGTGGATCAACAGCCGGCGCGCATCGACCTCGCGCTCGTACTGCTCGCCGTTGACGTCGACCGTGATCGTTTTCCGAGAGGCTGCTTCCACTAATTCCTTCCAGCGGCCTGGGCCACCGCGCGTAGGGCGAGAACTTCCGCGAGGTGACGGCGGTAGTCGGCCGAGGCGTGGACGTCCCAAGGCGGGTCGAGGTTGACGCCCTGCACCGCCGAGCGGACGGCGCCGTCCTCTGTCGACTCGGGTCTCAAGAGGACAGGTACTGCGTCGACGCAGCCGATCGCGAGGCGCACCGCGCCACCGTCGAGCGACGCGGCGACGTTGACGATGCAGGTCCCGTCCTTGCCGATCGGGACGGAGGCGAAGCCGTCGCTCTTGCCGGGCGGTACCGAAATCTTCGTCAGCAGCTCTCCCGGGCGGGCCGCAGTCATGTAGACGCCCAGGAAGAATTCCTCCGCGGGCACGGAGCGCTCGCCGTCCGGGCCGACGATCGTCATCGTCGCGCCGATCGCGACGAGCAGCGGAGGCAGATGGTTCGTCGGATCGTTCGAGCAGACGTTGCCGCCGATCGTGCCGCGGTTGCGGACCTGAACGTCCGCGATCTGGTTGCAGACCTCGCCGAGGATCGGGCGCGCACGTGCCTCCGCAGAGTCGATGATGTCGGTGTACGTGGTCATCGCACCGAGTTCGACCGTCCCGTCGGCGCCGAGCTCGATCCCGCGCAACTCGCCGATGTCGGCGAGGTCGACGAGAACGTCAGGCGATGCCGCACGGGCCTTCATCACGTTGATCAGCGTCTGGCCGCCCGCGAGCGCGCGAGCGCCGTCGTTTGCGCCAAGAAGGCGCAGGGCTTCCTGAACGCTCGCGGGACGAGCGTACTCGACCTCCCTCAGGAGCATGCGCTATTCAGTTCAGAAACCCCTGCTCAGGTCAAGAATCAACCGATGCTCATGTTGCCGCAATCGTCACAGACGCGAAGCGCGTTTTCGGCCGGCCAAGCTCCCCAGGTTGGACTCGAACCAACAACCCTCCGGTTAACAGCCGGATGCTCTGCCAATTGAGCTACTGGGGAAAGCAGGGGGCTAGTTTAGCCGTTGAAGTCTGGACTCGACTTCACTCGGGTAAGCGGGATCACGTGCCTTTGGCGCGCCTTCTCAGCGTGGCGTCGAGGGCCGCGCTCGTGTGAGTTACGAGCGTGACTCAGCGCGAGAGTGCCTGCGCGGAGGCCAATTCCTCGATCGCGGCGAGGATCTTGGCCATCGAGGCTTGCAACTCGATGGTATGCGCCGGATCTGCCTCCAGTAGCTCGCGTTTGATCCCTCTCGCGCGGAGGCGAAGCAAAAGCTCTTCGGCCGTCCGCTCGTCGATCCCTTCCGAGGTCGCACGCGCATCGAGCTCCGCGGCGAGGCCGACGAGCTCTGCGTCCGGCAGACCACCAGAGACCAACTGCTCACGCAGGCGCCGGTGCTGCTCGCCGTCGAAGTGCTCGGGCCCGAGCTTGGCGAGCACGGGCAGAAGGGCGGGATGGGCGGCGACCCCGGCGAGGGCGTTCTGCTCGAGCCGTTCGCCGGCATCGAGCAGTCTCGCGGAGACCCGTCCCGTGGCCGATGCGGCACCTCGCGGAGCAAGTCCGGCCTGTGTCTCCTTCGGCAGATCGAGCTTGTCGGCGGCATAACGGATGGCGTCTTGCCGTTCGGGTGACTCCTCGAAACGCGAGAGCACCTCGCGGACGCGGACGAACGCCTCCTGCCGGTCGGCCGCCCGTTCGATCTCGAGGCGAACGCGGTAGGCCAGATAGCTCTCCGCTCGCGTAAGCAACTGCTCGAATCCCTCCGCCAGATCGGCCGGATCGAAACCAGCGGGCAGAGCGACGACTCGAACGTCGAGACCCTGTGCGAACGCGAGCTCCATCCCTCGTAAGGTCGCCGCCTCACCTGCGGCGTCACCGTCGAAGCAGAGCCACACGCGCGTCGTCAACCGTCCGAGCTCCTTCAGCTGCCGGTCGGTCAGCGCAGTGCCCATCGACGCGACCACCGGCTCGAGCCCGGCCTGGCTGAGCGCGAGCACGTCGGTGTTCCCCTCGACCACGATGGCGCGTTCCTGCTTCGCGATCGCGGCCCGGGCACGGTCGAGCCCGTAGAGCAAATCGCCCTTCCGGAACAGCTCCCCTTCAGGCGAGTTGACGTACTTCGCCTTCAGCGGATCGTCCTCGCGCAGCTTGCGCGCCTGAAAGCCGAGCACACGACCCCGTGCATCCGTGAGTGGAAAGAGCAACCGCCCGAAGAAGTAGTCGTTGCCGCGCCTGTTGATGAGGCCCGCGGCAACCAGTTCGTCGCGCGTGAACCCGCGCTCGAGCGCCTTGCGCGTCAATGTCGTTCCGCCGAGCGCCAGCCCGAGCCGGTACTCACGACATACTTCCTCGCCGAGACCGCGGCCGGCAAGGTAGTCACGCGCCAGCGAGCCGGCCTGCGAGTCCCAGAGGTATTTCTCGTAGAACGACGCGGCTGCTTCCAGCAACTCGAGCAGACGCTCGCGCCGACGCCGCCGAGCATCTTGCTGAGGCGACGTTTCCTCGTACTCGATCTGGACGTTGAAGCGGTCTGCAAGCCACTCGATCGCTTCGGCGAAATCGAGCTGCTCGGTTTCCCGAACGAAGGTGATCAGGTCGCCCTTCGCCCCGCAGCCGAAGCAGTAGTAGAACTTGTCCACCCCATTTACGGAAAAGCTGGGCGTCCGCTCTTCGTGGAACGGGCAGCGCCCCATGTAACGGGCGCCGGCCTTGCGGAGCTGAGTGCGCTCCGACACGACCGAGATCATGTCCGCCGCGGCTTTGACCTCCTCGACCGATGTGTCCTTGATCCGGGCCACTAGTCGAGCTCCGCAACGTAGCTCAGCGCGAATCGGTCCGTCATCCCTGCAATGAACTCGACGATCTGCTCGGGCTCCTCCCCACGCTCGGCGAGATGCTCGAAGATCCGCCGCACGGTTGCCCGGGCGCGCTCCTGTTCCTGCCGCGCGTGCGGGCCCAGATAGACCCGCTCGAACATGAACGAACGCAGTGCGAGCATTGCCCCGCCGATCTCCTCGCCCTGCACGATGTCTCCGGCACGCTCGGAGCTCTCGACCAGGTCGTGCACCAGCGTGTCGATGCGCCGCGAGCCCCGGTCGCCGAGGAGAGCAACCTCCTCGTGGGGCAGCTCGGCTGGATCGAGGATCCCGAAGCGGACGGCATCGTCGATGTCGTGGTTGATGTACGCGACACGGTCGACGATTCGAACGATCTTGCCCTCGAGCGTCGCCGACTCCTGCGTCCCGGTGTGAGTGAGGATCCCATCGCGAACCTCCTCCGTCAGGTTCAGCGACTCCGCGATCCGCAGCGACTGCTCGTTGTGACTGAAGGTCCGGCCGAAACGCTCTTGCAACGCAGCGTCGAGCGCATCCTCGCCGGCGTGGCCAAACGGCGTGTGCCCCATGTCATGGCCGAGCCCGATCGCTTCGACGAGATCCTCGTTCAACCGCAAGGCCCGCGACACGCCACGGGCGATACCCGTCGTCTCGAGCGTGTGAGTCATGCGCGTGCGGTAGTGATCGCCTGCGGGATCGATGAAGACCTGTGTCTTCCCCTTCAGACGCCGAAATGGCTTCGAATGCAAGATGCGGTCACGGTCGCGCTGGAACGGCGTGCGCAGGCGGCAGTCGTCCTCCGGGCGGAGTCGTCCCCGGGTCTCGTAGGACCGGACGGCCAGCGGCGACAGCCACCGTTCCTCCTGCTCACGCACCTGCGCTTCGAAGGCGTCCGCGACTCTTCCTGCGAGCTCTGGCATTAGTGGCTTCAGGCTAGATGATGATCGGGACGGTTCCGCCGTCCGCGCTCCAGGCCGAACCGGTTACGTAGGAAGCACGCTGGGAGCAGAGAAATACGATGACCGCGGCGATTTCATCGGGCTCGGCCAGTCGGCCCAACGGACGCCCCGCTCCGACGGCCTCGAGCACTTGTTGACGCGTCTTAATAGAGGCGGCCGCTTGCTGGTCTGCCAAACCTCCGTCACCCAGCCACGCGGCGGTCGCCGTCGGGCCCGGTGCGACAGCATTACAGCGGACGCCGTGCTTGGCGTAGAGATCGGCCACGAGCCGTGAAAGTGAGAGTACCGCCGCCTTCGTGACCGAGTAGTTCGGCATGCCTGTCGAGGGACGCTTCCCCGCCGTCGACGAGACATTCACAATCGTGCCTTCACCCGCCTCCTTCATCGCCGGCAGAACGGCGCGGATAGAGCGAACGTAGCTCATGACGTTCAGTTGCCACATCGCGTCCCATTGCTCGTCGGTCACGTCCTCGAAGGCAATCTGGTAGGCCTCGCCGACGTTGTTCACCAAGCACTCGACGGGGCCTAGGGCCGCGGCCGTCTCAGCGACGAGCCGCTCCGCCGCGGCGGGCTCCGACAGGTCGCATGCGACTCCAAGTGCGGCGCCGACATCGGCGCGGGCCTGCTCGACCCGATCGCCGTTCCGCCCGTTGACCACCACACGCGCGCCTTCCGCTGCGAGCAGCCGCGCGGTCTCGAGCCCGATGCCCGCGGTCGAGCCGGTGACGAGGCAGATCCGATCCTTTAGGCCGAGATCCATGGGCTGGGTAGCCTAGTTGGCGTGACTGGCGTGACCAAGCTCCTCCTGGTACGCCACGGCGAGACGGACTGGAACCGCGACGGCCGCTGGCAAGGCGGCTCCGACACGCGGCTGAACGACGTAGGCCGCGAGCAGGCGGAGACGCTCGCTGAACAGCTGGATGGCGAGATCGACGTTCTCTATTCGAGCGACCTCGCCCGGGCGCGGGAGACGGCGGAGATCGTCGCGGCGAAGCTGGGCCTCGAGGTTCGACTCGATCCACGGCTGCGCGAGCGCGGGTTCGGATCGTGGGAGGGGCTCACCACGATCGAGATCGAGGAACGGTTCGCCGATGCCCACAGACGCTGGCTCGCCGGCGAGGGCGCCGGGGCAGACGACGCCGAGGCTTTCGAGGATTTCTCTGCGCGCGTCGAGGACTTTCTGTCAGACGTACTGCGCCTCCACCCCGGCGAGGAGGTCCTGGTGATTTCTCACGGCGGCTCGATCCGAGTCATCCATGCCCTGGCGGCCGGCTTCGACTACGTCCGGGATCACAGGCTGATTCCAGGCGTGCCCAATTGCTCGGTGGCCAGATACGGGGCCAGGGACGGGAAACTGGCGCCGCTAGACTGAGGCCCCCTGTGGAGGACTACACCAACAAATACAAGGGCGAGCAGGTGGAGGTCGCGCTGTTCGGGGGCGAGTATCAAGAAGGTGTCCTGACGGCCTATTGCTACGTGGAGGACGTCGCCCACATCGAGCTGAACGGACACATTCTCGTTCCGCTCCAGAACATCGCTTCGCTGCACTGTTCGAGCCGTTGCGACGCCCCGGAAGATGACTGGCCCCCGCGCGGCCTCGAGCAGGAAGACGGCAACTAGGGCCCCCTTTTGGGAGGCCGGCTTCTCGTCATTCGGAACGTCCTCAAGGCCTGGGCTTTGCTGCTCGGAGCCTGCGCACTGCTCGGGCTGATCGGCTGGACACTCGGCGGCTATCGCCTCCTCTCGATCTTCGTCTTCTGCGGCGTGCTGCTCGCGGGCGCGCTCTACTGGTACGCGGACCGTGTCGCACTCGGGCTCGTACGCGCGCGCGAGCTCCCGGTCGGAGGGGCGCCCGGGCTCCACTCCACGATCGAGCGACTCGCAGCTCGTGCAGGCGTCGCGAAGCCGCGGTTGTACTTGATCGATGATGGGCTGCCACGGGCGCTCGCCACCGGTCGCGGCCCCCGTGGTTCGACGATCGCAGTGAGCGCGGGCCTCCTGTCTGCGGCGTCTCCGGCGGAGCTCGAGGCGGTGCTGGCACACGAGCTCGCGCACGTGCGCCATCGCGACGTCGTCGTGCAGACGTCCGTCGTCGTGCTCGCCGCGACGCTGCTCGAGCTGAGCAGAGTCGGCGGGTGGTTCCAGCGCGTCCTGCTGTGGTTCCTGGGACCGCTGGCCTCGGCGTTCGTTCATCTTCTGCTCTCACCGAAGCGCGAGTTCCTCGCAGATCGCGCTGCTGCAGCGATCTGCGACACGCCGCATCCGATGGCCGATGCCCTGGTGCGGCTCGACCAGGCCGCCGAGCTCGTTTCATTCAGCGGCAGCCCGGCCACCGAGCCGCTCTACACGATCAACCCGTTTCTCGAGGTGGGCCTGGCTGCGCTCTTCGTAACGCATCCGCCCGTCGGCGAACGCGTCCGGCGGCTACGCGAGCTCGATCCCGACTGGCGTGAGAAGCTCCGCGCTGCGTGAGCCTCGCGATCGACCAAGCCGAATATGAGCACCGGCTGGCCGGCCTCGCCGAGCATCTCGTCGAGCGCAAGCTGACCGGCGCCGTCCTCTTCGATCCCTACTACGTCCTCTACTACGCCGGCTTCGCGTTCGCGCCCACGGAGCGCCCGATCGCCTTCGTGCTGACCGCTGACGGTAAGGGCGGAATGCTCGTTCCCCGGTTGGAGCGCGAGCACGCACAAGCGAATGCCAGCGTCGAGCACGTCGCGGACTACCCGGAGTACCCGTCTGAGACCCATCCAATGGAATCCCTTCGCGACCTGCTCGAAGAAATGGGAGTCACGGGGTCCTTCGGCGCCGACCAGGACGGGTATCCCTGGGTACTCGGCTATCGGGGGCCGTCGCTCACCGAGCTGACTGGAACGACTCCCGAGAAGATCACCGCTTTCGTCGAGGACCAGATGGCGGTCAAGAGCGTCGCGGAGATCGAACTGATTCGCGAGAGCTCGAAATGGGGCAACCTCGCGCACGTTTTGCTGCAGCGGTACACCCGCCCCGGGTTGACGGAGAGCGAAGTTTCCCGGCGCGCAAGCAACGAGGCCTCGCTCGCGATGCTCGACGCGATCGGCCCGCTGTATCGCGCGCAAAGCTTCTTCTTCGATGGGGCCGGCGCAGGCTATCGCGGGCAGATCGGGCGCAACGCGGCAATTCCGCACGCGCTCGCCAACAACATCGTGTTCCAGGCCGGCGACGTGCTCGTGACCGGAGCGACCGCGCCGGTGTGGGGCTACCTGTCGGAGCTCGAGCGCACGATGGTGATCGGGCCGCCGACACCTGAACAGCAGCGGATGTTCGACCATATGGTCGCGCTACAGGACGTCGCGTTCGAGGCGATCAAGCCCGGGGCATGCTGCTCTGACGTCGACCGCGCAGTCCGCGCGTATTACGACAAGCATGATCTTTGGGACTACTGGAAGCACCACGTCGGGCACTGCATCGGGCTCCGCTACCACGAGGGACCCTTCCTCGACATCGGCGACGACACGGAGATCGAACCCGGGATGGTGTTCACCGTCGAGCCCGGGCTCTATGCAGCCGGTTTAGGGGGCTTCCGGCACTCGGACACCGTGGCCGTGACGGACGACGGGATCGAGTTCCTGACGTACTACCCGCGCGATCTCGAGAGCCTGACGCTCCCGGTCTAGACGAGCTCGCCCGGAAGCAGCGAGAACATCACCGAGTCGCGGCGCCGCCCGTCCGGATGGAGGAGGTGCGACCGCAGCACGCCCTCCCGTTGGAATCCCACCTTCTCCGCGACTCTTTGCGAAGCTCGGTTGTCCGGGTCGGTGATCAACTCCAGCCGCTCCAGTTCGAGTTCCCCAAATGAGTGCTTGCAGAGAATCCGCAGCGCTCGAGTTGTGATGCCACGGCGGCGAGCCTCGGAGGCGCACCAGTAGCCGATGTGACCGGTACGGAAATCGTTGACCGTCATTCCGATCGAGCCTACGACACGTTCATTGGCGGTGATTGCGAACTGGTGCGTCCCGACGCCCGGGACCTCTCTCAGGACGAAAGCGCGCGCGTCGTCCTCGGTATACGGGCGCGGGATGACGGGAATCCAATGCAGGATCTCCGCGTCGTTGCACGCCGCGACGATCGCCGGAACGTCGTCCAGCGTCCAGTCACGCAAAAGGATGTCGCCGTCGCGCAGGTCCACTTTTCCAAGCCTAGAACGACGAAAGGCCGCCGCAGCGGCCCTTCGTCGAAAGATAATCGGCGGCTGCCTACTCTCCCGGGAGGTTGCCCTCCGAGTACCATCGGCGCAAGCAGGCTTAACTTCTCTGTTCGGAATGGGAAGAGGTGTTTCCCTGCCGCTATGACCGCCGAAGTTGTCAGGGCGCTGCGCGTTTCCGCGCACCCTCAAAACTCCATAGCTCCACACTCGGTGTTCAAAATCAAGACCTCGAGCAATTAGTACGGGTCCGCTAAACGCGTTGCCACGCTTGCACGTCCCGCCTATCAACGTGGTGGTCTCCCACGGCTCTTACTCCCTCTAGGGGATGGGAAGCCTCATCTCGAGGTGGGCTTCCCGCTTAGATGCTTTCAGCGGTTATC
>Ga0307278_10000264_pt1 | contig 26841 bp, 26 predicted proteins | sample ER_DNA_117_FD_194482 | JGI IMG/M metagenome (GOLD analysis project Ga0307278, IMG submission 194482) | Bulk soil microbial communities from the East River watershed near Crested Butte, Colorado, United States - ER_DNA_117 | ecosystem: Environmental > Terrestrial > Soil > Floodplain | place...
CCTACTCGGTGATCACGTCCACCTCGTGGTAGCCGCTGGACCCGCTGGGATGCGGTGGCTTCTCCTGGACGATCTGGAGGGCGCCGCGGCCGTCCGTCGCGCGCACCCGCAGGACGACCCGGCCGGAGCCGCTCGGCCGCCAGAGCAGGCGCCACTGCCGCCAGGCCGCCGGCGCCAGCTCGCGGCGGAGGATGGCCTCGGTCCAGGTGCGGCCGCCGTCCAGCGACACCTCCACCAGGCGGATGCCGCGGTCGCCGGCCCAGGCGACGCCGGCGACGGCCGCCTCGCCGTGGACCACGGTCAGCTCGGCGGGGACGTCGATGCGGCTGGCCGTCTTGATCTCGGCGATGTTGTCCCAGCCGTCGGAGCGCTGCCAGTAGCCGCGGTAGTCGTAGTCGACCACCTCGATGCGCTGCAGCCACTTCACGTTCTTCATGCCGTAGATGCCGGGGGCGATGATGCGGGCCGGGTAGCCGTGGGCGCGGGGCAGGCTCCGGTCGTTCATGCCGTAAGCGACGACGGTGGCCGGGTCCAGCGCCTTGGCCACCGGCAGCGAGTCGGCATAGCCGCCGACCGCGTGGAACACCACCCGCACCGCCCGCGGGGAGACGCCGCCGGCGCGTTCCAGCACCTCCCGCAGCGGCACCCCCGTCCACTTGGCGGTGCCCACCAGGTCGCCGCCGACGAAGTTGGAGATGCACTGCAGGGTCACGTGCTGCTCGACCGCTGGCATGGCCAGCAGCTCGCCGTAGCCGAGCTCCAGGGACCGGCCGACCAGCCCGCCGACCCGCAGCCTCCAGGAGTTCTCGTCGACATCGGGGTCGATGATCGACTCGTCGACGGTGTAGTGGAGCCGGTTGGGGGTGACCTCGGGGGTGAGGCCGCGGATGGCGAGGAAGGCGCCGGCGTCGGGGTCCGCGGGCGGCGTCGCCGGGCGGACGGGGGCAGCGCCGGCCGGCCGGGCCAGCGGCCGCCCGCCGGGGTCGCCGAGCCCGCCGGTGAGCCGGCGGACGACCAGCCCGGTGGCGAGCAGGGCGCCAGCGCCGGCCATCGCCCGCAGCAGCTCGCGGCGGGTCCGTCCCAGCCCGGTCGCCGGGCCCGGGACCGGGTCTCGTTCCAGGCGGCCGAGCGCACCCCGAAGGACGCTGGCGTAGACGATCCCGGCGACGGCGACCACCACGCCGTAGACCAGCAGGGAGGGCGCTCCCGGCTGCGCCCGGTAGCCGGCGAGGGCGGCCACCGCCAGCAGCCCGCCAACCAACCAGGCGGCACGCGCCCGGGTCGGGGCCGGGCGGCGGGCGACGACGACCCCGGCGACCCCACCGGCCAGGATGCTGCCGACCGTGAAGCCGGCGGCGAACAGCCGCAGCGCCCAGTGGCCGAGCCGCTCGATGAAGAACACCGCCAGCGGACCCGGCACCAGCCGGAGCAGGCGCTGCGCCAGGCCGAGCGGCGGGAACGGGAAGCTCGCCTGCACGAGGTGCGCCAACCCGAGGACCGCGGTGGCCACCAGCATCGCCGAGACCCCGGCCACCAGCGACTCGGAGGTGCGCAGCCGCCGTTCCATGATCTCAAGATAGCCGCGTCGCCCCGGTTGGGTGTGCCGGGCCACCGCTTTGTAGCGGGCCGTAGCTGGCGCTCGGGCGGGCGGCGCCGCTCAGCCGCGCCGCTCGTGCCTGCCGCCGCCGCGGCCGCCGCCGGCCCGGCGCAGGTGCCGCCCGCCGCCGAGGACCCGCCTGGCCGCCAGCCGCTCGCTGTCCGCGGCTTCGGAGGCGCTGTCGGAGGACACCGGGCCTTGCGCTTCGCCAGGCGGGCTTCGGTCGGCCACCGCCCAGGGCGCGGCGGCCACGCCGGCGTCCGCCTCGGCAGCCTCGGCCACCTCGGCCATCCCGGCCTGGGCCGTCTCCGGCGGCGTGCTCGCCGCCGGACGCGGCCGCCTGGGGACGACCTCCCTGGCCGTCAGCGTCCGGCGCTCCAGCCATTCGGCGGCCGCCAGCACCCCCATCAGCCCCAGCGGCCACAAGACCGTGAGGGCGACGGCGAGCAGGAGATTGTTGAACGACATCACGACTTAAGTACGAACCAACGGGGCGATCAGTTTCCCATGACCGGAGGCTTCGGCGACGAAGGCACGCAGCAGCCGCTGCTGGGCCGGGTCCGCGTGCGCGGTGCTCTCGGGGTGCCAGAGCACCCCGACCGTCCAGCCCTGGTCCCGCTCGATCCCCTCGACCAGCCCGTCCGGCGACCAGGCGACGGCCCGGAAGCCCTCCCCGAGGCGATCGAGGGCCTGGTGGTGGTCCGAGAGCACCTCGCCCTCGACCTGGCCGAGGGCGGTGGCGAGGCGGCTGCCCGGCTCGACCCGCAGGCCGTGCATGGCCTGCTTGGCCTCGTTGCGGTGCTCGACCAGCCCCGGCAGGTCCGGCAGGTGCTGCACCAGGGTCCCGCCAACGGCGACGTTCAGGATCTGCATCCCCCGGCAGATGCCGAGGACGGGCAGACCGAGCCGCACGGCCGCCCTCGCCAGCTCCAGCTCGAGCTCGTCGCGGTCGCGGTCGACGCCGCGCTGGGCGGGGTGGGCGGCGGCCCCGTAGCGGGCCGGCTCGACGTCCCCGCCGCCCGCCAGCAGCAGGCCGTCGAACGGCGCCAGCAGCTCCTCGGCCGCGGACGGCTGCGACGGCGGGAGCAGCGCGGTGCACGCTCCGGCGCGGTGCACGACGGCCAGGTACGACTCCGGCAGGGCGTAGGCGCCGGCCCAGTCACGCACCTGGCCGCTTCCCAGGTGGTAGGTCGTGAGGGCGACCAGCGGGGCGGGCACCGTGGGAGACTAGCAGCCACGGTGCCGGGGCGCCTACCGCGGCCTAGCGGCGGTTGCCGTCCGGCGCCAGCGGAAGGTGCAGCTCGAACCTGGCGCCGTGCTCGCCGAGGGGGTCGACCACCAGCAGGTCGCCGTCCTGGCTGCGGGCGAGCTGGCGGGCGATGTAGAGCCCGAGCCCGATCCCGCCGCCGCGCCGCTGGGCCTGGCGGTCGAGCTGCGAGAAGCGCTCGAAGATCCGCTCCCGGTCGGTCGCGGGGATGCCGGGCCCCAGGTCCTCGACGGCGAGCACCGCCTCGTCGCCCTCGCGGTTGGCGGACAGCCGCACCGGCTCGCGGTCCGGCGAGTACTTGCAGGCGTTGTCGATGAGGTTGCCGAGGACCTGCACGACGACGTCCTGGGCCACCCGGACGGGCAGGGACCCGTTGGTCTCCACGGCGATGGCGCGGCCGGAGTGACGAGCCCGCGCCTCGGCGCCGGCCTGGTCGACCAGCTCGGTGGCGTCCAGCTCGACGCGGGCGGTCTGGAACGGCGTCGCGCCCCGCTCGGCCTGCTCGAAGCGGGCGGCGAGCAGGAGCTGCTCGATCATGCGCTGCAGCCGCTGGCTCTGGCCGATCCCCATGGCGACCAGCCCGTCGCGCTCGGCGGGGCTGAGCCGCCGGCGCCGGACCCGCAGGATGCCGAACACGCCGAGGACGGTGGTGAGCGGGCTGCGCAGCTCGTGGGAGACGGTGGCGAGCAGGTCCGCCTTCATGCGGTCGGCGTCCTGCAGGCGGCGGACCACCTCCTGCTCCTGCTCGGTGAGCCGCCGCTGGCGGTCGGCGTCCCGCTCGGCCTCGGCCTGCTGCTCCCTGGCCAGCAGCTCGCCCTTGGAGGCGAGGTAGATGGCGCCGAGCGGGACCAGCAGGGCCGGTAGCAGCGCCAGGCTGCGCTCGGCCACCACCACCGCCACCGGGGCCAGCGCGAGCACCATGGCGGTGGTGCCCAGCTCCAGGCGGATGTCGTCGCGGCGGAATCCCTGGAGCACCGGGATGCCCTGGTCGAGGCTGGTCACGATGCTCACCAGCACGTAGTTGACCAGCATGAAGGCGAGGCCGCCGGCGGCAAGGGCCGGCAGGGTCTCGGTGTGCACCTGGTGGCCGCCGCCGAGCGCGGCGTAGACCGCCCCGCCGGCGGCCAGCGCCAGGACGTACTGGGCGGCGTTGAACACCGTCTTGACGACCGCCTTGTGGTGGGCGACGTCGGCGACGGCCGAGGCCAGGACGAACGCGAGCGCGGCGACGCCCGGGCCGGCCAGGGGCACCAGCCCGTACGCGAAGGTGGTGGAGACGGCCACGTCCTTCGGCCGGTAGTCGTGCCCGATCGGGATGGCGACCAGCTCGCCGAGGACAACGAAGGCGGTGAACACCGCGATGGCCACCGGGACCTCGCGGACGCGGTCGAGGTCGATGGTCGCCAGCAGGGCGGCGAGCACGAACACGCCGGCCGTGCAGATGGCGGCCACATACCACTTCAGCCTGCCCGACATCCCCCGGAGCCTCCATGCATGGGAGGGCTGATTGCACCGCACTATGTAGCGTACCCCGAGCTGGTCCTCTCGGGGTACGTAGTTTTAGCCCATCGTGACTACTTCCACTTGGAGGCGCGGAGCGACCGCAATCCGGGCCACCTCCTTCGGGGGTTGGGGCGGTTGGTTCGATCCAGGGCAGGCTGCTGCATCGTCCCTATCTCCGCCCTTATAGTCCCGGACGCTCACGAACCACTAATCGGCGGAACGGATCCGCAGAGCCGCGCTTTTGGTCCATCATGCTCATTCCGCTCGACGGCGCGGCAGCCGTAGGATCGGGCGGTGCAGCCCTCATACGTCGCGATCCTGCGGACCCCCCACGCCCGACCGCTGGTGCTGGCCTCGCTCGTCGGCCGCCTCTCCGCAGGCACGGGCCCGCTGGCCCTGGTCCTGTTCGTGCAGGACGCAACTGGCTCGTTCGCGAACGCCGGGGCGGCGTCGGCGGCCACCCTGCTCACCAACGGGCTGCTCGCGCCGGTCAGGGGCCGCCTGGTCGACCGCTTCGGCCAGCGCCGCTGCCTGCCGCCCCTGGCGTTGGCCTTCGCGGCCGCCCTCGCCGGCGTGGTGGTCGTGGCCAGGCCCGGCCCGGCCGGGGTCGCGGCCACCGTGGCGCTGGCCGCGACGGCCGGCGCCACCGTCCCGCCACTGTCGGCCTCCATGCGGGTGCTGTGGGTGTCGCTGGTCGGACGCGGCCCCGAGCTGCAGACCGCCTACGCGCTCGACACCGTGCTCGAGGAGGTGCTGTACGTCGTCGGACCGCTGCTCGCCGGCACGCTGGCGGTCGCCATCGACCCCGCGGCCGGGCTGCTCGCCGCCGCCGGGCTGGCGCTGGTCGGGACCTTCGGGTTCGTGGTCTCGCCGCTGTCGTGGGCCTGGAGCGGGAGCCAGGCCGGCCCGGCGGGCTGGGCCGGGTCGATGGCGTCGCGCGGCATGCGCATGCTCGCGCTGACCCTCGCCGGCGTCGGCGCCGCCGTCGGCATCTGGGAGATCGGCGTGGTCGCGGCCGCCAGGCGGGAGGGGGCGACCCCGGCGGCGGCCGGGGCGCTGCTCGCGGTCTGGGCGATCGCCAGCGCGGTCGGCGGGCTCTGGTACGGCGCGCGCACCTGGCGGGGGGCCACCGGCAAGCGCTTCCTGGTGCTGCTGGCACTGCTGGCGCTGGCCTGCGCGCCGATGGCGGCGGCACCGTCGCTGGCGGCGCTCGCCGTGGTGATCGCGTTGGTGGGGCTGACGACCGCCCCGCTGGAGAGCACGGCGTTCGTGCTGGCCGCCGAGCTGGCACCACCCGGCATGCTGACCGAGTCGGCCACCTGGGTCACCACGGCGCTGAACATCACCGCGGCGGCCGGCATCGCGCTCGCGGGCGCCCTGATCGACCGGGCGGGCGTGTCGTCCACGATGGTGATCGCGTGGGGCTGCACGGCGGCCGCGCTGCTGGTCGCGCTGGCCGGGCGGGCCAGCCTCGGCGCCGAGCGGTATCGCGGCAAGCACGAGGTGCGCCACGCGGGAGCTCGACAAACGTGGCGCGCACGGCGCATCCTCTGATATCGATTGATATCCAGGAGGTATCGCGATGTCAGAGCTGCCGAAGCTGCTGCTGAAGGCGTTCCGCTCCCTCTCCGACGCGGAGCAGGAGACCGTCATGGGTGAGCTGCTGGGGGCCAGGACGGCGCCACGGCCACGGCCCGACCTGCTCCACGCCGGGACGCTGGGCGAGCTGAAGGTGGAGATCGGCCCGGAGACCGGCGGCCCCTGGCAGAGCGTCCCCGTCCGGCTCTCCACCGACCAGCACGAGCGCCTCAAGCAGTGGTGCCAGGCCAACGGCTTCACCATGGCCGTGGTGCTGCGCGGCCTGGTCGCCCGCTTCCTCGACGACCAGGCCGCCCGGCGCACCCGCCCATCCGCCGCCGGGACACAGCCGGCCTAGCGGGAACCGATCGAGAGGATCGACTGGTTCGTCGTAATGTCCGGCGGCCCGAAACGGCACCAGAATCCCACGCATCGTGGAAACCCGCCTGGTTGTGATGCCATCATCGAGGCAGCCAACTGGATGGGGCTTTGCCCGGATTCGGCGCGCTGGCGGCGGCCGGGCCCAGGGGGTGAACGTCGTGGAGCCGATCTGGCTGGTGCCGCCGCCCGGCCTCGGCGTCCAGGCCGCGGCGGCCGGCGCCACGGCGCCGGCCGGCGATCCCTCCCGGCGGCTGAACGCGCTGGTCGAGGCCGGCGCCGTGGCCACGCGCATGTGGGCGCTCCGCGGCCCGGAGACGGCGCGAACGGCCTGGCGCGAGCACGCGCGGCTCGGCCTCGCGATGCTCGATGAGCGGCTGCAACGGCCGGGTGGCGACGCCGACCGGTTCCCGCTCGCGGTGCTGGCCTCGACGCTCGGCCAGTGGGCCTGGCTGGCCGGGGACGCCGACGCCGGCCGGCGCGCTGACCTGGTGGCCTGCGAGCTCGCCACCGGCGGCTGGCCAGGCCGAACGGCGCTCGACCAGCCCGGCCTCGTGCTGCTCAGCGACCCGACGGGCCTGCACGCGCTCGCCCACGCCGGCTCCCGGCTGCGGCTCGGCATGATCCGCGACTTCCCGGTGGCCAGCCCGCACGACGGCGGCTCCTGGAAGCGGCCGGGAACGGTGGACCGGCTGCTCGACCACGTCGACCGCCAGGCGCACCTGGGCGGCTCGCTGCTGGGCGCGACAGCGCGGCTGCTCAGGACCCTGGTGCACCCGGCGGTGGGCCCGCCGTGGCCGCGGGCCGCGGCGGTCGACGCGCAGCAGCGCCTGGCTGCCCTCGCGGGGCGAGATGCGGCTTCTTGGGCGTTCGGGCTCCCTTGGCTGCTCGATACGGTCGAGCGGTTCCCGCACCGGTTGGCGCCTTTGCTGGCGGCTTGACCCCGGTCTTGCTTGGAATCCCCCTCCTGGCGAAGATATGCGCGTCGGAGGTTCGGTCAGCTCCAGTCCAGGGCGGCAGCCGCGTGCCACCCGGCGCGACGGCGGCGGGAAGGGGAGTGGCTCATGAAGGACGGCACATTCGTGCTGGACGCCCACACCGGCTACTGGGACGCCAGTGCCGAGAACGTCAAGAACCGCTTCGGTGACGCGTTCATCGAGACCTTCTACGCGTTCCACAACGGCTTCAACCCGCCCGACCCGCGGTGGACCATGGACTACGAGCGGGAGTTCCGGAAGGTCGACCCCGACTGGTACCTGGACCATATGTTCGTCCAGGGCGCTGCCGACATGGCCATCCTGTCGACCCAGGTCCTGATGGACTTCTACCACACCGGGTTCGTCAACCCGGAGCGCAACGCCCAGCTCGCGGCCAGGGCGCCCGAGCGCATCATCCCGCTCGGGGGCGTCGACCCGCGCGCGCCGAACGCCCTCGAGGAGGTCGAGCGGCAGATCACCGAGCTGGGCATGAAGGGCTTCAAGTGGTACACGGCCGAGTGGCGGGGCGAGTCGCGGGGCTGGGCCGCCAACGACCCGAAGGTCTTCCCGCTCTACGAGAAGTGCCTCGAGCTCGGGATCCGCAACGCCTTCTTCCACAAGGGCCCGGCGGTGGAGCCGCTGTCGCTCAGCAAGTTCGACGTGCGGGACATCGACGAGCCGGCCTGGCTCTACCCGGACATGAACTTCATCATCGACCACTGCGGCGCGCCCCGGGTCGACGACTTCTGCTGGATCGCCGCCCGCTGCCCCAACGTCTACGCCGGCCTGGCGGTGGTGCTCGCCTTCATCGCCAACCGCCCGCGCTGGTTCGCCGAGGTCATCACCAACCTGCTCTTCTGGCTCGGGCCGGACCGGATCGTCTACGGCACCGACTTCCCGATCTGGTACCCGCACTGGCAGTTGGACGCGTTCATGGCCTTCGAGCTCCCGGACGACCTCAAGCAGGAGTACGGCGTCGACCTGACTCCCGAGATCAAGCAGAAGATCGTCGGGGGCAACATCGCCCGCCTGTACGACATCGACGTCCCGGCCAAGCTCGAGGCGATCAAGGACGACGAGTTCGCCCAGCGACGCAGCGAGCACCTGGCCGGCCACCCAACGGCCGACACCGGGGTCGCCGGAACCGACTCCCGGTGACCGGGGTCGACGCGCAGCGGGTCCGTCGCGTCGCCGGGGCGGTCAAGGACCCGGAGGTCCGGACGTCCATCGCCGAGCTGGGCCTGCTCGACGAGGTCGAGGTGGACGGCGGGCGGGTCACCGTCCACTTCCACCTCACCTCGCCGCTGTGCCCGGCCAAGTTCGCCGGCGCGATCGGGCAGGAGATCCGGCGCCGGGTGGCCAAGCTGCCAGGGGTCGAGTCGGTCGAGGTGGTGCTCGAGGACCACTTCATGGCCGAGGCGCTGCACCGGCTCATCAACGAGGGCGACCGCTCGGCGGAGGTCCGCGGGGTGATGCGGCGATGACCGACCCGGCCCGCGCCCTGGCCGGCCGTCGCGAGCAGGCGCTGCTGGAGGTCCCCAGCGTCGGCCGCATGGCCGGCGTCCTCGCCGAGCGGTGCCGCGAGCCGTCGTGGGTCCGGGCGCTGGTCGCCAGCCTGGACCGGTTCCGGCGGCTGACCGGGAACGAGGACCTGGAGGCGCTGCTGGCGGCGGCCCGCGCCGACCCGGCGGTCGCCGACCAGTCGCTGGTCGCGTTCGCGCACGCGCTGGACGGCCACCCCGACGCCGCCGTCGCCGGGCTGGCCATGGGGCCAAAGGTCTGGTTCCGGCTCGGCGGCGTGCCGGTGCCGTGGCGGCCGCTGCCGGCGGCGGTCGCCGCCCGTCGCCTGCCAGAGGCCGGGCTGCCCGACACCGCCGACCGGGTGCTGGTGCTCGCCCCGATCGGCAGCGGGCTGCAGCTCGCCGAGCTGCTGCGCCTGCGGGTCGGGGACCTCGGCTCGCTGAACGCCGACGGCGGGCTCGTCCCCGACCCCGAGGCCGAGCCGATGGCCGTGCGCTACCAGCAGCGGACTGCCGGCCGGCGGGTCGAGCGCATCACCTTCCTGTCGTTCGCCGCCCGCGCCGCGGTGCTCGACGACCTCGAACGGCGGCGCACGGCGGGGATCGACGCCGGGCCGTCGGCGCCGCTGGTGGCCGGCCCCGACGGTGGGCCGGCGAGCCCGGCCGCGGTCGCCCGCGCCCGCCGGCGAGCCAACGCGATCATCCGCGCCGGCAGCAACCTGAACGTCGACCTCTGCCGCAAGACCGGCGAGTTCTTCCGCGAGTGGGGCCTCCCCGGCTCGCGCTACGTCCCGGAAGCTCCATTGGTGACGACTCCAGACCCCGAAGGAGGCGAGGGCGCATGAAGGCGGTACGGCTGCACCACTACGACGAGCGTCCGACGGTCGAGGACGTGCCCGAGCCCCAGGTCACCGGGCCGCACGACGTGGTCGTGCGGATCGGCGGGGCGGGGCTGTGCCGCACCGACCTGCACATCATCGAGGGCCAGTGGGCCTCGAGGTCCGGTGTCGAGCTTCCCTACATCCTGGGGCACGAGAACGCCGGCTGGGTCCACGAGGTCGGGTCGGCCGTGGAGAACCTCGCCCCAGGCGACACGGTGATCATGCATCCGCTGGTGACCTGCGGGCTGTGCCGGGCCTGCCGGGCGGGTGACGACATGCACTGCGGCAAGGGCGACTTCCCCGGCATCGCCCGCGACGGCGGCATGGCCGAGTTCCTCAAGACGGGGGCGCGGGCGGTGGTCAAGCTGGACCCGAGCCTGCAGCCGGCCGACGTGGCCGCGCTCGCCGATGCCGGGCTGACCGCCTACCACGCGGTCAGGAAGGCCGCCCCGATGCTGTACCCCGGCACCAGGGCGGTGGTGATCGGGGCGGGCGGCCTCGGCCATATCGGCATCCAGTCGCTCAAGGCGCTCACCCCGGCCGAGATCATCGTGGTCGACCGCTCCGACGCGGCGCTCAAGCTCGCCCAGCAGTTCGGCGCCGACCATGCCGTGGTGGCCGACGGCACCCAGGTCGAGAAGGTCCAGGAGCTGACCGACGGCGACGGCGCCGAGGTGGTGATCGACTTCGTGGGCGAGCGCGGCGCCGAGAACGACGCCTGGGCGATGACCCGGCGGGCCGGCTCGCACTTCGTGATCGGCTACGGCGGGGCGGTCAACGTCGAGACCATCGACATCATCTCGACCGAGCGCAACGTCATCGGCAACCTCGTCGGCACCTACAACGACCTGGCCGAGCTGATGATCCTCGCTGCCCAGGGCAAGGTGAAGCTGCACACCCAGACCTACCCGTTGTCGGCGGTGAACGACGCGATGGACGACCTGGACGGCGGTCGCCTTCAGGGACGCGGAATCCTTGTTCCGTAGCCTGGTGGGCGGCCATGATCTCTCGTAATCGGGGTGCGATTCCTACATGCTTGCAACGGGAGCGCGATTTGCCCGCCGCTGGCTTGTGGGGGCGTTCCAGGATTCCTAAGTTACAGGTACGTGCGAGGCCCGCGCGGCTTCGCAGATCGCCCGCCAGCATACCTCCGCGACATAGAGGTCAAAGGCGGAGAAAGGAACAGGCATGGCGACAGTAGCAACCATCGACCGGGCGGAAGGACGGCAGTCCGAGCGGCCCGGCAGGGGACCGATCGACTGGTTGGGTGGCTGGCGCGTCTGCATCTTCGGCTGCGTCGCCTTCCTGCTGCTGGCGATCGCGATCCGGATCTTCCAGCAGTTCACCGCCTGGAGCATCGGGATCGACTCGGCCAGCCGCGACTTCAGCCTCTACTACCGCAGCCTGTTCTACGCCGAGATCGTGTCGGTGTCGGTCGCCACGTTGTGGTGGTGGGGCAGCATGGTCCGTAGAGGCCGCACGGTCGTCACCAAGGCGATCTCCCATCCCGAGGAGGTCCGCCGGATCGCGGTCTTCTGGGGGCTCGTGGGGACCACCTGCGTGATCCTCTACATCATGGCGAGCTTCTGGCCCAACCAGGACGGCTCCTGGCACCAGACCGCCGTCCGCGACACCGCGCTCACGCCGGCGCACATCCCGATGTTCTTCCTGTTCTTCCCGCTCGGCATCACCTTCACCGTCGGGACCTACCTGTACGGGCGCTACTGGCTGCCGAAGGTGTACGGGGCGGAGAAGGGCTTCCCCTGGTCGTTCTTCTTCCTGATCGCCGCCTCGGTGACCGAGATGTTCCAGGTCGCCATGAACGAGTGGGGCCACAGCCTGTGGATCACCGAGGAGATCTTCGCGGTCCCGTTCCACTGGCCCTTCGTCTTCTACGGCTGGCTGGCGGCCGGGATCTTCGCCCTCTGGGCCGAGACGCTGGTGCGCCTGCTCCAGATCGAGGGCGAGGCCGAGGCCGAGGCGACCGAGAGGGCAGAGGAAGTCGCTTGATGTGCTGAAGGGGAGGGCAGCCAGCCCTCCCCTTCAGCGGCACCACCGGGAGCACGTCCCGCCGCAGTGACCGGAGCCGCAACGGCCGTGACGCTGTCATGAGGCTTGCCTCGTGCTACGCGGCTCCGGAGTCGGGTCCGAGAGGAGGCACGAGGTGGCGACGGACGCCAAAACGCTCGAGCTCCGCGAGCTACTCAACAAGCAGTACAGGTGGATCGACCGGAAGTGGGACGCGGTCTTCTGGATCACGGCCGCGTTCGTGGTGGGAGCGGCGGCTGACATCACCAAGCAGCTGTTCGCGGGCGACTGGGACTTCTGGACGGACTGGAAGGACCGTCAGTGGTGGCCGATCATCACGCCGTTCGCGATCATCATCATCGGGTCGGCGTTGCAGTACATCCAGTGGTTGGCGTGGCGCTTCCCCACCGGCATGACGTACACGGCGGTCTGCATGTTCGCCTGTACGTTCATCGGGAGATGGCTGCAATGGGGCGCCTTCGTCTACTACCCGATGAACTTCGTGTGGCCGGCGACGATGGTGGCGGCGGCGATCTTCGCCGACTGGGTCTTGCTCAAAACAAAATCCTTCGTGCTCACCTCGATCATCGGCTCGATGTTGTTCGCCGTGACCTGGTGGATCTCCAACTACATCCCGTTGGCGCCCTACCTGCAGCCCGCGCAGTGGATGGACCGGGTCGTGACGGTCTCCGACATCCAGGGGATCGAGTACGTCCGCAGCCAGACCCCCGAGTACCTGCGGATCATCGAGCACGGCTCGCTGCGGACGTTCCTGGGAGAGACCTCGAACGTCTCGCTCGTCTTCGGCGCGACCGTCGCGATCGCCGGCTACTGGGTGGGGCAGTTCATCGGCAGAGGGTTGGCCATCTGGCCAATCGGACGCTTCATGAAGAAGTGGTGAGCCGACGGTGCAGGAAGGAGGTCAGACGATGATTCGACGCAGATACCGCCGATACCTCCTCAGCGCCCTGCTCGCAGGCGCGCTGGTGGTCACGCTCGCGCCGGCCGCGCAGGCCCATGGCGAGCGGGCCCAGGAGGCGTTCCTCCGCATGCGCACCGTCAGCTGGGTGGACGTCACCTTCTCGAGCGACCGGGTCAAGCAGGGTGAGACGTTCACCATCACCGGCACGGCCAAGATCCTGGACGCGTGGCCGACCAACCTGGCCAAGGGCAACCCCAACACGGCCTTCCTCGGGGTGATCGCGCCTGGTCCGGTGGTGATGCTCAAGGAGCGGACCATCAACGGCGTGTCCATCCCGACCAGGATCGACGCCAAGAAGGGCGACATCTACGAGTTCAGCATGACCATCGCGGGACGGCGGGTGGGCCGCTGGCACATCCACCCCGCCCTCTCCGTCAAGGGCGCCGGCACCCTGCTGGGACCCGGGCAGTTCATCACCGTTGAGAAGAACCCCGACGGCTTCCGCAACGACGTGCAGCTCGTCGAGGCCGGCGGGAACCCTGGCGGCACCATCAACCTCGAGAACTACCAGCTCTCGTTCACCTGGATCTGGCTGGTCATCACCTTCCTGATCGGCCTGGCCTGGATGATCTACTGGACGGTGCCGAAGCGGACGGTCACCAACCTGGCGGTGACGAGCCAGATCCCGCTCAACACCGACGGGATGGACTACGGGCTCATCACCAAGAAAGACCACCGAAACATGAACTGGTTCGCCATCGGCACCGCCCTGCTGCTGGTGGCCGGGTGGATCTGGCAGGCGAACGCGTTCCCGACGAAGATGCCGCAGCAGATCTTCCAGTTCTCCCCGCCGACGCCGGCGGTGGCCGCCAACTCCGCGATCGGCGTGGCCGGTCTCGGGGAGGCGCGCTACGACAGCGGCAGCAAGACGCTGTCCATGGACGTCGACATCACCAACAACGGCACCACGCCCATGGACCTGCAGCAGTTCACGACCTCGACGCTGAAGTTCGCGGCCGGCTCGGCCGGCGGGGATGGCACCCTGGTCGCGACCCCGGCGGCGAGCGTGGCGCCAGGGGCGACCACCAAGCTCTCCCTGGCGATGCAGGGCGCTGGCTGGGAGGATGAGAAGCTGATCCCGGTCAACGAGTCGTCGCAGATGATCACAGGGATCCTGGTGTTCCAGACCGGCGACGGCAAGAAGGTATTGACGGAGGTGGAGGCCAACCTGCAGCCGATCTTGAAGTGACCCCAGCGGGGGTATCACCTCGGTAGCACGTCGAGGAACGGGAACGGGATGGCAAGCCGGTCCTGTTCCCGTTCCTCGCGGCCACCGAGATTCTGGAGCAGCAATGAGCGCTATCGTGGCACACGGCGGGATGTTCGCGGGCAGTCACACCATGCTGGTGTTCCTGCCCTTCCTCCTCGGCGGGGCGGGCCTGGCGTTCATCGTCAGGGCCCTCACCGACAAGGTGGACGCGAAGGACGACGGGTCGGTACGCCTGCCGAACGCCAAGCAGCACCCGCTGTACCACCTGCACATGCAGATCCGGGCGGCGGGCAAGCCCGAATCACCCGAGCCGACCCCGGGGGCGCCTGCCGTGGTGAACCTGCCACGGCGCCAACACCCCTAGGATCGCGTCCAGCCCGCGCCGGACGACGCGGGCCGCACCCTGCTGCGGAAAATTTCGAGCGGATTTACGCCTGCGGCCTAGTACTCCGAGGCCCAGATAACGATGCCGACACACACGAGCGTCCCCAGCGCAATGCCGACCGCAAAGAGGATCCCTGCCATCGTCCGCTCCTGTCGCCAGCTCGACTGCTTGACTTGGCGATATTATCACCTCCCACTATCGCGGTCACCTTTTCGGGGAGCGGTGCGAATGTCACAGGACGGCCGGACAGCAAGGCTCGCCGGCGTGGAGCGCGCGATCGAGACCGGCATGATGGCCGGGATGGCCGCGGCGGTGCCGATGGGGATCTTCGCGATGATCGCCTCCGCGACCTGGCAGCACGCCGGCTTCTACACCCCCATGTACCGGATCGCCTCCGTCCTGGACCCGCTGCCCCTGGAGGCGTCGCTGGAGGAGGCCGCGGCGGGCTCCCCGTCGTTCTACTTCTACCCGCAGCCGATGTTCGCCGGGTTCGCCGTGCACCTGGCGATCGGCGGGTTCTTCGGGGTGCTGTTCGTGGTGCTGGTGCGCGCGCTGCGGGTGCGTGGCCCGGCCAACCTCGCGGCCGGGGTGCTGTACGGGCTAGCGGTGGCGGCGCTCATGGGCCTGGCGCTGCTCCCCCTGGGCGCCGAGCTGCTTGGCGGCGGCCGGCAGATCGCGGAGGCCGCGAGCATCGTGGGCTGGCCGACGTTCGCGGCCTGGCACCTGCTCTACGGCCTCGGCCTGGGGACCTGGACGCTCCTGCGACCGTAGCGGCGTCACCACCTTGCGTGGTTGCTTGCACTCTTTTCAGCGAGTACGCCCGCGGGTAGACTTCGGTCAACAGACTCCGCAATAAGGAGCGAAGATGACGGAACCGAAGAACCCGTCATCGAGCGGCGGGGCTTCCGGCCGCGTGCTCAGCACCGCGCAGCACGCGCTCCAGGCCCTCGAGATCATCGCGCAGCACCCCAAGGGCATCCCGATCAAGGCGCTGGCGCGGCGGCTCAACATCAGCCTGTCGTCCGGGTACTACCTCATCAGCTCCATGCGGGAGCAGGGCTTCGCCGAGGTCTCCCCGTCCGGGCCCGGGCTCTACACCCTGGGGCCGAAGTTCGCCGAGCTGTACGTCGGCTACGTCGCGGCCAGCCTCCAGCCGGAGCGCCTGACGCCGGTCCTGGACGAGCTGCGCGACCGGGCCTCCGCGCGCGCCTACTCGGCGATGTGGAACAACGGCGACCTCGAGGTGGTGCAGATCCGGGGCCGGCGAGGGGCGCGGGAGCTGCAGGACGTCACCAAGGGCTTCAGGGGCGCCGCCCACGGCCTGGCGCTCGGCAAGATCTACCTCGCCCACCTGCCCGAGGAGGAATGGCCCTCCAGCCTGAACGCCCCCACCTACAAGCGCTACACCCCCGCGACCATCACCAGCCCCTCGGCGTTGCGGCGCCACCTGGTGCTGGTCCGCGAGAACGACCTCGCCTACGACCTCCAGGAGTTCTCCTCCGGCGCCTGCTGCATCGCCGCGCCGATCCGCGACGGCCGCAACGGGCTGGTCGCGACCCTCGGCATCTCGGTGCCCGCCAGGCGGTTCGAGGCCGAGCAGAAGCACCTGGTGAAGGTGATCCGGGACCTGGCCGCCGAGGCGTCCGCCGAGCTGGGCCCGGCGACCGCCACGACGCCGCTGCGCCCGCCCGAGGCGAGCCGGCCCAGCCCGGGCGGCGGCGCCGGCATCGCGTAGCCGCCATGGCCGACGCCCGGACCGCCGTCATGGAGGCGCTCCGTTCCGTCTACGACCCGTGCTGCCAGGAGAAGGGCCTGTCGGTGGTGGACATGGGCCTGGTCCGCTCGGTCGCCGTCGACGGCGACCAGGCCAGGGTCGAGCTGCTGCTCACCACCGGCTGGTGCCCGTTCGCCGCCAACCTGGTCGGCATGATCTCCGAGCGGATCGAGGCCCTGCCCGGCCTGGCCGGCGCCGACGTCGAGGTCGTCTGGGACGAGCCGTGGACCGTCGACCGTCTGTCGGAGACGGCCAGGCGCCAGCTCCGCTTCCTGCCCCACCCCAAGGAGGTTGGCCGTGATCGGTGACGCGTTCGTCTTCGACGGCGTGGCGCACGTCTTCAACTTCGAGCCGAAGAACGCCCTCGGCCCTCCCGGGGAGATGTTCAACAACCACCTGTACGCCTTCCACGCCGCCCTGACCCCGGACGGGCAGACCGTGCTGCCGCCCGAGGAGTTCCTGCGCCAGTGGACCGTGGACGAGATCGACGACATGGTCTACCGGCAGAGCGGCACCGACATGCTGGTGGCCATGCCGCTGCCGCTCACCGACCTGTTCAGGGACGGGCTGTCGCCCTGGGAGGAGTGCGCGGAGCTGGCGCGGCGCAACCCGGACCGGACGGTGTTCTGGGGCTCGGTCAACCCGATGGAGGGCCGCCGCGCCCTGGACCTGATGGAGCGGCAGGTCGGCGAGTTCGGCGCCAAGGCGTTCAAGTTCTACAACGTGCGCTACGACTACGGCCGGCCGTTCCCCTGGCGCATGGACGACCCGCAGGTCGCCTTCCCGGTGTTCGAGAAGGCCCAGGAGCTGGGGGTCAACCTGATCGGCGTCCACAAGGGCGTGCCACTGGGCCCGCAGCCGATCGAGTCCACCCAGACCTGGGACATGGACGGGGCGGCGGCCAACTTCCCCGACCTCAACTTCGTCATCTTCCACGTCGGGCTGCCGTTCATCGACGAGGTCTGCTGGCAGCTCATCCGCCACCCCAACCTGTACGCGTCGATCGCCGCCACCATCAACTTCATCGTCCGGGCACCCAGGCAGTTCGCGGAGGTGCTCGGCAAGCTGCTGTTCTGGTGCGGCGAGGACAAGATCGTCTACGGCAGCGAGACGCCCATCTGGCATCCCCGCTGGGCGCTGGAGGCGTTCTGGAACTTCCAGCTCCCCCAGGACCTGGTCGAGGGCTACGGCTACCCGCAGCTCACCGAGCAGGCCAAGCGGAAGATCCTCGGCGAGAACCTGCTCCGCCTGCACGGCATGGACGTGGCGGAGACCCGCGCCCGCCTGGGCGGCTGAGCCCAGGGCCTTCCCGGAGGCAGAGTTCCGCAACCGACGGGTTGCGCTTCCGGCTCGCCGCCAGTGGCGAGGCGACCGCCACCGCCCTGGCGGCCACGCTGCCGGTCAGCCGCCAGGCGGTCGTCAAGCACCTCGCGGTCCTCGACCGGGCCGGCCTCGTGCGCGGCGCCCGGCAGGGCCGCGAGGTGCGCTATGCCGTGCGCCCCGAACGCCTGGACGCGACCGCGACCTGGCTCGTCGGCCTCGCCGCCGAATGGGACGCGCGCCTGGCGGCCATCAAGCGCCTCGCCGAGGCCGACGAACCTCCCGGCTAGCGGACGCAGCCGCCCTGCCCGTCGGGCCGGACGTGCGGTCGCATCACGTCGACGGTGCCCTTGTAGGCGTAGGGGTCGGTCCCGGCGACCAGCACGACGTCGCGGTGGTCGGCGCGGCCCATGGTGATGCCGTCGGGCGGCAGGAACCACGGCAGCAGCGACTCCGCGCTCATGTAGTGGTTCACCAGCGCGCGGCGCAGGCCGTGCCGCCCGGTGTTGGGCAGCGACATGTGCAGCAGGTAGCCGTTGAACACCACCACCGAGCCGGCGGTCACCTCCACGGCGACCGCGTCCTCGTCGCGGTAGGGGAAGTCGTGCGCCTCGACCTCGCAGTCGAACCGGGGGTCGTGGTGGTCCCGGTCCGGGTACAGGACCCCACGCCGGTGCGAGCCTGGCAGGACCCACAGGCAGCCGTTCTCGACGGTGGCGTCGTCCAGGGCGATCCACGCCGCGGTCAGCGACCGGTCCCGGGTCGGGATGAACAGCTCGTCCTGGTGCCAGGCCTGGCCCGGCTTGCCTTCCGACTTGATGAACAGCATCGACTGCATGGCCTTGACGTTGGGGCCGATGAGCCCCGTCAACGCGTCGACGACCGACGGGTGGGCCAGCGTCCCGCGCATGAGCTCGGACAGCTTGTGGGGGAAGTGGATGCAGAGGTAGTCGCGGACGACGCGCTCGTCCGGCTCGTCGGCGGCCGCCTGCCGGACGCCGTCGACGGCGCCGAGCTCGCCCCGGCAGATGCGCGCCGCCTCGTCCCGCAGGGCCTGCACCTCGTCGCTGGACAGCGCATCCGCCAGGACGGCGTAGCCGTCGCGGTCGTAGTGGTTCTCGGTCATGGCGCAAGTGTGGCGGGCGGCGCCGTGGTTGAGAATGTCCAGCAGGCGCGAGAAGCTATCCGATCATGACCTTTGCGATCAGCGGCTCCGGGGTGGCGGTCTACCCGCCCGGCGCCACCTTCGGCCCGCGGCGACTGCCGGACTTCGAGTTCGTGTGGCTGCTGCAGGGCACCGCCGAATGGCGCTACGACCAGGGAAGCATCACACTTGGGACGAATTGTCTGCTGCTCGGCCGGCCAGGGATGCGGGACTCGTTCGTGTGGGACCGGGACCGCCCGACCCGCCACGCCTACCTCCACTTCCGGCTCGACGGGCGGCTCCCGGGGCTGCCCGATCCTGCCCTCTGGCCGCTGGTCCGGCGACTCCCCGACGACGACCCGCTGCGCCCGCTGCTGCGCTACCTGCTCAAGGTCGGCGAGGACCGCTCCACCGAGGAGGTCCTCCGCCTCCTGCTCACCCTGTTCGTGCGGGGGCCGCTCCCCGACCGCGACGACCAGCGGCTGCCGCCACCCCTCGAGGGGCTGCTGGAGCTCGTCCGCCGTGCGTGGTCCCCGCCGGCGCCGACGCGGCCGCTGCCGCTCCAGGAGCTGGCGGCCGCGGCGTGCATCTCCCCCGGCTACCTGAGCCGCGTGTTCCGCCACCACTACGGCATCGGCCCGGTCGCCGCCGTCGAGCTGCTGCGCCTGGCCCGCGCCGCCACCCTCCTCACCCGCAGCAACCTGAGCGTCGCCGCGGTCGCCGACGACTGTGGGTTCGCCAACCCGTATCACTTCTCGCGCCGGTTCCACCGGGTGTACGGCCAGCCGCCCGGCCGCTACCGCCGCGCCACGACCCGCCTGGAGCCAACCGAGCCGCTCGCGCGGGTCGGCCTGCTCCCCCTCGCCGACCGCATCTGGCGCACGACCTGAGTGGCCTACCGCGACGGCCTGCGAGCTGCTCGCGACCTCGGACCGATGACGAACAGAAGGATCACCGCGGGGATGAGGACGAGGGCGAGCCCGATCGCGCCGAGGACGATGCCCTCGCCCCACCGGCCGGACCACGTGTCCAGCCGCGCGGCTTGCGGGTTCGCCGGGTCGTAGAGGATCCGGACCGAGTCCCCGACCCGGTACGCCGACGGGTCCTCGCTGCCCTCCCTGGCCTGGAACTGCACAGCCTGCTCGCGGGCGGTGACGAAGCGGAGGACCGGGTGGTAGACGGTCGCGTCCTCGTAGTACCAGTTGTCGCCCGATCCTCTCCGCACCTGTTCGACGACCCCGGCGACGTCGGCCACCACCGCGTCGGCGGCGGTGGCCGTTGCCATGAAGCGCCGGCTGTCCATCAGCGCCTTCGCGCCAACGACCAGGCAGACGGCGCCTGCCAGCATCATCACGATCAGGACGACCTGCACCCCGATCAGGACACCCCGCAGCGACGGGAAGACCGTCCACGACCGCTGCTTCATCGTGACCCCTCGCGAGCCGCCTGCCACGTAGGATCTCACCGCGATACCCGCGCCACCATCCCCGAAGCCCGCTGGATCGCGTCGCTGGCGAGCGTTTCGGTTGTGTGGTGATATCAGAACCCCGCACAACCAAGCAGGAGAGGCACCCATGGGCCAGCAGCAGCCAGAGTTCGACACCTCGATCCCACAGACGGCCCGGATCTGGAACTACTGGCTGGGCGGCAAGGACAACTTCCCCGTCGACCGCGCGGTCGGCGACCAGGTTCTCGAGGCCTTCCCGGCGATCGTCGAGAACGCTCGCGCCTCCCGGGCCTTTCTCGCCCGTGCGGTCGGGTACCTGGCCGATGAGGCGGGCGTCCGCCAGTTCCTCGACATCGGCACCGGCCTGCCCACCGCCAACAACACCCACGAGGTCGCCCAGCGGGTGGCACCGGACGCCAAGATCGTCTACGTCGACAACGACCCCATCGTCCTGGCACACGCCCGCGCCCTGCTCACCAGCACCCCCGAGGGCGCCACTGCCTACATCGACGCCGACCTGCGCGACCCCGACAAGCTTCTGCGGGAAGCAGCCCAGACGCTGGACTTCACCCAGCCGATCGCCATCATGCTGATGGGGATCCTGGGGCACATCGCCGACGACGATCAGGCGCGGTCGATCGTCAAACGGCTCATGGACGCCGTGCCCTCCGGCAGCTACCTGACGATGAACGACGGCACCGACACGAGCGAGGAGGTCGTGGAGGCCGGACGCATCTGGAACCTGTCCGCCAACCCGACCTACCACCTGCGCAGCCCTGATCGGATCGCTCGCTTCTTCGACGGTCTCGAGCTCGTGGGACCCGGCGTCGTCTCCCCCCCACGGTGGCGCCCCGAGCCCAGTCCGTCCGGCCTCCCCGCCGAGATCGATTCGTCCTGTGGCGTCGGACGCAAGCCGTAGCGCCCGCTCGGGCTACGCTGGCCTACCGGAGAGGGCCTCGAGCGCGTCCGCGAGCCGCTCGCGCAGGGCGGGGGTTGCGCCGAGCTGGCGCTCCTCCGCGAAGACCGCGTCGAACGCCTGCCGGTAGACGGCGTTCGGGAGGTCCGGGTCGAGGAGGCCGAGGAGCTGCTCGACCGCGTCCAGCCGCCCCCACAGGTAGTCGTGCTCGCGGGCGGAGCGCTTGAAGAATGCGCCGAAGTGGTGCAGGGCGACGCCCTGCAGCTTCTCCTCCGGCGGCACGGGGAGGCGCTTGGCGTCGTCGGGACTGATGCGCTTGACCGAGATCCGGTTGAGCTGCCAGATGTCGCTGAGGCCCATGATCGGGAACAGCAACGTGTCCCACAGCGGGAAGCCCACGTAGCGGACGACGAGCCCCACCCGCGTCGCCGGCTCCCAGTCCCCGGTGACCTCCGAGAAGCGGGTCCAGAGGTCGCCGCTGAAGCCGCCGAGCCGGTCGCGCAGGATCTCGCCGATCCGGTCCACGAGCTGGTCGATCGCCTCGCCGTGCTCCTCGCGGAACTTGTCGGGGGAGCGGTCGGCGTCCACCCAGGCGGCAAGCTGCTCCGCGTTGAGGACGTGGAACGGCGGGTCGCCGACCGCCGCCCGCACCTTCGCCGGGTCGCTGGCGTCGTGGAGCCGTTCCAGGAAGTCGTACAGCTCCGACTTGGCCTGGTCGAGGGCCGCCCTGTCGTCAGGATGGGTGGTGTACAGGTCGTTGAGGCCCCGGATGACGAACCGCAGCCGGCGCTCCCGGTAGGGGATGTCGAACCGGTCGAGGAAGTCGGTCTGCCGCTGGAGCTCCCGGTCGCCCGGCCGGATGCGGTAGTGGTGCTGCATCCACTCGCCCATGACCGCCCGGACGAAGCTGGCGTGGCTCGACTCCTGCGGGTACGCGAAAGCGGCGGCGACCAGGTCGGCGAGCCAGCGGCTCACCACCTGGAGCTTGAGCTGGACGTAGCTGAGGTAGGCGGCGCCGGCGCGGTCCCTGGCCAGGTCGTGCACGGCGCCCATCCGCTGCCCGACCGCCGCCGCGGTCGGCGACTCCTCGGCGAGCAGCTCGCCGGCGAGCTGCTCCAGCTCCTTGTGGACCTCCTCGAAGCTGATCGCCGTCAGGTCGGCGACGTGGGTGACGCGCTCGTTGAAGTCGCGGAGCCGCGTGAGGTCGTCGAGGATCGGCTCGCGTTTGGGGATCCCGGAGATCCCGCTCCAGATCGTCCCCAGCCACCCTGGCGGCCGGCCAGCCCGCGGCTCGCGCCCCCGCGCCGGTGGCGGCGGCGAGGCGGGATCGGGCTCGATGTACACCAGCCACCGCTTGACCTCGGTGGAGGCACGCTTGCGAACGATCGCGTCGATCGCGTGCCCGAACGGGAAGTTGTCCAGCACCCCGCCGTCGATGAAGTAGCTGTCGGCCATGGTCTCGCCCCACTGGGCATACGCCGGGAAGAACTCTGCCTCCAGGGCGGCCGGGTCGAACCGCCGGCCCGGCAGGGCCGCCCGGAAATCGCCGCTGGACAGCGGCGGGAACGCGCCAGGGAAGCAGGAGGTCGCCCTGGCCGCGAACGCCAGCGGCCCGTTGTGCCCCTCGCCGAACTGGTCGAGCTGATGGTCGAAGCGGAAGCGCATCACGTGGCGGTGGGTCCGGTCGTGCACGACCCGGTCGCTGATCGGGATGTAGCGGCGGTGGCCCTTGAGGTCGGTCAGCGTGACCAGCAGCTCGACCGACTCGTCCCGCGGCACCAGCGTCGCCCCCTCGACCCCCGAGGAGGTGCCGTCCATCTCGGCGAGCGCGTCGTACAGCAGCCGGCACATCTCGTCGCCCCGCAGCGGCGGCCGCACCCCCAGCGGGTGGGTCATCGCCTGCAGGCCGAACAGCGCGAACCGCAGTCGCGTCGGCAGCCGCCGCGGGAACCGCAGCAGCTCACCGATGTCGCCGTGCTCGAACCACAGGTTGCGCAGCGCGTCCTGCGAGGCGTTCCCGGCGATCGCCTTGGCCAGGTAGACCCCGTTGATCCCGCCGGCCGAGGTCCCCGAGACGATGTCGACGACCACCCGCGTGCGCACCTGGTCGCGGTCGTTCAGCTCGCGCAGCCGCTCCCAGTAGAGATGCTGGGTGGAGCCCTGGTCGAACGGGTTGCGCTCCTGGTCCTGCCCGAACGCCAGCGACGCGAGCAACAGCTTGTGGATCTCCTTGGTGACCCCATGCATGTAGATCGCCAGCGACACCCCGCCGTAGCAGACCAGGGCCAGGCGGATCTCCTTGACGGGCTGGCCTGGTTGGGTTCGGTCGGGTTCGGGCTCCCCCACCATCGCGCTGCTCCTCTCCTCCGGGCTCCGGCCGGCGGTCCCGTCACAGACGACGCCGCTGGCGACTCGTCTACGTCATTTCTGGTAACCGAACTGCTCGAGTCGGTGCCGCGCGGTCTCCAGCTCCTCCGCAGTGAAGAGGTCCTGGAACTCCGGCTTGAGGGCGAGCGCCTCGACGGTCAGGTCGAGTCGCTTGCGCTCCCACAGAGCAGCGAACCCGTCAGAGATCTTGGTGGCGGCGAGGAGCCTGCGAGCGGTTTCCAATCCTCCGTGCTCCGCAAGCATGCCGAGGAAATACGTCGCGTTGTAGCCTGCTTCGTCCTTGGCCCGGTGGTAGACCGCGCGCATGGCGGACTCGAAATCGTCCGCTCTGGGTCCGCTGCTTTCGGGCTCGCTCGCGGAATCCGGGGGGGAGACTGGCATCGCGCCCTCGTCTGGAAGAAGACCCGCAGCCACCTCACTACGCCGCTGGGCATACCCACGGAGCGATTGGACGTTCGTGAATACCTCGTATCCCAGCTCCTCCAGCCGCGGGAGGTCGGCCTCAGCGGGGTCAAGCTCGAGGACGATCGGGTTCCCTTGCCCGACTTGCAATCCCTCGGGCCACAGCGCTTCTGCGATGGCCAGTACGCGCCCATCGGCAGGATCGGCGATCTCGGCGTCGAAGGCAGGCTCTCCGTATCCGAGCGCGGTCAGTTCCTGCGCAAGCCGTTTCACCTCGGCCACGCGTTCGTCGACCTCGACCTCTTCGCTGCTCACGCCGAGCCGTTCGAGCTGGATCGCCGACGCGCCGGTCACTCCGGATCGAAGCTCGGCAAGGAAGGCATTGGCTGCGTCTGCGAGTAGCTGACGTCGGGCGGCCAGGAAGTCGAGATAGCGCGCCGGCTTCCACAGGTCGGGGTCAGTGGGGATCCATTGAGACGCCAGAGCGCCCGGGTGCCTGGCTTCGACCTCGGCCAGGTACGCCTCCGGGGCGCGCTTGCCGATGGCTAGATTGGTCTCCTGCGTGAGGAAGCAGAAGTTCGCGACCGCATTGACTTGTCCACGGGTGTAGCCGGCCTTGTAGAGGTACGCCTTCGGGAAGATGTGATGGACCTGGAGCGAGGACAGGTGGCCGAGCATCTGGCGCTTCAGCTCCAGCCCGGTCCCGAGATCCTGCGCGCCGCGCACGCGAGTGAGTAGGTACAGCAACGGGTAGAAGCGTGAGCCGCGGCCGAATCCTTCGAAGTTGTGTCCCTCGATGGTCAGGTTGCCGCCTCGAGAGCGCTCGACTGCGGTGATCAACCCGTCGATGCCCGATCTCTCGAGCGTCTCGTAGTCCTGCGCGAGCACTGTTTCGGTCGAACCGGTGAAACGTCCCCACAGCGCGGTATGGACGTACCAGTAGAGCATCAGGTCGCGTTCGGCGGCGTCGGCGAAGTGCCCCCCGCTGAGGTGGATGAATCGCGACACGACGGGGAAGGCGTAACGCCCCATGAGGACCCGGTCGTGGTCGAGGCCGAGCCGGCCGCTGACGACATCGAGAAAGTGGCCGATGTACCTGGCTGATGACGCCAACGCCTGCTGGAACTGCTGCGGTGTGATGTCCTCAAGGGCCGAGAAGAGCGCACGGCCCGTGGCGACCGCGTTCACGTTCCGCAGGAGCCAGTCGAGGCTGAAGCTGTAGTTGGCATCCCGCCACCGTGCGAGATGCCCGCGCATGGTGCCTCTTGCCTCCGGCCACTGCGCGCAGATCTTTGCAAGGGCGAGGTCGCCTTTGGAGAGCTTCGTGCCGCCGGAGTTCACCCGGTTGAAAATGTCGACGACAACGTCAACAGTCTTGTCCGTGCCGGTGATCTTCTCGGTGTGGAATTCCCGCTCAAGGAGACTTCTCAGACGTGTGAGCCGGGTCATGTAGGGGACGATGCTCGGTTGGGTTTCCGGCTGCTTGTTGAGCTTTTCGATCTCCGGTTCCAGCCCGTCGATGAACAGCGATGTCACGTCCACCCAGCGCGGATCATCGCTCATCTTCGCTGGCGCAAAGAACTCGAAGGTCTCATTCTCGACGTTGAAGCGCAGGCTGGTGAATGCGCCTAGGTCGCCCTCGAAGAACTCTGGCGGCCTGCCGCGAACGATGCCGTACAGCGACGTCACGCGTTGCTGGCCGTCAAGGAGGAGCTGCTTGACGCCGGCCGCCGGATTGAATCCGCGCACGGAGGCGGCTTCGGCTTCCGCCTCCCAAACGAGAAGAGCCCCGACCGGGTAGCCACGGTACAGCGACCTCATGAGGCCTCGCACCTGGTCGCGGTTCCACACATAGCCACGCTGGAACTCCGGCAGAAGCATGGTGCCCGAGTCGATCTGGTCGAGGATCGCGCCGAGCTTGGTCACGGTTGCATCGGTCCTTCCTGGCGTCGGCAGTCATCTGGGCTGGCCAGCAATGCCTCGGCGGTGTTCTGCTAAGCAGCGCGGTTCGGGCAGTCTGCCATGTCCTTCAGCAGCGCCACTTCTTAGCCAGGGAACTTCCCATACTCCGTCTCGTGCAGGGGCTCATGGATGGAGATCTCGACGTCGTCGGCAATCCCCACTCGGGAGGTCCCTCATCGACAAGGCAAACCCTAGTGAACCAAGTCCTCACCATTGCCGGCCCAAGCTCTCTGGATGACATCGATCCTCGGGAAGCTAGCACGACCAACAGGACGCCGGGACGGAGGCCGCTCCAGAGGCCGGCAACCTTCGTCCGCGACACTCCCTTGCATCGGGTCACTCAGGTACTCGGGTTTGCACCTTCGTCCCGTGGCGGTTGCATGGTGAGGTGATCAGGGCTGGGCTGGGGCATGTGGCCGCTTGCGGCACCGCCCCGAGCGAGCCTTTCGGGTGAGTTGGCGGTTAACATCGGTGGCCGCGGCAGCCTAGGATGCCGCGTCATGAGCGTCGGAGCCTGCAGACGGTAGCCAATGGAATCGCAGCTTTGGACGGAAGGGGCATCGCCCTGGCCTCACGAGCGCGAAGCGCTCGCGTTCGTCCGCGCGCGCTTTCCCAGCTACGAGCCGTATCGAGCCTGGAGCAATGTCGAGTTCATCGCCGATGACGGCTCGGTCAACGAGATCGACCTGCTGGCCGTCACACCCCGAGGGCTCTTCCTGGTCGAGATCAAGTCGTGGCCGGGCGTGCTGCTCGGTGACGGCCAACGCTGGTGGCTGAAACGGCCCAACGGCTCCGGAGCGCTGCTCGACCACCCCCTGCTCCTCGCCAACAAGAAGGCGAAGCGGCTCCGGTCGCTCCTCGCCCGCCAAGTGGCGTTCAAGGGTGCGCGGCCACCATGGGTGACGGCCCTGGTATTCCTGTCCTCGGCGGAGCTGGACTGTCGCCTCCAGAACATCGCGCGCACCGCCGTGTGCGGTCGGGATCCCGACCCCGTGGCACCTGGCGTTTCCCTGCCTCCGACGCCCGCCGCCCCTGCGCGGTTGCCCGGCATCGTGGCGGGGCTGAAGGACCCAACCACCCTCGGGCTCCGTGGACAGACCGTCAACAAGCCGCTGTCGGCCAAGCTCGCCCAGGCGCTCGACCAAGCGGGACTCCGCCCGTGGAACCGGGGCCGCCGAGCCG
>Ga0307278_10000265_pt1 | contig 26786 bp, 27 predicted proteins | sample ER_DNA_117_FD_194482 | JGI IMG/M metagenome (GOLD analysis project Ga0307278, IMG submission 194482) | Bulk soil microbial communities from the East River watershed near Crested Butte, Colorado, United States - ER_DNA_117 | ecosystem: Environmental > Terrestrial > Soil > Floodplain | place...
CGCGGGGAAGGTGCCGCGTCCCTCCGGCACGTGCGCCACGCCGAGGCGCACGATCCGCTCGGTCGGCAGCCCCACGAGGCTGCGGCCGTCGAAGCTGATCCGCCCGCTGGCGCGCACCATGCCGCACAGCGCCCGCAGGGTGGTGGTCTTGCCGGCGCCGTTGGGGCCGAGGACCGCGACCACGCCGCCCTGCTCGACGGTGAGGTCGATGCCGTGCAGCGCCCGCAGCGGGCCGTAGCTGGCGCGCAGGCCCTCGATCTCCAGCAGGGCGCTCATGCCGGCACCCCCAGGTAGGCCTGGACGACCGCGGGGTCCTCGCGCACCTCGGCCGGGGCGCCCTCGGCGATCTTGCGGCCGAAGTCCAGCACCACGACCTGGTGGGACATGCGCATGACCATGCCCATGTGGTGCTCGACCAGGAGCACGGTGAGGTCGGAGTCGCGGCGCAGCACCTCGAGCAGCTCGACCAGCTCGTCGACCTCGCCGTGGGACAGGCCGCTGGCCGGCTCGTCGAGCAGCAGCAGGCTCGGCGCGGCGCCCAGCGCCCTGGCCAGCTCGATCCGCTTGAGCGTGCCGTACGGGAGCCCGGCGGCGGGTCGCCCGGCGAGGTGCGTCAGCCCGAGGCGCTCGAGCACCTCGTCGGCCCGGCGGCGCAGGGCGCGCTCCTGCCGGCCGACCAGCGGCAGGTGGAGCGCGGCGGCGCCGAAGCCGCCCCGGCAGGTGTGCTGGCCGCCGAGCATCACGTTCTCTCGCACGCTCAGCGAGCCGACCAGGCCGAGGTGCTGGAAGGTGCGGGCGATGCCGAGGCCGGCGATCTCGTGGGGGTCCAGCGCCAGCAGGTCCTGCCCGTCGAACGCGATGCGGCCGCCCTGCGGTCTGGTCAGCCGGCTGACGCAGTCGAACAGGGTGGTCTTGCCGGCGCCGTTGGGGCCGATGAGCCCGCACACCTGGCCGGGCCCGACCTCGAACGAGACGTCGTCGAGGGCGGTCACGCCGCCGAAGCGGACGGTGAGCTGGCCGATACGAAGCACAGGCATAGGGCTCCCGGGAGGGTCACCCGCGTGGAGCTGCGGCGGTCGGCAACGGGTCGACGGGTCTGAGCGCCTTGTCGAGCAGCAGGAACACCTGCTCGGCGATGTCCTTCGGGACGGTGCCGCCCCCTGACCACTCTGCCCAGCGGAGGCCCACGAAATGCGCGACACCGATGTAGACCGCGTAAGCGAGGAAGTCCGGGTCGAACCTTGGGTCGAGCTCGCCGCGCACCATCGCGTCCTTGGCGGCGCGCGCGTAGCGGCGGGCCAGCTCGTCGTAGTACTCGCGGTAGGCGGCCGGGGCGATGAACTCGACCTGCCGCTGGATGCGGAACAGGTTGGGATGGTGTCCGAGGAAGCTGAAGAACCCCGTGAACGCGCGCCGCTCCCGGTCCGGGTAGCTGGTGGCGTCCCCGATCGCCTCCCGCATCGCGCGGCGCAGCTCGCGGTTGAGCTCGCGCAGCACCTCCACGATCAGCGCGCGCTTGCTCGGGAAGTAGCGGTAGAACGAGCCAGTGGCGATGCCCGCCGCCCTGGCCACGTCCGCCACCCTGGTGCGCTCGTAGTAGCGCGTCCCGAAGAGGTCCTCGGCCGCCTGGAGGATGCGGCCGCGGACGTCGGGTGACTCGGCGCGGTCCGCCATCGCGACCTCCTGTCCCCGACCGAGGGCGCACCCGTCGAGCAGGCCGGCCGCCGGGGACGGCGGCTTCACCGCTTGGCGCGGTGTGAAAGGGAGAAATCTCCATGAACCGTAGTTCGGCACCGGATGGTCTGTCAATTGCCAAGCAAAGCGGGATGCTCGAACGCCTGCGTAGGCATTCGATGAACGATGGTTCAAACAGCGGCCTGGCGCCGCCGCCGCGCCTGGGGGGTCGCGGGGCCCGTCAGTCGCCGGTGGCGGAGAAGTGCATGTGGTCGGTGGGGGACTGCCAGGTGCCGCCCCAGGTCCAGCCGATGCCGGCGAACGCCTTGGTGACCACGTCGCCGGGGCGGATCATGCCGGGTCGCAGCCGGTCCCGGTCCAGGTAGGCGCTGGCGAGCTCGGGCAGGACCAGGTCGCCACGCTGGTAGGGGTTCTGGAAGGGGTCGACGTCGACCGCCAGCCCGTACGCATGGGCCGACCAGCGCGTCTGCTTGCGGGCCTTGCGGCACACGAAGGCGGCGGTGTTGTTGCCGTCGCCGGTGGGGTGGGCGTTCAGGTCGGCGGTCGTCACCAGCCGCATCTCCTCGATCGGGAAGCGCGCCCGGTAGAGCCGGGCGAAGACGCCGACGACCTGGGCGGCGACCCGCCGGTTGACCACCAGCTCGCCGGTGTGCGCCCGGCCGTCGAACCCGCGGAAGCTGACGGTGAGGTAGCGCAGGGCGTCGAGCGGCACCGGGCACCCCGGGCTCCAGGTCGTGCCCATGCGGGCGCGAACCTGCGCCTTGATCGGGCCGACCGTGGAGTGGAAGCGGTCGTCGCCGGGCGGGGGGAGCCGGTCGACCGTCGGGAGCCTGCGGTCGCGGAGCGGCTTCGGGGTCGGCAGGACCTGCCCGAAGCCGTCGGGACGGAGTGGCAGCGGCCTGGCGCCGAGTTTCCAGGCGGGGGTCTGGGCGGCTTCGGCGTCGCCGGCGGCGTGCGCCGGGCGCGTCGCGGACGGCGCGGTGGTCGAGGTCGGCGCCGGCCGGGTCCCCGCCGCCGCGCCGTCACCACGCCCGGCGGGTGGCTGCGTCGTGCACGCCGCGGCCAGCGCGACCACGGCGAGGAGGAGCATCAGGCGTTGGGTCAGCCACATGCGCACCAGGTTGCCACGTCTTGCCGGGCGAGGCGCAGGTTGGACGGTTGGGTGAGGAGCGGTGGCCGGGGCAGCGTGCTCTTGCTGGGCGCTTCCTCTCCCGTCATGCTTTGGCCGCGGCTGGCCGGTCCGGGGGGCGGCCGTGCGGGCCCGCGGCAGAGGAGGCGGATGACAGGATCCGAGGAGGCTGTTTCCCAGCCTGGGTCCGGCCAGGGCGGGAGCGGCTCGCCGCTGGACACCATCGGGCGGCCCGACGCGCCGGCGCGGGCGCCCGGCCAGGCGGCCGTCCGCCTCGCCGAGGTGGTCAAGCGGTTCGGCGACGTGGAGGCCGTCGCCGGCGTCGACCTGGAGGTCCGCGCCGGTGAGTTCTTCTCGCTGCTGGGCCCGTCCGGCTCGGGCAAGACCACCTGCCTGCGGCTGATCGCCGGGTTCGAGACGCCGACCAGCGGCCGCGTGCTGCTCCACGGTGAGGACGTCACCGAGCAGCCGCCGTACGAGCGCGACGTCAACACGGTGTTCCAGGACTACGCCCTCTTCCCGCACATGAGCGTCGCCGGCAACGTGGCGTACAGCCTGCTGGTGAAGAAGGTGGCCAAGGCGGAGCGCAAGCGCCGCGTGGCCGAGGCGCTGCGGCTGGTGCGGCTCGAGAGCTTCGGTGGGCGGCACCCTTCGGAGCTGTCCGGCGGCCAGCGCCAGCGCGTGGCGCTGGCCCGCGCGCTGGTCAACCGGCCGAGCGTGCTGCTGCTCGACGAGCCGCTCGGCGCCCTGGACCGCAAGCTGCGCGAGGAGATGCAGCGCGAGCTGAAGGTGATCCAGCACGAGGTCGGCATCACCTTCGTGTTCGTCACCCACGACCAGGACGAGGCCCTCACCATGAGCGACCGCATCGCGGTCTTCAACCAGGGCCGGATCGAACAGGTCGCGACGCCCGCCGAGCTGTACGAGCAGCCGCGCAGCGCGTTCGTGGCCGGCTTCGTGGGCACCTCGAACCTGCTCGACGGCGAGGCGGCGCGGGCGGTGATCGGCCGGGACGGCACCTTCACCGTCCGGCCCGAGAAGATCCGGGTCACCGAGCCGGGCGGGGCGGTCGGCGACGGCGAGTGCAGCGCCACCGGCGTCGTCTCCGACGTCGCCTACCTCGGCTCGCAGACGCGCTTCGTGGTGCGGCTGGACGCCGGAGGCGAGCTGGTCGTGACCCAGCAGAACCTGGCAACTTCGTCGATGGAGGCACTGGCCGCCAAGGGGCGGCCGGTGCGTCTGGTGTGGGACCGGCAGCACAACCGGCTGCTCCCGGAATGACGGCCGCGAGAGAAAGGTGGGGAACGTGGTACGTCGACGCACAGCCATCCTGGTCATCGGACTGCTCCTTGCCCTGGCCGCCTGCGGGGGCGGCGACGGGGGAGGAGGCGGCGGTGGCGGGTCGTCCAAGCCGCAGGCGCTGAGCCAGCTCGGCGCGGGGGAGGGCAGGGTCGACCTGGTCGCCTGGGCCGGGTACGTGGAGGACGGCTCGACCGACAAGAAGGTCGACTGGGTGACGCCCTTCGAGAAGAAGACCGGCTGTCAGGTCAACGTGACCGTCGGCAACACCTCCGACGAGATGGTCACGCTGATGAAGAGCGGCAAGTACGACGGCGTCTCCGCCTCCGGCGACGCCACCCTGCGGCTGATCTCCTCCGGCGAGGTCAATCCGGTCAACACCGCCCTGGTCCCGAATTACAAGGACGTCTACGACGCGCTCAAGAACAAGCCGCACAACACCGTCGACGGCGTCAACTACGGCATCCCGCACGGGCGCGGCGCCAACCTGCTGATGTGGCGCACGGACGTGGTCAAGCAGGCGCCGGACTCGTGGGGCGTCGTGTTCGACCCGAGCTCGCCCTACAAGGGCAAGATCACCGCCTACGACAGCCCGATCTACATCGCCGACGCCGCGCTGTACCTCAAGGCGACCAAGCCGGACCTCGGCATCACCAACCCGTACGAGCTGGACGACAAGCAGCTCCAGGCCGCCGTGGACCTGCTCAAGGGCCAGCGGACGGTGATCGGCGAGTACTGGTCGGACTACACCAAGGAGGTGGCGGCGTTCACCAACCGCAACTCCGTGGTCGGGACCACCTGGCAGGTGATCGCGAACCTGCTCGAGGGCGAGAAGGTGCCGGTCGGGGTCACGCTTCCCAAGGAGGGCGCCACCGGCTGGTCGGACACCTGGATGATCTCGTCCAAGGCCAAGCACCCCAACTGCATGTACATGTGGATGGACTGGATCGTCTCCCCCAAGGCCAACGCGCAGGTCGCCGAGTGGTTCGGTGAGGCGCCGGCCAACCGCCTGTCGTGCGAGGAGACGGCCGACAAGGGCCACTGCAAGACGTTCCACGCCGACGACGAGGACTACTTCGGCAAGGTGGCCTACTGGACCACCCCGGTGAAGAAGTGCGGCGACGGCCGCGGCGACGTGTGCAAGGACTACGCCGAGTGGGTCCAGGCGTGGACGGCGATCAAGGGGTGATGCCCCGCCCCAAGCCGGGGCCGGTGCGCCGCGCAGCGAGGCTGCTGCGCGGCCACCGGCGGCTGCAGCTCGGCCTGCTGCTCGCCGGCCCGGTCGGCTGGCTGGTGGCCGCCTACTTCGGCGCGCTGGCGGTGCTGCTCGCCGCGGCGTTCTGGCAGCTCGACGAGTTCGGCAACCTGGTCAAGCAGTTCGGCCTGCGCAACTTCCAGGAGCTCCTCAGCGAGCCGGTCTACCGCTCGATCACGCTGCGGACGGCCGCGATCGCCGCCGCGGTGACCTTGACCACCGCCGTGCTCGCCTTCCCGATCGCCTTCACCATGGCCAAGGTGGCGACGCCACGCGCCCGGCGGCTGCTGGTGATCGCCGTGCTCATGCCCTTGTGGGCCAGCTACCTGGTCAAGGTGTACGCCTGGCGGATCATGCTGTCCGAGGACGGGATACTGAACTGGGCGCTGCGGCCGCTCGGGATCGAGGGGCCCGGCTTCGGCAACGTCGCCACCTGGCTGGTCTTCAGCTACCTGTGGCTGCCGTACATGATCCTGCCGATCTACGCCGGCCTGGAGCGGATCCCGGACTCGCTGCTGGAGGCGTCGGGCGACCTCGGCGCCCCGACCGTGACCACCTTCCGGCGGGTGGTCCTGCCGCTGGCGTTCCCGGCCGTGGTGGCCGGGTCGATCTTCACCTTCTCGCTGACGCTCGGCGACTACATCACGCCGCAGCTCGTCTCCAGCACCCAGTTCATCGGCAACGTCGTCTACGCCAACGTCGGCGTCGCCGGCAACCTGCCGCTGGCGGCGGCGTTCGCCACGGTGCCGATCGCCATCATGATCGTCTACCTGCTCCTCGCCCGCAGGCTGTCGGCGTTCGAGAGCCTCTAGTGGACGCCGAGACCGGGACGGCCTGATGGTGCAGTCGCGTCTTGCCAGGATCGCCCTGCGGGTCGCCGCCGGGTTCACGCTGGCGTTCCTGTACGCGCCGATCGTGGTGCTGGCGCTGTACGCGTTCAACCGCTCGCGGGTGCAGCGCTGGCCGATCGACGGGCTCTCCCTGCAGTGGTTCGGCCGGGCGCTGACCAACGAGGGCGCTCGCGCCGCGCTGCTGACCTCGATGCGGGTCGGCCTGGGGGCGACGCTGATCGCCCTGGTGCTCGGCTCGCTGGCCGCCTTCGCGGTGCAGCGCTACCGCTTCTTCGGCCGGGAGACCATCTCGTTCCTGGTGGTGATCCCGATCGCGCTGCCAGGGATCGTGACCGGCATGGCCCTCAACGCGACCTTCTCGCAGGCGCCGCTGCTCGGCGGCGTGCCGTTCGGCACCTTCACGATCATCGTCGGCCACGCCACCTTCTGCATGGTGATCGTGTTCAACAACGTCGCCGCCCGCCTGCGCCGCACCTCCCGCAACCTCGAGGAGGCCTCCCTCGACCTGGGCGCGGACCCGCTGCAGACGTTCCGCTTCGTGACCTTCCCGGCCGTCCGCACCGCGCTGCTCGCCGGGGCGCTGCTCGCCTTCGCGCTCAGCTTCGACGAGGTCATCGTGACCACCTTCACGGTCGGCGACGACCCCACCCTGCCCATCTGGATCCTGCGCAACTACTCGCGCCCGAACCAGGGGCCGATCGTCAACGCGGTCGGCGTGATCGCGATCCTGCTCTCCATCGTCCCGGTCTACCTCGCGCAACGCCTCACCGGGTCCGAGAGCGTCCGCAGCGGCGGCACCCTCGCCCGCTGACTGCGGCGCGCCGGCCGCGGTCGACCGTTCAGACCCGGGCCGGGTCCGGTGCCCTGGTCACGTCGCGGTGGCCGGTCGGTGGCAGGAACTCCAGGCTGCTCGCCACGCCGTCGGCGATCGCGTCGATGCCGTCGGCCAGCTCCTGGTTGGCGGTGGCGGCGGTGATGACGCCGAGCCACGGCAGGCCGGGGATGGGGACCAGGAACTGGCTCAGGACGGTCGTGCGCCGCTGACCAGGCCGGCCAGGCACGGCGGCGAGCTGGCTGGTGTGCAGGTAGGCGGCCGGGCCGCCGGGCAGCTCGACCACGGCGACGATCCGCTCGGCCGCCGGCTCGCCAGGAGCTGGCGGGCTGCTCGCGATGGTCTGGGCGATCCCGTCGACGTCGACGTGGTCGGTGCCGGCCAGCCGCCGCCAGGCCAGGGCGAGGCTGGCGCCGACGAGGTCCTCCGGCCGGTCGCGTACCCGTCCGGCGAGCATCAGCAGCACGAACACGCCCTGGGCGCGGCAGCCGTCGAGGAACTCGCCGAGCACGCGGCGCATTCGGCCCCGGTGGCGGGTCAGCTCCGGGGCGGCGTCGACGCGCTCGCGCACGTAGGTGCGCACCCATCCCGGCGAGGTCGCGGGGTCCAGGTCCACGGCCGTCCAGGCGTCCGGGAGCTGCACGCGGAACCCGACCGGAGGCCGCGGAGCGGCAGGGTCGATCCAGGAGCCGCCCGGCAGCGTGCCGTAGGTGACCTCAGTGCTGGACATGGAACCCGCCCGCGACGGCGCCGTCGACCTGGGTGTAGCCGTCGCCGGCCGTGCGCAGGTCGATGGCGGTGTTGCTGGCCTGCTCGGCCAGCTTCTCCAGGGAATGGTCCCACCGTTCGGCGAAATGGCCCAGCGCGTCGGCGACGGCTTCGGTGCCGGTCGCCATCTGCCCTAGCCGCAGGCGGCTCCCCATGCCGCGCAGGTCGCTGGCGGCCGCCGCCAACTGGCGGGACAGCGCCTGCAGCTCGCCCGGGTCGACTTCGATGCGCCCCATTGCTCCCCCTCGTCCGCTCTGTGGTGCTGCATCCGGCATCGAGTACGGATGAACCGCCCGATTCGGTTCGGCCGTATCCCCTCCCGTCCGCAGCCTCGGTCTTGTGGGGAGCGCATGGCTGTCCGAGAGTTCCCGGCCCTCGGGTTCGATCCGGCTCCGGGCCAGCCCGCCGAGCTCGATTCTCTCGGACACGACGTGGCCAGGCACGCAACCGCGCTGGCCGCCGGCGGGCGGCAGGTCGCTGGCATCCGCGCGACCGGTTGGAGCGGGCAGGCCGCCGAGGCGTTCGCCGCCGAGATCGCGCCGCTGCCAGGCGACCTGGACCGGTCCGCGGGCGCGTTCGGCACCGTCGCGGGCGCGCTGGACGCCTACGCCCGCGAGCTGGACGGCGCCCAGCGCCGCGCCATGCTGCTGGAGCAGCGCGCCGCCCAGGCCCGCGCCGCCCAGCAGCGCGCCGCCGCCCAGGCGGAGGTCCTGCGCCACGCGCCGGACGGCGAGACCGATGCAATCAGGCGGGCGCGAGAGGCGGACCTGCGCGCCGCCCACCTGCGCGCCGACGACGCCGACGGCGAGCTGGGCGCGATCATCCGCGAGGCCCACGGGCTCCACGAGCACGCGTTCGGCGTCGCCGAGCAGACTGCCAGGCAGATCCGCGCCGCCGCCGAGCTGGCGCCCTACCGCGAGCCCAACCTGTTCCAGCAGGGCCTGGACCGGCTGCGGCAAGGCTGGGAGAGCACCAGGCACTGGGTCGCCCAGCACGCCGACGTGCTGCGGACGATCTCGGGCGTGCTCAAGGGGATCGCCGCCGCGGCCGCCACGCTCGCGCTGGTGGTGCAGTTCGTACCGGTCGTCGGCCAGGTCGCCGGCACGATCTCGCTGGCGGTCGCCGCGGTCGCCGGCGGCGCCGCGCTCGGCATCGACGTCCTGCTGAAGCTGTCGACCGGCGAGGGCTCGTGGGCGTCCCTCGGGCTCGACCTCACCCTGACCGTCATCCCCGGCGCCGCCCTCACCCGTGCCGGCAAGGCCCTCCTCCGCCCCGCGGCCCGTGCCCTCCCCGCCCTCGCCAGGACCCCGCTCGTCGCCAAGGTCCTGCGCCCGGTCGAGGCGACGATCACCGCCGCCCGCCGGGAGCTCCCCGGCGTCGCCCGCACCATCCGCGGACGGCTCGACACGGCGCGCCGCCCGGCAGCCAGCGAGCGGATCAACGCGAAGGCTATTCCGGACGCGACCCGGCTCGACCCGGCCGAGCAGGCAACCGCTGGTCGGTTGATGCAGCACCCCGACTTCGCCGGCCGCACGTTCGAGGAGAGCCCGCACGTCGGTGCCGAGTACATCGACGACCTCGGCAGGTCCTATGACGCGGTCGGACGTCCTCAGGCCTCGCAGTTCTGGGACGAGCAGACGTTCCTGGACTCGATCGACGTTCACCTGCTGAAGTCGAACCACTACACGGTCATCGACCTGACACAATTCACCCCCGAACAGGTCGCCGCCGTGCGCGCCCATATCGACAGGCTGCCTGCGAAGCAACAGGCCAGGATCGTGAGGATCGGGTTCTGATGGCTGTCATCGTCGTGCCTCACAACGAGCCGAAGATCGTCGCTCGATGGGCGTTCCGCACGCTCCTCGAACGGCTCGCCTCCGAGCTCGAGGACGAGGGCGATCGCTACGCCATACGGCAGGCCATCGCTCTGGACGGCCTGCACTTCGCGCGGCTCGACGGTGACCGGGCCGTCAGGCTGGCCGTGCGGCTGGCCAAGGTGGCCGACGAGCTGCGTCTCGAGCTGTCCCGCACGCCCAGCGACGATGACCGCGACCGCCAGTTCGCCGAGTTCCTCGCCGTCCTCGAGATGCAACTGCACGACATCTACGAGTAGCCGCCGATCCTGCAGGCGTGAGACCCATGTGCCCGCCTTTCGGATGCCCGTGCTCCTGTGTGAGGTGGCCGGCAGCGTCTGCCGGTCGCCCAGATGTCACCACCTGTTCAGCCGGGCCGGGTACCAATCGGGTTCGCGCCCGCCGAACGAGAAGGAGCGTGGGTGCTGTACCTGGTCCGGCACGGGCACGCCGGCGACAAGCGGGCCTGGCGGGAGAACGATCGCGACCGGCCGCTGTCGGCGACCGGCCGGCGCGAGGCCGACGGGCTCGTCACCCTCCTGCGCGGCTATCCGATCGGGACGATCGTGTCCAGCCCCGCGGTGCGCTGCTCCCAGACCGTCCGGCCGCTCGCGGCCGCGCGACGGCTGCCCATCCGGCTCGACCACCTCCTCGAGGTCGGCGCCGACACCGGCGACGTCCTCGCCCGGCTGTACGGGAGCGAGCACGACGAGGTGGTGTGGTGCACGCACGGGGAGCTGATCGGGGTGCTGCTCGACCGCTTGCGCCGAGACGGAGCGCCGATCGGCGACCGGGTGGAATGGCCGAAGGGCTCGCTGTGGCTGCTGGAGCTGACGGCTGGCGCGGTCCGCACCGCCACGTTCCTGCCGCCCCGGCGCAACGCCCGGCCCCCGGCCCGACGCGACTGATCCGGCCACCGCCGCTCGGCGTCCGGCCGGCGTGGTAAACGTCGCGTCGACCCGGAGGCCGCCATGCCCGAGCCAGGCTCCCGCCCGCAGCAGCAGGTGATCGAGTACTTCCAGCGACGGGAGTCGCGCTGGGGCTACGCGCTGCTGCTCGACGGCAGCAAGCACTTCGGCTACTACCCGCCGGGGTCCGAGCGGATCCCGATGGCGACGGCCGTCCGGCTGATGGCGGACCGGCTCGGGCAGGCGCTCGGGCTGCCGGCCGGCGCGCTGGTGCTGGACGCAGGCTGCGGGGAGGGCGGTGTCGCCCTCCACCTGGCGACGACGCTCGGGCTGCGCGTCGAAGGCATCGACCTGCAGCCCCAGAGCGTCCGCCGCGCCACCAGGAAGGCGCGGCGCCGCCGGGCGCTCGACCTGGTCCGCTTCCAGGTCATGGACTACTCGGCGCTCGGCTTCCCCGAACGGCACTTCGACGGGGTCTACACGATGGAGGCGCTGGTCCACGCGCCCGACAGCGGGGCCGCCCTGGCGCAGTTCCACCGCGTGCTGAAGCCGGGCGGCCGGCTGGCGCTGTTCGAGTACTCGCTGGCGCCACGCCAGCAGCTCACCGCCAGGCAGCGTGAGGTGTTCGACACCATCAACCGGGACGCCGCCATGCACAGCCTGCCCACCTTCGTCCACGGCAGCTTCCCGGCGCTGCTGCGCGCGGCCGGCTTCGAGGACGTGACGGTCGAAGACCTCACCGAGCGGATGCTGCCGATGCTGCGGCGGCTCCGCCCGGCTCGGCTGGGCGCCCTACCCGCTCAGCAGGCTGCTGCGGATGCAGCGGCTGGCGTTCAACGCGATGGCGGCGGTGGAGGCCTACCGCCACCGCGTGTGGCGGTACAACGTCGTCACCGCGGCCAAGGCGCCGGGCGGCCGGCCGCCGCCCCGCTGAGCCACTCCCGGGATGCTTGCCCCGCCGTCCGGAGTTGCGGCTGTGGCTGTCAGCGCTTCACGGCTGGTCCGGCGCCTCCCGCAGGCTGAAGCGGACCTGTCCCTCGTCGACCTGGGCGTCCAGCACCGCGTCCTCCAGGAAGGGGGCGGCCGTCTCCTCCACGAACACCCGGCTTCCCTGCTCCTCGACCACGCTGTCCGTGTCGTCGGGAGCGTGCACGATCGACAACTGGAAGGTCCCCTGCGAGTCGTCCGTCGGCCCGCCCGAGATCTTGAGACCACCCTCCGGCACGGGTGACGACGACACGATCGCGTTGATGGCGCTGGCTGCCATTGGGGTGACAGTGAGCATGTTCACGCCCTTTCGATGACGACGTCGCCCGCGGCTACCCCGGCCGGCAGGTGGCAAACAGCCCGGGACGGCTACATGTCCGGGCTGTCCAGCCACGGGCTGCGCAGGTCGTAGTAGCGCAGCTCGCTCATGAGACCGAAGATCTCGGCGAAGGCCGGGTCCGTGTCGGCGGGGTGCTCCCCCTCGAAGCGGCGCGCCTCCTCCTCGGAGGTGAAGTACACCGCCTGGGTGAAGTCGCCCGGCCGGTCGGCGTGCTCGGCGACGGTCATGCCGAGGATGTGCGGAGCCTGCCGGGCGAGCACCTGCTCCTGGGCGCGGCCGAGCGCGGCCAGCTGGTCCATGTCGTCGGTGTGGCCCTGGATCACCTGGACGAAGCCAGCGCCGTCGGACCCGCCGCCCTGGTAGAGGTGCACGCGGGCCGAGTCGTGGAAGACGGCCTCCGCCAGGTGCTCGGACATCTCGCTCCACCAGGCGCCCTGCTCGGGACGGTCGCTGTTGCGGCGGGCCAGCTCCTCGGAGTCGAAGCGGACCACGGAGATGAAGCGGCCGTCGTCGGTGACCCCGGCGGTGGAGCCCAGCCAGCCGTCGGCGCCGGGCTGGAGCTCGGCCAGCCAACGGTCCATCGCCCGCCGGATGCCGTCCGGGTCGACCACTCGGCCCTGGATGACCTGAATGAACATGCTGCCCCCCGATAGCTGTCGTGGAACGCGGTCTGCCAGACTCTCGGTCTGCCCCTTGGCCTGGTCAAGGGGCGAGTCAGGCAGAGTCCGGCAGATCGAGGTGAGCGCGCTCCGACGGTGCCGGAGATCGCCGCGTACTACCGGGAGCAAACCGACTACCGGCTCGCCTGACCTCCCGCCGTGCCGCCGCTCCGGCGCGTCCGGGAGCGCGGCTTCGACGCGGCCTGAGGACGGCGTGCGTGCGGCAGGGCGTCGCTCAGCGCCGACAGCTCCTCCCGCAGGTAGGTGGCGAGCCGGTCGACGTCCGGGACCAGCTCCCGGCAGGCGGTGAGCCCGAAGTAGAGCTTGTCCAGGTAGCTCATCACGGTGATGTTGAGGCCCTGGCCGTTGCTGATGGCCGACAGCGGGTAGTAGGCGACCAGCCGTGCCCCGGCGTAGTACAGCGGGACGCGCGGCCCGGGCACGTTGGAGATGATCAGGTTGAACGGGTTCACCCGCTCGACCAGCCGCAGCCGCGCGGCCACCCGGGCGGCCTGCCCCGCCAGCGCCGGCATGGCGAACTGGGTGACGTCCGAGAGCAGGCTCGCGGGGAGCGCGTTGTGCTGCTCCTTGGCGGCGCGCATCGCCTCGTGGACCGCGCGCAGCCGACTCCCGGGATCGGGCAGGTGCGTCGGGAGCAGCGCCAGGATGGTCGAGACGCGGTTGCCGTGCGTGCCCTTCTGCTCCTCGGTGCGCACCGAGACCGGCACCGCCGCGATCAGGGGCACGTCCGGCAGCGCGTCGTGGTCGGCGAGCCAGCGGCGCAGCGCCCCGGCGCACAGCGCCATGACGACGTCGTTGACGGTGGTGCCGGCCGCGTTCTTGACGCGCTTGACCTCCGGCAGGGGCACGTCGGTGAAGCCGTAGCGCCGGTGCTGCGTGATCGGCCGGTTGAACGGCAGGTGCGGCGCGCGCAGGCCGGGCTGCGACAGCACCGCGTCCCCGTCGGGCCGCAGGATCCGGTCGACCACCGGCAGCCGTGGCCGCGCCGGGTTCGTCGCCAGCGCGGGCACCGACCGCAGCAGCCCGGCGGCGAGCCGCGCGGCGCGCAGCGGGTTCCCGGCGAACGAGACCGCGCTGCGGGCGAGCAGCCCCACGGGATTCGGTGGCCGCTCCGGCGGGGCCGCCGGCGGGATGGCGGGCTGCGGGCGTCCCTCGGGCGAGAGGTCGAGGATGCCGGCGAGGAGGTCGTTGCCGGAGATGCCGTCGATCGCCGCGTGGTGGACCTTGCTGTAGACCGCCACCCGGTCGCCCCGCAGCCCCCAGATCAGGTAGACCTCCCACAGCGGCCGGCTGCGGTCCAGCGGCCGCGCGTGCAGCCGGGCGACCTGCTCGGCGAGCTGCTCGTCGCTGCCGGGAGCCGGCAGTGCCAGCTCGCGGACGTGGAACTCGATGTCGAAGTCGGGGTCCTCGATCCAGTACGGCTGGTCGAGCCCGAGCGGCACCCCGACGAGGCGGCGCCGGAACGGCGGCACCAGCGGCAGCCGCGACTCGACCACGCGGGTGAAGCGCTCGAAGGTGAACGGCTCCGGCGAGGTCGACGGGTCGAGCACGCAGATGCTGCCCACGTGCCCAGAGACCGTCGCCGTCTCCATCGCGAGGAAGGCCCCGTCGAGGCCGGACAACTGCTCCATGTCGTTGGCTCCCCAGTCCGCTACCGCGGCATCGACGTGACCGCGCGGGATCCGGTCAGGCGCGGCGCCAGTCGCAGCCGACCGTGGCGATCGCGCGCAGCAGCGTGGCGGCGAGCTCGGGGTCGCCCTCGACGCTGTGCGGCACCGAGGCTGGGTCGCGCCGGTTGCCGAGCAGGTAGCAGAACTCGACGGCGTCCATCGTGACGGTGACGCCGGGCGGTCGCGCCGGGCCGGCGGGGCTCGGCGGCAGGGTCCAGTCGCCACCGGCGGGGCCGGAGAGTACCAGGCGGGCGCTGCCTCGTGGCTCGTCGTCGCCGAGCAGCCGCAGGGCGGTGGGCAGCACGCGCACGCCGAACGCAACGATCAGGGCGAGCTGACCCGCGTCGGGCGGGGCGGGGGGCGCGCCCATGCTCGTGCGGACGTCGTCGGTGTGGATCCAGGTCTCGAACATGCGCTGGACGAGGGCGATCCGCAGCGGCTGGCGGGGCAGGCGCGGGTCGGCCAGGAGCACCTGCCGGTCGAGGACGGCGGGCCGGGTGGCGACGTCCACCAGGCGGTCGGCCTGGGCGCGCCACGCGGCCCGGGTGTGCTCGGGAGGCCGGCCGCGTTGCTCGTCGATGGCCGCGGCGGTGCGGCGCGCCAGCAGCATGCCATCGAGGTCGGCGGCATCCTCGGGCACGGCCGGCCGCGCGGCGGCGAGCTGGGCCACCAGCAGCTCGTCCGAGGCGGTCAGGTGGGCGACCAGGTCCTGCGCCGACCAGTCGTGCACCACCCGCTCGCGCCACTGCTCCGGGGTAAGGCTCGCGAGCACGCTGTCGAAGCGGTCCACCCAGCCCGCATACTCGACGCCGACCTCCTCATCGGTCGCCTCGCGGCGGGCCACCGCCGGGCGGCGCGCCACGGCGGCGGCCAGGACGGCGCCGCGCAGCCGCTGCGGCGGCGCGGTCGCCACCGTGGCGCCCAGACCGGCGGCGACGCGGCCCAGGCGGTCGGCGTCGGCGGCGCAGGTGGGGCAGCCGGCCAGGTGGGCCTCGACGGTTGCGACCTCCTCCACCGAGCAGGCGTCGAGCGCCCAGGCGCCGAGCAGCTCGCTGACCGCGGCGTGGACGTCGCTCATGACTCCACCACCCCTTCAGCCTCCAGGCGCTCGGCCAGACGGCGCAGCCCCATCCACAGGCGGGACTTGGCCGTCCCCTCAGGGATGCCGAGAGTCTCGGCGACCTGCCGGTACGTCTTGCCGTCGAAATAGGCCAGCTGGATGGCCTCGCGCTGCTGCGCTGGCAGGGCGTCCACCGCCGCCTGGACGGACTTGGCCACCGCGCCAGCGACCGCCATCTCCTCCGGGTTCGGCACCGGTGTCTCCGGCCGCTGCGGCACGGCGTCGCTGGAGTAGCGCTGGCGGACCTCGGAGCGCCGCACCCAGTCGACCGCCCGGCGGTGGGTGATCGTGCCGAGCCAGGCACGCAGGCTGCCGCGCGCGGCGTCGAACGCGTCGGGGTGCTCCCACACCCGCACGAACACGTCCTGGGTGATGTCCTCGGCCGCCGACCAGTCGCGGGTCACCCGGGCCGCCAGCCCGTACACCATGGCGGAGAACTGGTCGTACAACTCACCGAGCGCGTCCTCGTCACCGGCCACGAGGCGTTCGCACAGCTCCTTGTCCCACTGCCGAAGCGAGGACTGCTGTGGCTCCACCCGGGCCGCTCCTTCAGCATCCGCATTCCGTCAGCAACGCCACCAAAGCTTCTAATTGGCACGAACGCTGCTGTCAAGGCCGGGGCCGTCTGGTGGCGTGCGGGGAGGCGGCCAGCGCGTCGCCCGAGCGGGTCCACCGGTGGAGCACCGAGCGGCCGACACGGGATCGCGCGGCCAGACCGCAGTCGAGCAGGACGGACAGGTGCTGGCTGACCGCGCCCGGCGTGACCGACAGGCGGCGGGCTAGGCTCGCGGTGCGCCGGCCCGGCCAGCGACCGCAGGGCCGCCGGGTCCAGCGTCCGGGCCAGCGGCCGCAACGCCTCCACGATCGGGGCGTAGGGCAGCCCGCCGCCGCCGAGCTCGATGCAACCGCCGACCAGCACCCGGGCGCCCGCCGCCTCGGCCCTTGCCGCCAGCTCGGCGACGAGGCGGGTCTTGCCGACGCCGGCCTCGCCGCCGAGCAGGACGATCGCCGGCTCGCCCGCGCCGGCACGCTCGAGGGCCGCCTGCAACCGGCGCAGCTCCTCGGCCCGTCCGACGAAGATCGGGCAGCTCACCCGCTCGGCCATGCGGCGATTATGGCCCAACCGGGTCGGGCGACGGTCGCGGGTCCAGCCCGCAGGCCGGCTTACAGCCTGGCGACGTAGCCGGCGGGGCCCATGGCGATGCGGGCGCCAGGGCGCATCCAGCGGAGCACGGCGACCAGGTCGGCGGCGCGGAGCGACACGCACCCGGCGGTCGGTCCGCCGGTCTGCTGGTGGAGGAAGATGCCGCTGCCACGCCCGTAGACGGGCCTGGGGTAGTTGAAGTCGATGACCGCGGCGTACCGGTAGGCCACCCGCCTGGACTTCCACAGGTTCTCGTCACGCCGGGTGCAGCGCCGCCCTGCGACCCAGCGGTTGTAGTCGGCCCGCCGGCCCGACCAGCAGGAGCCGCGCCCGAGCCGCCGCCAGCCAAGACCGTGCACGCCAGGGTCGGGGCGGCTGCCGAAGCCGTGGACGAAGCCGTAGACACCCGCAGGGGTGGTGCCGTCGCCCTCACGGCGGTGGGCGGAGAAGCCGTTGCGGCCGACGCGGGCGGGCATCGGCCCCCTGACCAGCCTCCAGCGGCCCCCGATCCGCTGGTAGATGCGCATGACCGCGTGGGTGGAGCGCCAGGAGGCGCTGGTCACCACGATCGCCTGCGTCGTGGTGCGCAGGCCGCGGATCCGTCCGGGCGTCGGCACGGTGCCGGCTCCGGCCTCCGCCGGGGCCGGCACCAGGCCGGCGAGCATGCCGGCCACGACGACTGCGAGCAAGCCCGTCCTCCGCACCCGTTGCCCCCCCGGTGTCGGCGCCGGTTCGGCCTGGTGATCGGCAGAAGGACCACGACGCCTGAGTGCGGACCGCCGCTGGCGTCGTCGCTCGGCCGCGCGGCCATGCCGGCGATGACGGCCCCAGGGGATGTGGAACGATGGGAAGGATGACCATGGCAGCTCGCCTGAAGGGCCGCACCGCGCTCGTCACCGGGGCGACCAGCGGACTGGGCCGCGCCATCGCCGCGGCCTTCGCCACCGCCTGACCGCGGTACGTCCGGGGGCTGTGGCCGACCAGTGACTCGGCCGCAACGCCAGCGTAGGCTTCTCGTGCGCCGGGATTGTCCAGGCTCTCGGGGAGGACGCGATGGAGCTCACCCAGGACAAGGCCCTCTGGCTCTACGACCGTATGGTGACCATCCGAGCGTTCGAGGAACGGGTGGCGAAGCTGTTCGCCGACGGGCGCATCCCCGGGTTCGTGCACCTGTACGCCGGCGAGGAGGCGGTCGCCGTCGGCGTCTGCGCCCACCTCGAGGACGGGGACTTCATCACCTCGACCCACCGCGGGCACGGCCACTGCATCGCCAAGGGCGTCGAGCTCGGCCCGATGATGGCCGAGCTGTTCGGCCGGGTCGACGGCTCCTGCAAGGGCAAGGGCGGCTCGATGCACATCGCCGACGTCTCCCGCGGCATGCTCGGCGCCAACGGCATCGTCGGGGGCGGCCCGCCGCTGGCCTGCGGGGCCGCGCTGACGGCCAAGCGCAAGGGCACCGGCGCGGTGTGCGCCTGCTTCTTCGGCGACGGCGCGGCCGAGCAGGGCACCACCCACGAGGGCATGAACCTGGCGGCGATCTGGAAGCTCCCGGTGATCTTCGTGGCGGAGAACAACGGCTTCGCCGAGTCCACCCCGGTCGGCTACCACTGCGCGGCGAGCAACATCGCCGACCGGGCCGCCTCCTACAACATCCCCGGCGTCTCGGTCGACGGCTACGACGTGATCGCCATGTACGAGGCGGCGCAGGAGGCGGTGGCCAGGGCCCGCCGTGGCGACGGCCCCAGCCTGATCGAGGCGAAGACCTGGCGCTACTTCGGCCACTTCGAGGGCGACCAGATCACCTACCGGACCGCCGAGCAGTCGGCCGCCTACCGCGAGCACGACCCGCTGACCTTCTTCGCCAAGCAGGCGGAGCAGCGCGGCCTGCTGACCGCCGAGCAGGTCGAGGAGCGCAACGCGGCCGCCGAGACCGCGGTCGACGAGGCGATCGCGTTCGCCGAGCGCAGCCCCGAGCCCCAACCCGAGGACGCGCTCACCGACGTCTACGTCGCCTACCGGTAGGGGAGGGGTCGACATGTCCGTCGCCACCCGCACGCTGACCTTCCGGGAGGCCGTCAACGAGGCGCTCGCCGTCGAGATGGAGCGCGACCTCGACGTGGTGCTCATGGGCGAGGACGTCGCCGGCGGCGCCACCGTTCCCGGGTTCGAGCAGGAGGACGCCTGGGGCGGGGTGCTCGGGGTCACCAAGGGCCTCGTCCAGCGCTTCGGCCGCGAGCGCGTGCTCGACACGCCGATCTCGGAGTCCGGCTACATCGGCGCCGCCGTCGGCGCCGCGGCGACGGGGCTGCGCCCGGTCGCCGAGCTGATGTTCATCGACTTCTTCGGCGTCTGCATGGACCAGATCTTCAACCAGGGCGCCAAGCTCAGGTACATGTTCGGCGGCAAGGCCAGGGTCCCGATGGTGGTCCGCGCCATGATCGGGGCGGGCTTCCGGGCCGCCGGCCAGCACTCCGGCTGCCACTACTCGGTCTTCGTCCACATGCCGGGCCTCAAGGTGGTCGTGCCCTCGACCCCGGCGGACGCCAAGGGGCTGCTCGCCGCCTCGATCCGCGACGACGACCCGGTGATGTTCCTCGAGCACAAGCTGCTGTACGACACCAGCGGCGAGGTGCCCGAGGGCGAGTACGTCGTCGAGCTCGGCCGGGCCGACGTCAAGCGCGAAGGCGACGGCGCCACCGTGGTCGCCATCGGCCGCATGGTCCACCTCGCCCTCGAAGCGGCCGAGACGCTGGCCGCCGGCGGCGTCGAGGTGGAGGTCATCGACCCGCGGACCCTGTCCCCGCTCGACGACGAGGCGATCCTCGCCTCGGTGCGCAAGACCGGCCGGATCGTGGTGGTCGACGAGGACAACCCGCGCTGCTCGATGGCGACCGACATCGCCGCCCTGGCCGCCTCCCAGGTGTTCGACCACCTGGACGCGCCGCCGCAGCTGGTCACCGCGCCGCACACGCCGGTGCCGTTCTCGCCCGTGCTCGAGGACTTCTACATCCCCACCCCGGAGCGCATCGCCGCGGCGGTCCAGGCCACGCTGTAGCGGGAGGCCGCCGATGATCACCGAGGTTCGCATGCCCAAGCTCGGCATGGCGATGAAGAAGGGCGTGGTCGCCAAGTGGCTCAAGGCCGAGGGCGACGCCGTCCAGGAGGGCAAGGAGCTGTTCGAGCTCACCACCGAGAAGATCACCGCGGTCGTGCCCGCCCCGGCCTCGGGCCTGCTCGGCCGGGTCGTCGCCGCACCAGGCACCGAGCTGCCCGTCGGCGCCCTGCTCGCCCTCATCGGCGAGGCGGGCGACACCTTCCCGCCGGCCGAGGAGCTGGGCGCCGCGCAGCCGGCGGCCAGTGCCGCGCCGGCCGCAGCGGCGGCCGCCCCCGCGAGGTCCGCCCCCGCGGCCGCGGCGGGCCGCGGCGAGGGGGCGCCGGCGTCGCCGGCCGCCCGACGCCGGGCCAAGGAGCTCGGCGTGGACATCGCCCTGGTGCCGCCGAGCGCCCCGGGCAAGCGGATCATGACCGAGGACGTGGAGGCGTTCGCCGCGGCGGGGGAGCAGCCTGCCCCCGAGGCGGAGCCCGCCCTGGCGGGGCAGGTGGTGGAGTTCAGCGGGATCCGCAAGGTGGTGGCCGAGCGGCTCACCGAGAGCCTGCTCACGATGGCGCAGGTCACCGTCTCGCGGGAGGTCGACGCCGGCGGGCTGGTCGCCAGGCGGGCCGCGCTCGCCGCCGGGTTCGAGGCGGCCACCGGCATCCGCCTGACCTACACCGACCTGCTGGTCGAGACCGTCGCCCGCCTGCTCGCCGACCATCCGCTGCTCAACGCCACCCTGACGGAGCAGGGCATCGTCAGCCCGTCCGCGGTCCACATGGGCATCGCCGTCGCTCTCGACGACGGGCTGATCGTGCCGGTCATCCGCGACGCGGAGCGCCGCCCGCTGGCCGAGATCGCACGGGACCGGGTCGACCTGGCGGCCAAGGCCCAGGCGGGGACCCTGACCCTCGACGAGATCGAGGGCGGCACCTTCACGATCTCCAACCTGGGCAGCTTCGGCGCCGACGCCTTCACCCCGATCGTGAACCCGCCGCAGTGCGCGATCCTCGGCGTCGGCCGGATCGTCGACAAGCCGGCGGCGGTCTCCGGCCGCGTCGAGATCCGGCCCATGCTGTGGCTGTCGCTCACCTTCGACCACCGCATCGTCGACGGCGCCCCCGCGGCCCGGTTCCTGCAGCAGCTCGGCGAGCGGCTCGGCGGGTAGGACGGACGGGGAGCGCGGATGCCCGTCACGGTCGGCCTGATCGCGAACCCGGCGGCGGGGCGGGACATCCGCCGGCTCACCGCCCACGCCTCGGTGGTGCCCAACCACGAGAAGGCGTCGATCGTCCGCCGGGTGCTGCACGGCCTCGCCGCCACCGGGGTGGACAGGGTGGTGTACCTGGCCGACAACGCCGGGATCGTGGCCGCCGCGGTCGACGGCGCCCGTCCACCGCTGCCGATGGACGCGCTCGACCTGCGGGCGCACGGCTGGGCGTCGGACTCGACCGAGGCCGCCCGCCAGCTCGCGGCGGCCGGGGTGGGCGCGATCGTCACCCTCGGCGGCGACGGGACCAACCGGGCGGTCGCCGCCGCCTGCGGCGACGTGCCCCTGGTGGCGATCTCGACCGGCACCAACAACGTCTTCCCGACGATGGTCGACGGGACCGTGGCGGGGCTCGCGGCCGGCCTGGTCGCCACCGGGACGGTCGAGCCCGACCGGGTGACCTCGAGGGTCAAGCGCGTCGAGGTCCAGGCCGGCGGCACGGCCGACTTCGCGCTCATCGACGCCGCCGCCTGCACCGACCCCTTCGTCGGGACCAGGGCCGTCTGGGACGTGGCGCGGGTGCGGGCGCTGATCCTGACCAGGGCGGAGCCCTGGTCGGTCGGCCTGTCGGCGATCGGCGGCCAACTGCGCCAGCTCGCCCCGGAGGAGCCGGCGGGCCTCTACGTCGAGCTCGGGGACGGGCCGGAGGTGCTGGCCACCGTCGCGCCCGGGGTGGTGGCCCGCGTCCCGGTCGGCGGCTGGCGCCTGCTCGAGCTCGACGAGCCGGTCGCGTTCGGCGGCGACGACGCCCGCACGGTCGCGCTCGACGGCGAACGGGAGCTGGCCGTCGACGGCGGCGCGACGGCGGTGGTGACCCTGACCGGCCCGCGGGTGGTCGACATCCGCGCGACGCTGCAGGCGGCGGCCCGTGGCTGACCTGGTCGTGGTGGGCGGCGGGCCGGCCGGTGTGGCCGCCGCCCTGACCGGCCGGCGCGCCGGCGCCGAGGTCGTCCTGATCGAGCGGGGCCTCCTCGGCGGCACCTGCGTCCACGCCGGCTGCATCCCCTCGGCGGCCTACCACACGGCCGTGTCGACCCTGGACGACCTGCGCCGGGCCGGCACGTTCGGCGTCGACGCCGGCGGCGCCACGCTCGACTGGGAACGCGTCCAGGCATGGGTGAGCCGGGCCAGCGAGGCGGTCGCCGCCGGGGTCCGGGCCCAGCTCGCCTACGCCCAGGTCACGGTCGAGCAGCGGACGGTGGCGTTCCAGGCCGGAGGGGTGGACGGGTACGAGGGGATCCCGGCGGTGGTCGCCGCCGGCGCCCGCTCCACGGCGCCCGCCGGCATGCTGTCCAACGACACGGTCATGGGCCTGGCCGAGCCGCCGGCCAGCCTGCTGGTCATGGGCGCGGCACGGTTCTCGCTGGAATGGGCCGACCTGTTCGCCGCCGCCGGCAGCCACGTCACCGTGGTCGCGCCCGGCGGGCGGGTCCTGCCCGGCGAGGACGCCGACCTGGCCGGGTTCCTGCAGCACACGCTGGAGGAGCGCGGTGTCGTCTTCGTCACCGACGCCCCCGACGACGGCCCCCAGGCGGTCCTCTCGGCGGACACGCGCGAGCCCAACCTGCCCGGCCTCGAGGTCGACGAGACCTGCCGGACGGCCCTGCCGGGCGTGTGGGCGGCCGGCGACGTGACCGGCCCGCGATGGCTCTCCAACCGTGCCAGGGCGCAGGGCGAGGCTGCCGCGGCCAACGCCCTCGGCGGCACGGTCAAGGTCCGGGAGGAGCGCCTGCCGAGGAACGTCAACACCCACCCGGAGCTGGCCGCGGTCGGCCTCACCGAGGACGAGGCGGTCGCGCGCGGGATCGAGCCCGCCGTCGGCTTCGCCGACCTCGCCACCAGCCCGCGGGCGCTCACCCTGGACCGGGCGGCCGGCGCGCTCAAGCTGGTCGTCGACCCCGAGTTCGGCGAGATCCTCGGCGCCCACATGGTCGGTGTCGGCGCGAGCGAGGTGATCGCCCAGGTCACGGTCGCCATGCAGCTCGAGGCCGACTACCGCGACCTCACCCGCATCGCCCACGTCCACCCGAGCCTCGCCGAGCTCGTCACCGACGCGGCCGCCTCGATCTGAGCGGGCCTGACCGGCCGGCAGGTTCAGGCGCGACTCGACGCCAGGTGTTGCGCCGAAGCGGCGAGGGCGGCGTGGGCCTGGCCCTCCAGGACCCGGTAGCCCGCCTTGCGGGCGACGGCGAGCGCCTGCTGGGCGTACTCGGCGGCGAGGGAGTACCGGCCAAGCTCGTGGTGGGCGGCGGCGAGGCCGAGCAGCGCCCCGGTCTCGGGGTAGCGGGTGTCGCTCTGGCGGCTCAGGTCGAAGGCCTGCCGGTAGCGTCCGATCGCCTGCTGGGGGCGCCCGCGGCGCAGGTGGATGCTGCCCAGGGTGGTCAGCGCCTCGGCCTGGGTGCGCGGCTCGCGGAGCTCGCGGGTCAGGGCCAGGCCGGCGCGGGCCGCCTCCAGGGCCTTGGTGTGGCGGCCGGCGTCGCGGTGCACCATGGCGAGGACGCACAGCGCGTGGGCCTCGCCGTAGCGGTCGCCGAGCTCCCGCGTCAGTGCCAGCGACTGGCTGAGGTGCCGCCGGGCGTCGTCGAGCCGCCCCAGGTCGCGGTCGGTCTCGCCGAGCGTGCTCAGGGCCGCGATCTCGCCACCCTGGGAGCCGATCTCCCTGGACACGGCCAGGGCCTCGCCGGCGTGGCCGGCGGCGCGCTGCGGCCAGCCCAGCTCACGGGTGACGCCGGCGAGGTTGACCAGGGTGACCGCCTCGCCGAGCTTGGAGCCGGTCTGCCGGTACCGGGCCAGCGCCTGGGTCAGGTGGCCGGCGGCCTCCCGCAGCCGGCCCCAGTCCCGGTAGGTGAGGCCGAGGCCGGCGAGGCTGGCGGCCTCGGCGTCCGCCCAGCCGGCCCGCCGCGCCAGCTCCAGGGCGCTGCCGTGATGGTCGGCCGCCTGGGCGTAGTCGCCCAGGCAGCTCAGGGCCATGGCGAGGCTGCGATGGCCGGCGGCCTGCGCCCGCAGGTCGTCCGTGCCCGCCGCGGCGGCGAGGCCGGCCTGGGCGACCGTCAGCCAGTCCGTCATGTGGCGGTGGTGCCAGAAGTAGCCGCGCATGGTGTCGGCCAGCAGCCACGCCACCTGCGGGTGCCCCTGCTCGGCGGCGTCGCTGACGGCGGCGACCAGGTTGGCCCGCTCGGCGCGCAGCCACGCCAGCGCGCCGGCTGGCTCGTCGAACCGGCCCACCAACTGTCGCGGTGTCGGGCTCGGGATCGGCAGGTGCAGCCGCCCGGGGTAGAGCAGCCCGACCGCCGCGTCCGCGGTGTGCAGGTACCAGCTCAGCAGCCGGCGCCTGGCCTCCTTCCGCCTCCTCGTGCCGTCGTCGTGCAGGGCGCGCCGGTGGGCATAGCGGCGCAGCAGGTCGTGGAAGCCGAACCGGCCCGCGGCCCGCGGCTCGACCAGGTGCGCGGCGCTGAGCCGCTCGAGGAGCCGTCTCGCCCGATCGGGCGAGACCCTGGCGAGCGCCGCGGCCGCGGGCGCGGTGACCTCCGGGCCCGGCACCAGGCCGAGCAGGCGGAACATCCGCTGGGCGTCGGGATCCAGGGTGGTGTAGGAGGCGTCGAACGCCGCGCCCACCGCGGCGTGCGCGTCGCCGTCCACGGCCAGCTCGGCCAGCCGGTCCCCCCGGCGCAGCCGGGCCACGTACCCCGCGATCGGCTCGGCCGGCTGGCCGGCCAGGTTGGCCGCGGCGATCCGCACCGCCAGCGGCAGGAACCCGCAGACCTGTGCCAGGTCGCCGGCGGCCCGCGGCTCGGCGGCGACCCGTGGCGCGCCCATGATGCGCCCCAGCAGGCTCACCGCTTCGGCGGGGGTGAGCACGTCCAGGGCCAGCCGGTCGGCGCCGTGGCTGGCGACCAGACCGTCCAGCCGGTCCCGGCTGGTGATCAGCACCAGGCAGCCCGGGCTGCCCGGCAGCAGCGGGCGGACCTGCGCGGCGCTGCGGGCGTCGTCCAGCACCACCAGCACCCGCTTGCCCGCGAGCAGCGAGCGGTACAGCCCGGCCGCCTGGTCCAGCTGCAGCGGCACGCCGTCGGCCGCGACGCCCAGGGCGCCGAGCATCTGGGCCAGCGCGGCGAGCGGGCCGAGCGGCGAGCCCGGCGCATAGCCGTGCAGGTTGACGTACAGGTGCCCGTCGGGGAACCGCTCACGGACCTGGTGTGCCCAGTGGACCGCCAGAGCGGTCTTGCCCACGCCCGCGGTCCCCGCGATCGCGGTGATCACCACCGTGCCCGGCGACGTCCCGGTGCCGTCGGGCAGCAGGGCGTCGAGCCGCGCCAGCTGCTCCGCCCGGCCGGTGAAGCCGGGCACGTCCATCGGGAGCTGCCATGGCGGCGTGGCCGGCGCCGGACGGCGGACGGCCGGGGCGGCCTGCTGGGCGGTGCTCAGCGCCGCCCGCTCCTGCCCGGTCAGCTCCAGCGCGCCGGCCAGCCGTTGCAGCGACTGGCTGTGGGGGCGGCGCACCTGGCCCGCCTCGAGCTTGCGGACGGTGCGCACGCTCACCCCGGAGCGGTCGGCCAGCTGCTCCTGGGTCAGCAGCGCCCGCTTGCGCCACGCCTTCAGCAGCGTCCCCAGCCCTGGCTTGTCGGCGTCGGCGGCGGTCACCTCGCGATCGCTCGTCAACTGCCACGCCCTTCCTCGAACCCGCTGGTCGCCGCCTGGATCACGTCCAGACGAGCGAAAGGAGTCTAACCGCGCACGCCGACCGCGCCCCACGTCCGCGAACGGGCGGGCGGTCGCGATTCCTGCCGGAAACCTGCCGGCAACCTGCCTTGGACGGGGCCGGCTCGACCGGTAGCGTCGCATGGCCCGCCGCCGTGCGGTCCGGGTCCGAACACCACGAGAGGGATGCCATGCAGACCGTGACCTCGAAGGACGGCACCACCGTCGCGTACGACAAGAGCGGCCAGGGACCGGCGCTGATCGTGCTGAGCGGCGGTCCGCTCGACCGCTCGGCGGACGCCCCGGTGGCCGCGCTCCTGGCGCCGCACTTCAGCGTGTACAACTACGACCGCCGGGGTCGAGGCGACAGCGGCGACACGCCGCCGTACGCGCTCGACCGGGAGTTCGAGGACCTCGAGGCCGTCATCGCCACGGCCGGTGGGTCGGTGTTCTTCTACGGGTCGTCCGGCGGGGGCATCCTCGGGCTCGAGGCGGTCGCGCGCGGGCTCGCGATCACCAGGCTGGCGTTGTGGGAGCCGCCGTTCATCGTCGACGACAGCCGCCCGCCCGTCCCGGCGGACTACAAGCAGCAGCTCACCGAGCTGCTGTCGGCGGGGCGCCGGGGCGACATGGTCGAGCTGTTCATGACCAGGGCGGTCGGCCTCCCAGCCGAGTTCGTCGCGCCGATGCGGGCCGCGCCGGGCTGGCCGGCGATGGAGAAGGTGGCGCACACGCTCGTCTACGACGCCACCCTCACCGGCGACTTCTCGCTGCCGACCGAGCGGGTCGCCTCGGTCACGGTCCCGACGCTGGTGATCGACGGCGGGCAGACCCCCTGGCTGAGCAACGCCGCCCGAGCGGTCACGGAGACCCTCCCCGGCGCGCGGCGCCGTACCCTCGACGGCCAGCCCCACAACGTCGCCCCGGAGGCCATCGCTCCCGTGCTGGTGGAGTTCTTCGCCGGGTGAACGCCCGACCGGAGCAGCCACGGCGATGGCTCAGAACTCCTGCTCGGCCTGGATCGTCGCCACGATGTCGCGCATCCCGTCACAACGGCCCCACCCTTTCGGGCCAGACTGCGCGTTCAGTTGACGGGCGCGCCGAACCACTTGGGCAGCTGGCTGAGCAGATCCGTCTGATCTTCGCCGACCCACGCCACGTGGCCGTCCGGCCGCAGCAGCGCCGCGGGCACG
>Ga0307278_10000266_pt1 | contig 26723 bp, 31 predicted proteins | sample ER_DNA_117_FD_194482 | JGI IMG/M metagenome (GOLD analysis project Ga0307278, IMG submission 194482) | Bulk soil microbial communities from the East River watershed near Crested Butte, Colorado, United States - ER_DNA_117 | ecosystem: Environmental > Terrestrial > Soil > Floodplain | place...
GATGAGACTGGCGAGAGCCGCGACGCCTGCGATTGAGATGAGCTTCTTCACGAGGGCCTCCTTCCGAGACTGACGACGAGCTTGACCTTGCCGCCGTTCGGCAGCACCGTGCCGGGCTTGGGCTTCTCTGAGATCACGCGGCCCCTCTTGATCCTCGAGTAGGCGCGGCGGATCTTCCCGACGCGGCAGTTGGCGCGCGCGATCGTCCGCTTCGCGGCCGGTAGCGTCTTTCCCCAGACGTTCTGCACCGTGCAGAGGCCTGGTCTGTTGAGGAGCACGGAGACGGTGTTCGCGTCTTCGTTCGAAGTCGCAAGGTCCGGCTTGCGGTCGCCGTTCACGTCCCCGATCGCGACCGAGTTAGGGCCGCGTCCGGTTGCGTAGTCGAGCTTCGCCTGGAAGCTGCCGTCGCCCCTGTTCAGGAGCACGGACACAGTGCTCGCACGACTCGTGGTCGCCAGGTCCGGCTTGCCGTCGCCGTTCAGGTCGCCGATCGCGATCGACCATGGACCGCTTCCGGTTGCGTACCCGAGCTCGGCGTTGAAGCTCCCGTCGCCCCTGTTGAGGAGCGCGGAGACCGTGTCGTCGCCCGCGTTCGTGGTCGCCAGGTCAGGCTTTCCGTCGGCGTTCAGGTCGCTGATCGCGACCGCGGTGGGGCTCTTTCCGGTTCCATAGTCGAGCTTCGCCCGGAAGCTCCCATCGCCCCTGTTGAGGAGCACGGAGACGGTGTCGTCGCCCGCGTTCGCGGTCGCGAGGTCCGGCTTGCGGTCGCCGTTCAGGTCTTCGATCGCGACCTCTCCGAGCTCGCGTCCCGTTGCATAGTCGAGTCGGGCCCGAAAGCTGCCGTCGCCCCTGTTGAGGAGTACGGAGACGCTGTTGGCGCCCATGCCGGCGTTCGCGGTCACAAGGTCCTGGTGCCCGTCCCAGTTGAGGTCGTCGATCGCGATCGACCATGGGCCGCTTCCCGTTGCATAGTCGAGACTGGGCCCAAAGTTTTCGTCGCCCGCGTTGAGGAGCACGGAGACGGTGTCGTCGCCCTCGTTCGCGGTCGCCAGGTCCGGCCTGCTGTCGCCGTTCAGGTCGCCGATCACGATCGACTGAGGCTGGCGTCCGGTCGGGTAGTCGAGCTGGGCCTGGAAGGTGTGGCCGCCTGTGTTGAGGAGCACGGAGACGGTGTCCGACTCGTAGTTCGTGGTCGCCAGGTCCAGCCTGCCGTCCGCATTCAGGTCCCTGATCGCGACCGATGAGGGGACACGTCCCACTGGGTAGCTCCTTGCGCGGGCGAACGAGGGCGCCGAGCCGGCGAGCAGGCTCGCGGCACCGAGCGGGCCGGCGAGAACCAGGAAGAATGCGAATGGGAGGAGCGTCCTCACGAGAGGCCTTCCGTTGCTTGGCCTGGCCCATCCTGCTCCCGCCCCGAAACGCCGCCGTCACGGGGATGTAACGGTTGTGCAACAGCCGCTAGAGACGAAGCGTGAAGCGGCTGCCCTTCCCCACCTCGCTCCAGACCTCGATCTTCCCCCCCAGCAGGCGTGCATTCTCCTGTGCGATCGCGAGACCGAGGCCCGTCCCGCCGCTCGAGCGGGCGGGATCGGCCTTGTAGAAGCGCTCGAACAGATGGGACAAGTGCTCGGGCGCGATCCCCGGCCCTTTGTCGGTCACCTCCACGAAGGTGCCGTTGGCCTCGCGGCCGACGCGAACGCCGACTGCCCCGTCCCCGTGCTCGAGGGCGTTTCCGACCAGGTTGGCGACGATCCCTTCCAGTCGCCGAGGGTCGGTCGTGATCACGACGTCCTCGGCGTCCAAGCGAACCTGTCCGTCCCAGCCGCGGGCCTGGACGGCGGCCGCCGTCAGTGCGCCGACGTCGACCGTCTCGGCCTGCAGGCTTTCCTGCCCGGCGTCGAGGCGGGAGATCTGCATCAGGTCCTCGACCAGCCGCCGCAGGCGGCCGACGTCGGCGATCAGGAGCTCGGCGGGCCGCTGGGACTCGCGCGGCATCGCCTCGAGGTGCTGGGCGAGCAGCGAGGCCTCGCCGACGAGAGCGGTCAAGGGCGTCCGCAGCTCGTGGGCCACATCGGCGGTGAAGCGCCGCTCACGAGCCTCGGCTGCAGACATGGCCGAGATCTTGCCCTCGAGTGCCGCCGCCATCTCGTTGAACGATTCCGCCCAGACGCCGAACTCGTCCCGCCCTTCGACCGGGAGCCGCGTCTCCAGGAGCCCCTCGGCGAGCGAGCGAGCCGCGTCGCTGGCGCGCGCGACCGGGCGAAGGGTCCCGCGCGCGAGGATGGCGCCGACGAACGCGGCGACCAGCATCAGGATCCCGACCCCGACGAGCAGGATGTCGCGAAGCTGGGTCAGCTCATGGCGGAGGTCCTGCTCCGAGAAGAAGTAGTAGAGCTCGGTGTCGCGGCCGGCTCGCCCGCCGACGACAAGGTAATGCGTGCCCGCGACTGTGTTGCGCTGGTAGCCAAGCTCGCCCTTCCTGACGACTCGTCGCAGGTCGCTCGGGACCTGCCGCACGCTGACGGAGAAGCTCGAGGAGAACGGACGCCCGCGGTACACCCCGGCGGTGTCGAAATCGCCCCGCCGCTGGTAGGCCCTGAGGAGCGCGTCAGGGCTCCTCTTGAGATAGCTGGGAGCGATGACGAGGTTCCGGCGGGCCTGTCTCACGCCGCTGTTGACCGAGTCCACCATGAGGTTGTGCCGCACGACGAAATACGACCCCACAGCGAGCACCGCGGCCGAGGCGCCGACGGCGAGCGTGAACGCGATCGTCAGGCGGCGGCGCAGGCCTCCCGGCGAGATCCGGCGGGGCATCAGCTGGGATCGAATCGGTAGCCCACCCCACGAACGGTCTGGATGAGCCTCGGCTGCTTCGGATCGTCCTCGACCTTGGCCCGCAGCCGCTGGACGGCGACGTCGACGAGGCGGGAGTCGCCGAGGTAGTCGTAGTTCCAGACCAGCTCGAGCAGCAGCTCGCGGGTGAAGACCTGCTTCGGCCGGCGGGCGAGCTCGAGCAGGAGACGAAACTCGGTGGCGGTGAGCGCGACGTCCTCGCCGCCGCGCCGGACACTGAACGCACCGGGGTCGATCTCGAGGTCGTCGACGGAGATCACTCCCTCGGCCGGGGCGGCTGTGGAACGGCGCAGCACCGCTTTGATCCTCGCCACGAGCTCCGGGAGCTCGAAGGGCTTGGTCACGTAGTCGTCGGCGCCGAGCTCGAGCCCGACCACGATGTCGTGCAGCTCGTCCCGCGCCGAGAGCATGACGATGGGCGTCTGGCTTTCGCGCCTGATCTCCCGGCAGACCTCGAACCCGTCGAGGGACGGCAGCATGACGTCGAGGACGACCAGGTCGAACGAGCCTTGCCTGAAGACGATCAGCGCGTCCCGGCCGTCGCCACTCGACGTGACGCGAAAGCCAGCCTGCTCGAGGCCGAGAGTCGCGACCTCGCGAATGGAGGAATCGTCCTCCACGAGCAGCACGTGCTCTTCCACTACGAGGAAAGCCTAGGCTCTGCCCCGGCGTCCGCCTAGTAAGAGGGTTTGTCGGAATACTGCTCGTCGCCGGGGTGCGATGGTTGTTCCGAGGCAATGGCACTCGGCACTCCGCGCCTCACGGGAGCCTCAAGGCTGTTTAGCCTTGGGGCGACTGAGGACGCCGCCTCGGGGCGAGCAGCGCGGCTCGGCGGCTCAGACTGTATTTCGTCAAACCCTCCTGAGGGAATTCGCAGGGCGGAGTCGGAGTTCCTGTAAGCAGGACTCAACAAGGAGCAGTCAATGCGACTCGAAGGCATTCACCACGTCACAGCGATCACCGCCGATGCGCCGGGCAACGTCGACTTCTACGCACGGCTGCTCGGCCTCCGGCTCGTCAAGAAGACGGTCAATCAGGACGACCCGACCGTCTACCACCTCTTCTATGCCGACGAGCGGGGCTCGCCGGGATCCGACATCACGTTCTTCGAATACCCGGGCGCAGGGCCGGGCCGTGCGGGAGCCGGAATGGTCCACAGGGTCGTCTGGCGCGTCGCCTCCCCGGAAGCGCTCGACTTCTGGGAGGAGCGCTTGCGGGCTTCAGAAGTCCCGACATCGCGCAGCGACGGGCGCCTGACTTTCTCCGATCCCGAGGGACTCGGGCTCGACCTCGCCGTCGTCGAGACCGAGGACGAGCCCCTCGTAGCCGAGCATCCCGAGATCCCGTCCGAGCTCGCGCTCCAAGGCTTCGAGGGCGCGCGCGCCTACACGTCGGAGCCCGGGGCGAGCCGCGGCTTCCTCGAAGGCACGCTCGGGTTCGAGGGCAGCGGGGGAACCGGCTTCGAGGCACGCGGCGAGCGCCGGGGCTCGTTCTACGCCTACGACCAGACGAACGAGCGGGGGATCGGCGGTGCGGGGACCGTCCACCATGTCGCCTGGGCTTCGGCCCCCGAGGAACACGAGGCCTGGCGAGAGCGTGTGCTCGAGGGCGGTGGCTCACCGACGCCCGTCATCGACCGCTTCTACTTCAAGTCGATCTATTTCCGCGAGCCGAGCGGCGTCCTCTTCGAGATCGCGACAATCGGGCCCGGCTTTACGACCGACGAGCCGCTCGAGCATCTCGGCGAGCGCCTCTCGCTGCCGCCGAACTTCGAGCACCTGCGAGCGCAGGTGGAGCCAGTGCTGACTCCGCTCCCGAACCCGCGGGAGAGCTGGGCGCAGCGCTGAACGAGCTGGCCTTTAGAGCGAGGCCGCCGGCCGGCGAGCCCGAGGGTGCGCTCGTCCTCTTCCACGGGCGCGGCACCGACGAGAACGACCTTTTCCCCCTGCTGGACGCGCTCGATCCCGAGCGGCGGCTGCACGGCGTGACGCCCCGGGCTCCGCTCTCACTCCCGCCGGGCGGCGCCCACTGGTACGTGCTCGCGGAGCTCGGCCAACCGCCGGCCGAGACGTTCCTCCCGTCGTACCGACAGGCCTCCGCGTTCTTGGACGAGCTCGCGGAGGAGACGGGCATCCCCCCGGAGCGAACGGTCCTCGGCGGGTTCTCGCAGGGCTCGATGATGAGCTACGCCCTCGGGCTGGGGGCAGACCGCCCGCGCCCGGCCGGAATCATCGCGCTGAGCGGTTTCGTTCCCACCGTCGACGGCTTCGAGCTCGATCTCGAGCGGCCCTTGCCTCCGATTGCGATCGGACACGGCACGTACGACCCGGTGATCGGCGTCGAGTGGGGCCGCCGCGCGAAGGAGCTCCTCGAAGGTGCCGGGGCCGACGTCCTCTACCGCGAGTATCCGCTGCCGCACGCGGTCGACCCGGCCTTCCTCCAGGAGCTTCAGCCCTGGCTGCGAGCGGCGACGCTCGTCAGTTCGCGCTGAAAACTCGCGTCCGGGAGCGGAACAGACGGGCCCGCCGGCGGGCGGCCGAATTCTCCTTCCGCGCGCGGGCCCACGCGCCGCCGATCGGCGCCGTCACGTCGAATCTGGCCGCGACCATGCGCTGCCTGAAGCTCCCCGCGTCCGGTGCCTTGGCCGTCGAGAAGACCGGGATCGCGATGTTGCTGCCGACGAACGACGTCGACATATAGTCGCCGACCATGCGGCCCTGGTTCGTGTTCGAGATCCACGAGAGCATCATCGGTCCGGCAACACGCTGCGACGGGGCCCAGGTCGCACCGCCGTCCAGCGACGACGCGAAGCCGACGGTGAGCTGGCAGCTGCTGCCGCAGCCGCTGACGGGGTAGTAGTAGTAGCCGAGGGCGAGATGCGCCGAGTTCCCCGAGGTCGACCGGTCGGCTGCAAGCCCGGGAATGAAGTGGTCGACGCCGCTCGTCGTCGCGTCGATCGGGATACGCGTCACCGCCGACCACGTGACGCCCTCGGTCGACGTGCTCATGACGATGTCGTTGGCGGTACAGCCGGAGCGGAAGCGACAGTCCTGCCAGACGACGTAGACCCTGCCGGCTCCGTCCACTTCCGCCGACGGCAACGGAGACGTGCGGAGGCCGCCGGCGACGTTGTGCTCGCTGATGCTGGCAACCGCACTCGACGCTGCCCAGGTGGCGCCTCCGTCGGTCGAGCGGAACGCGCGAACCCCAGCGCCGCCCTCGTAGGGGACGACCACATTCCCGTTCGGCTGCACGACCGGCTGTCCACCGATCCCTGAAGGGGTCCCGGAGGGCATGAGCGGCGGCCCCCACGTGAGGCCTCCGTCGGTCGAGGTGCTCATCGTCATCCGAGAGTCGTCCCACTCCGTGTAGCAGTTGCCGTAATGCGGGCTCGAGGGCCAGGGGTCGCAGGCGATCCAGTTCTTGTCCAGGTCGGTGCCCTGTGAGGTGGCTGTGGTGACCGGGCTCTGCCACGTCAGACCACCGTCGGTCGAGCGGCTCGTCAGTACCGCCGCGCCGAAGACCGGCTCCGTCAGGGCGAGCGTGGAGATCATCCACACGTCGTGCTCGGGGTCGTAGGCGACGGCCGGGTCGCTGATGCGTGCCCACGGGCCGCCTTGGAAGATGGTCGTGCCAGGCAGCATTCCCGTCGTCCAGTGCCTGCCCGCGTCGGTCGAGGTCGCCCAGCCGATGTTGCTGGCGCCGCCGTCGAAGAAGCGGCCCGTCTGAAAGGTGGCGACGATCGTGTTACCGAACGCGAACGAGTCTGGCTCGACCTGCGTCTTGTGCTGGCTCGACGCGTTCGTATACGGATCGGAGCTGATCGGAGTCGCGATCACGCTGGCAGCGGAAACCGTCGAGACGATGGTCAGCCCCAGGAGAATCGCGGAAAGAAGAGATCTCAACAGGATCCCTCGATGGTATTTCGCCCGCCGAGATCTGACCAGGAGCGTGTAGTGTCGCGGGCCAGAGAACGTGGCGAAACCCGCGGTCGAGCACGAAGAAAACGGGCAGCGCGCGACCGAGCTCGTCGAGGAGCTCGAAGCGCTGAGGCAGACCCTGCGCGAGCGCGCCCAGGCGATCGCCGAGCGGGAGCTCGAGCTCGAGCGACAGGAGCGGAGGGTCGAGGTGCACGCCCGCCGGCTCGGGCGCAAGGCCCGCCTGGTACGGGCCGAGCGCGACTGGTTCACGCCGGTCAAGAACAGGGTTGCGGTGCACGTCGACGAGCGCGCGAAGCTCGACCGCCAGACCGCGAAGCTGGCTGAGGCCGAGCAGGCGCTTACCCGGCGCGATCAAGAGCTCGCCACAAAGCTCGAGGAGCTCGAAGCGCACAGCAGGGCGCTCGACGAGCGGCAGGCTGAGCTGAACGGGCGGATCGCAGGGCTGGAGAGCCGCGAGCAGGAGCTCGAAGCTGCGCGTGCGGCGCTCGAGGCGCGGGGCGCCGAGCTCGACCGCCGGGCCGAGGCCCTCTACGGGAGCGAACGCGACGAAGCCGAGGGCCGCGAAAAGCTCTGGAAGGAGACGACAGCGCGGCGCAAGCACGAGGCGGAGCTCGAGCGGCTGCGTCGGGAACTGACCACGGAGGCCGAGGCCCTGGCCGCAAAGGCGGCGGAGCTCGACCGGCGCCTCGGCGACGTCGAGAGGCGCGAAGGGCTCCTGGCCGCGCTCGACGCGAAAGCGAGGGACGTTGAGGAGGGCAAAGCGCGCCGCGGCCAGAAGGACAAGCGGCTCGAGGCGCTAAACCGAGAGCTGTCTGCCCGCGAGCAGGAGCTTGAGGCTCAGGGCTCCGCCCTGGCGGAGAGCGTGAAGTCGAACGAGACGAGAGCCTCCGAGCTCGAGCGCCGCGAGGGTGTGCTCGTAAAGGCCGAGGAATCGATGACCGAGCGCGAGCAGGCGGTCACTGCGAAGAATGCAGACCTCGAGCAGCGTGAGCGCAAGCTCAGGCGCAAGCGCGGCGGCATCAGCTTGCGGCGCTCGGGTGACGCTGCTTCGACTGACCCCGAGTACGTCTCGACCGCGCTCTCTGCGCGCGAGCGCGACCTCGAGAAGCGCGCGGCCGCGGTCGAAGGAGTCGAGGACCGTATCGCGGAGCGTGAGCAGCGCCTCGAGGAGCGCGCGAGGACCCTCGACGGGATCGAGCGGACATTGACTCGCCTCCAAGCGGACGTCGAGCGGGAACAGCAGGCCGCAGCCGAGATGGTGCGCACCGTCGAGGGCCGCGAGCACGCTCTGTCCGAGAAGGAGGGCGACATCGAGGCGAGGACGAAGGCGCTCGAAGGGCGCGAACAGGAGGCCGAGGCAGCGGAACAGAGCCGGGCCGACGAGACCGAGCGGGTGCGCAGGGCGACCGCCGACCTGGCCGCCCGCGAGCGCGCGCTGGCCGGCGAGCGGGCCGAGCTAGCGCGCCGCTCCCAGCCCCCGGAGGTGCCGTCAGGGTTCCTCGCGGGGCTGGAGGCGCTCGCCTCCGCGAGTCACGAGCGGCGCGAGCGGCGCGAGCGACGCTAGCCGGGCGTTTTCCTACGATCACGGGGTGAGGGCGATGTTCTTCGCCTATCTGCTCTTCGTGGTCGCCGGGATCGTCTTCTACAGCGTCATCGGCGCGCTGCACTACTGAGCGTGCGCCGTTTTCTCCGGGAGAACAGCCTCTCCCTTGGCTTCGGCGTCACCTTTCTGGCCGCGCTCGTCGGCCAGTCGTACGCCGGCTACCTCGACAACAACAACGAGCTCGCGGCACATCACGAACACCTGATCTCATACGGGCGCTACCTCGTCTCCTCCGAGTTCGGCGCCGCCGTGATGGAGAACTGGCAGTCCGAATACCTCCAGTTCACGCTCTACATCGTCGCCACTGTCTGGCTGCTGCAGCGCGGCTCGAACGAGTCGAAGCCGCTCGACGAGGCCGGGTTCGAGTCGGATGAGAAGGAGAAGCTGGGCACACACGCCTCGCCGCACTCGCCCAAGTGGGCGCGGGCCCGGGACTGGCGCCGGCACCTCTACTCGAACTCGTTGGGCCTGCTCATGGTCACCCTCTTCATCGGGAGCTGGCTGGCCGAGTCCCTCGGAGCCTGGACGCAGTACAACAACGACCAGACCGCTCACCTGGAGCCAACCGTTTCCTGGCTCACCTACGTCGGGACGTCCAACTTCTGGGAGCGCAGCCTCGAGAACTGGCAGTCGGAGCTACTCGCCGTCGGTTCGATGGCGGTTTTCACGATTTACCTCCGCCAGCGCGGCTCGCCGGAGTCGAAGCCGGTCGGCGCCCCGCACGAGCAGACCGGGCCCTAGCGCGGCCGGCGTCTGAGCGGCGTGATCTGGAGGCCTTCGCTCTCACCCGCGTGCTCGACCTGAAGGGTCGTGTGCCCGATGCCGAACTCGCTTCTGAGCAGCTTCTCGAGCTCCCGCCGGCGCGCATGACAGTCGTCGCCCCGGCCGACGAGGACGTGGGCCGAAAGGGTCGGAAAGCCGGACGTGATCGTCCAGATGTGGAGGTCGTGCACCTCGACGACGCCCTCGGCTGCGGCCATCCGCCTACCAACCTCCTGCGCGTCGATCCCGGCAGGAGTCGTCTCGAGCAGGATCGCGACCGAGTCGCGGAGGATCGTCCATGAGCTGCCGAGGATCAGTAGGGCGATCGCCATTCCAGCGAGAGGGTCCGCCTGCCGCCACCCCGTGGCCAGGACGACGAGCGCCGCCGTGACGACGCCTGCCGAACCTGCGAGGTCGGCGAACACGTGCCTCAAAGCCGCCTGCACGTTTAGGTTCTCCTCGCTCACGCGCGCCAGGATTCCTGCTGCGGCGATGTTCACCGCGAGCCCGGCGAGGGCGAGGCCGAGCATCCAGCCGGCGAGGATCCGCGGCGGATGATCCAGGCGCACGATCGCCTCGGCGAAGACCCAGATCGCAATCGCGACCAGTGCGACGCCGTTCGCCAGGGCGGCGAGAATCTCCGCTCGCCGATAGCCGAAGCTCCGCTTCGGGGTTGCCGGCCGGGCAGCGAGCCAGGACGCTCCGAGCGCGAGCCCGAGCGCGGCCGAATCCCCGATCATGTGCCCCCCATCCGCCAGGAGCGCGAGACTGCCGGTCAGGAGCCCGCCGGCGATCTCGGCAACGGTGTAGGCGACTGTCAGAGCAAGGACGAGCCCGAGCGCGCGAGAGCTCCGCGTGCGGTGGCTGTGCTCCTGGTGGTGGCTCATCTGCGAACCGGAGGCCTGATCGAGATGTCCCCGTCGAAGTCGCTGTAGCGATGGAGCATGAAATGGCTCGCAGCGATCATCTCCGCTTCGAGCACTCGGCCGGAGGGGTTGACTGCGACGCGGAACCACGCCGGCACCGGCTGGAGACCGAACGCAGCGAGCTCCGTGACCCCACCCGAACGGCGACCCACGATCCGCGGGTGCTTCGCCCGAGACCACATCAGCACGCCGGCCACGTCGAGGCCCGGAAAGGGCGCCCGCTCCCAATGTCCTTCCGCGTAGTCCCAGCGATTCCGGCCGATGATCACGGCGCGGTAGCCGCTGGAGGTTCGGAGGCGCAGGCGGTTCGGTGCCTGCACTTCGAGCCTCGTCTTGACTACTTCCCCACCAGAGCTCAGCCGCTCGGTGAAACGGAACGAATGCAGCCGGTCCATCGTCCGTTCGGCCCGCGCGAAGACGCCTTCCCCGTCGGGGGGCAGCCGCGCCGGGAGCATGAACGAGACGGTGGCCGACCCGGCGCGTACCGAGAGACGGACGGGCGAACCGTCTAGGACCTGGGCCTCGACGCGCGAGCACCCACGCCCGCACGGCTTGACCGCCGTGCCCTGATCGCCGATCTCGAACCCGAGCTCAGCGGTCGAAACGGGGGTCTCTGCCCGGAGCGCGGCCACCTCGACGGGGCCGCCCGGCTGAGCCGCGATGCCGACGAGCAGGTTCCCCTCGTGCTTCGCGAGTGTCAGAGAAGACGAGCTCAGCGCCAGAGGGAGCGAGAAGCCTCGCGAGGAGGTAGGGCCAGTCGGCACGCGCGCCTGTCGCGTCGAGTCCGTCGCGCCGCTCGCGAGAAGAGCACCAGCGACGGCAGCGGCGATCACCCCGGCGGCAGCTATGAGCGCGATCCACGCGTTACGGCTCACGCCTGTAGCTTGCAGGAAGGCGTGCCGGCTAGCCGGAAGCCCGGCCAACGTAGACGACGACCTGCGAGTGAGGCGGCACGCGGTCGCCGCCGGCCGGCGTTTGCCTCAGGACGATGCCCTCCTGGCTCGGGTCGGCGGCGGGCTGGTCGACGGTGCTCACCGCGAAGCCGGCGGTGACGAGCGTCCGCCTCGCCACCGTTTCGTCCTGGCCCACTGTGTCGGGCACTGTGCGTCGAGGCCGCGGACCCGTCGCTCCGGTCGTCGTGGGGCCGGTGGAGACGTTGAGCCCGACGATCGATCCCTTCTGCGCACGGGTTCCCGCAGCCGGTTGCTGGGAGATGACGATTCCCTTCGGCTGGCTCGCGGCGATGCGGGACACGCTCAGGCGCAAGCCCAGCTGGGTCAGGGTCGCCGTGGCCGCTGCCTCGGTGAGGCCGGTCATGGGCGGCACGGTCACCGGCTTCGAGCCCTTCGAGACGGTCAAGACCACGGTCGCGTTCTTCTTGGCCTCGCTACCGCCGGCCGGAGCCTGGCGAATGACGCGCCCTTTCGGCTGAACCGACTGAATCTGCACGTTCCGGCCTTTCAGGTTCGCCGCCTGCAGGCGCACGAGTGCCTGAACAGCGGACAGGCCGACGACGTTCGGCACCTCGACGGTCGATGGGCCGCGGGCGACGATGATCGTCACCTGCTGGCTGCGGTCGAGCTCGGTCCCCGCGGTGGGAGCCTGCGAGAGGACGGTTCCGAGCCTCGCCCCTGTGCTTACTCGACCCTTCACGATCGCCGGATAGCCGCGCTGCCCGAGCTGCTGGATCGCGACACTCGTGCTCAGCCCGACGAGGTCGGGCACATGCGTGTTCGAAGCGGGGCCCCCATCGTCCCTGGTCAAGAAATATGCGGCGACGATCCCGCCGATGACAAGTACGAGCAGAAGCAGGAGCCACGGCCACAGGCGCGGCCGCCTCGGCGTCGGGGTCATTACCTCCTCCTGGACGTACCGGCCGCTGGGCGCAGGCGCAGCCTCCTGCTCCGTCACTCGACGGCGTCGTCGGAACATGACCTCAGGGTTCCCTCCTCGCCGCGACTCTATTCGTGCTCGACGCGGAGATCGGGCAGCCAGTCGAGCCAGGAGGGCAGGTACCAGTTGGCGTCCCCGAGCAGCTTCATGCTCGCAGGCAGCAGAACCGTGCGGATCAGAGTCGCATCGATCAGCAGCGAGACGGCCACACCGAAGCCCATCTGCTGGAACATGATGAGGTCGCCGCGGGCGAACCCTGAGAAGACGGCGATGATGATCAGAGCCGCACCGGTGATGATGCGAGCGGTCGAGGCGACACCGTGCGCGACGGCGTCCTCGTTGTCGCGCGTGCGCACGTAACGCTCCCGGATCCGGCTGAGCAGGAAGACGTGGTAGTCCATCGAGAGCCCGAAGAGCACCGAGAAGAGGAAGAGCGGCACCCAGGCCTCGATCGCGTCGGCCTGCTTGAAGCCGAAGAGCTCGTTCCCGATTCCCTTCTGGAAAACGAGGACGAGCAGGCCGTAAGCGGCGCCGACCGAGAGCAGGTTGAGCACGATCGCCTTCAGGGGCACGACGAGCGAGCGGAACGCGATCGTCAGGAGCACGAAGCTGAGGCTGAGGACGAACGCGAAGACGATCGGCAGCCAGCGATGAACGAGCGCGAAGTAGTCGAGGCTCTCGGCCGTCTCGCCGGTGACGAGCACTCGCGCGTCGGAGCCCCTGAAGGCTTCCGGCACGTACGTGTTCCGGAGCCGGCGGACCGCATCGTAGGAGCGCTCGTCGCGGCTGTCGCCGGCCGGGAGGGCGGAGACGACTGCGATCCGCGTGTCGGGATGGGTCTCCGTCTCGGGTCGCCTGAACGCTGGGTCGGCGGCGATCCGGCGTGAGATGCGCTGCAGCCCGCGACGCACGGGGGGCGAGGAGAGATCGCCGTCGACGACCACCTGGACCTCGTCAAGGGTCCCGATTCCGAACTCCCGGTTCAGCGCGATGAATCCCTGCTTGGCCACGAACCGGTCCGGGGTCGAGCGCACCCCGACGAATCCGATCTTCAGCGAGAGCACAGGTACCGACAGCGCAACCAGGACGGCGATCGACAGCGCTGCAGTCACCGCCGGGCGGCGCATCACGCCGCGGACGACCGCCGCCCACACGCGTCCTTCCCGGGCCGTTCCGGCCTCGGCCGAGCGACCGATGAAGGGAATCCGGAGCGCGTTGATCCCGTCTCCGATGAGGCCGAGCAGGGCGGGCAGGAGCGTCAGGGCCGCGACGACGGAGACGATCCCGACGACGATGGCGCCGGTCGCGAGACTCCGCAGGATCGTGTCCGGGACGAGCACCATCCCGAACATCGCCAGCACGAAGGCGAGCCCGCTGAAGACGACGGCCCGGCTCGCCGTCTGGCCGGCTGCGTCGATCGCCGACAGCTTCTCGCGTCCGTGGGCGCGCTCTTCTCGGTAGCGGGAGAGGATGAAGAGCGAGTAGTCGATGCCGAGCGCCAAGCCCATCCCGGAGAGCATGTTGATCGTGAAGACCGAGAGCTCGTAGGCCTGGCCGAGCAGTGCGGTCAGCCCGAGCGCGACGGCGATCGAGACCAGCGCGAGCAGGATCGGGATGAGGCCCGCGACGACAGCGCCGAAGACGAGCAGCAGCACGATCAACGCAGCCGGCAACCCAAACTCGAGCTCGCCGCTGCGAAGGTCGTCCTGCGAGAGCTGGTTGAGGTCGCGGTCGTACGTCCATTCGCCGGTGATCGTCACGTCGAACGGCATGCCGTCGGCACGCTCGACCTCACGGATGACGTCCTCGACGTCCGACTCCGCGTCTGCGATCAGGCCGACGGAGATCAAAGCAGCGTGGCGGTCCTTCGAGACCAGGCCGGCCTGCGGGCGCTCGTACGGGTCATGGACGACGACGGCGCCTTCCTTCCGGATCGCGGTCCCGAGGCTCTCGACCTTGCGCCTGAACTCAGGGTTGTCCGCGGTCAGGGTCGGCGACTGGACGACGATCAGCTCGTTCACCTGCTCGTCGGGGTCGTATGCGATCCGTGAGCCCAGCAGCTGGTACGCCTGCTCCGACTCCGGGTTGTTTGTGACGTTGCCCTCCGTGGTCAGGTCGCCGATGAACGCCGCGGTCAGGACGACGCCTACGAGCAGCGCCGCGAACCATGCTCCGAGCACGCGCCATGGATGGCGGGCACTCGCGCTCGTGAGGCGACTCGGCGAGAGACGGCGCATCGGCGTGAGTATCTTCCGTCTTCGTGCGCGAGTCACGCTACTTGCGGGAGATCGGCGGGCTCGACCCGGTCGTCGACCACCGGCGGATCGTCTATCTCGACGTCTGCTTCGAGTTCCCCTGGGATACGACTCGGGCGCTCGAGCTCGCACTCTTCCGGACGTTCGCGGTCCCGTCGGTCGCCGCGCTGCTCGACTCGACGGGCGAGTTCGGTCGCGCGGCCCAGAAACGCTACGACGACACCGATCTCATCCTCTCGACGATCGTCGAGGCCGGCTACGACAGCGAGGAGGGCAAGCGCGCCATCCGGCAGATGAACCGCATCCACGAGCGCTTCGAGATTACGAACGACGACTTCCTCTATGTCCTCTCCTCCTTCGTCTTCGAGCCGATCCGCTGGAACGCCCGCTTCGGCTGGCGCCCGCTGATCGAGGCAGAGAAGCTCGCGACCTTCGAGTTCTGGCGCCAGGTGGGGCGGCGGATGGCGATCCAGGAGATCCCTGAGGCGTACGACGAATTCGAGCGCTTCAACAAGGAGTACGAGCGCCGCGAGGTCCGGCCGACGGAGGCGGCGCGGCGGGTCGGCGCAGCGACCCGCGACATGTTCCTCGCCTGGTTCCCGGGCCTGCCGCGGCAGCTCGTCGCGCCTGCGATCCACGCGCTCATGGACGAGCGCGTGCTCGAGGCGTTCGGCTTCCCGCAGCCGTCGCGCGCCGTGCGCGCCGCCGTCGAAGGAGCACTGCGAGCGCGGGCGCGCGCCGTAGCCCTGCTGCCGGCGAGACGCAGGCCGCGCCTGCGCGTCAGGCGCCGAACCCGGACGTACGGTCACGACTGGCGCCTCGAGAAGCTCGGACCGGTCCTACTACTTGGGCGCGGAGAAGTCGAACCCCGCGGCTACGATGCCGCAATGCCGACCGAGCCGTTGCAAGCCCTGCTCCAGCAGGCGTTTCCCGATGCGACCGAGTTGTCCGTGCTCGACCGCACCGGCGGCGGCGACCACTTCCAAGTGACAATCGCCAGCTCTCGCTTCGAAGGCCTGCCGCTTGTCGACCAGCACCGGCTCGTCTACGACGCGCTCGCCACCCAGCTCGCCGACGGTTCCATCCACGAACTGAGGATCAAGACGAAAGGAACAGCCGAATGACTCTCCGCAGGCAGATCAACGACATCATCGAATCCGAGCCGGTCGCGCTCTTCATGAAGGGGACGCCTGCCTTCGTCGCCTGCGGCAACTCACAGCGAGCTCTGCAGGCGCTGCGCAGCGCGGGGGCGCCGGTGACCGCAGTCGACATCCTCCCCGACCCGCGCTTTCGGCAGGAGCTCTCGGCCCTCTCGGGCTGGCCGACGATCCCCCAGATCTTCGTCAAGGGCGAGCTCGTCGGCGGGGCCGACATCGTCGAGGAGCTGGCCGCGACGGGCGAGCTGCAGCGCAAGCTCACCGAGGCGCTCGGCATCGACTACCGCAACGACGGCGGCGAACGTGTAGTCGAGTTGGTGGGCGCCTGAAAAATTGGCGCGTCGCCGGCACGTACCTCGAGTCCTGCAACTGCGAGGCGATCTGCCCTTGCCGGCGGATCAACGGCGTGCCGGGCGGCCGCTCTTCCTACGGCATCTGCGAAGGCGCCCTCTCCTGGCAGATCGTCGACGGGAGCGCGGGGGAGCTCGACCTATCCGGGCTCGCGGTCGTCCTCGCTGCCCGTTACAGCGACGACGAGGAGGGATCGCCGTGGACGTTCGTGCTCTACGTCGACGAGCAGGCCGGCGACGAGCAGCGGCGCGCGCTCGAGGAGATCTGGACCGGCCGAGTCCAGGGCGGGCAGATCGAGCACTTCCCCTGGGCTTGGAAGGCGAGCAACCTCGTCGCCGTGACACCGGCTCAGATCGAGATCGACCACACGCCCCGCCGCCAGTGGTTCCGGGTACGTGACGCGGTCAGCGTCCGCATCTCGGGGCGTGCCGACCAGCAGACGGTGACCTGTGTGATCCCCGGCCACCACCAGCAGGGCGAAGAGGTCATCGCCGAGGAGTTGCGGGTGGACGCCGGCCCGCTTGCCTTTGAGCACCAGGGCAAGTGCGGCTATGCAGCCGACTTCGACTACCGCTCGACCTGAACCGCGCCGGAACCCTTACCAAATCCTTTCGGAACAAAAACTCGCTGCTCACGGGCGGGGTTTTCACTTGGGGGCATGAACAAGCCCAGGATTCTCATACTCGTGGCCATGCTCGGGCTGGTGGCCGTCAGTGCAGCAGCAGCCCGACACGTCGTCGTCATCAGGGGCACGAACCACGCCGACGTGCTCACCGGAACAGCAGGAAACGATCTGATTCTCGCGAGGGGCGGAAACGACACCGTCACCGCCCTCGAAGGGAACGACCGGATCTTCGGCGGCTGGGGCGACGACAGCGCCGACGGCGGGCCGGGTAACGACCGCATCATCGGCGGCCCGGGCAGCGACGTCCTGAACGGCTCCGACGGGAACGACCGCATCCGCGGGCGTCACGGCAACGACACCGTCGACGGTGGTGCCGGCGACGACCGTCTCTTCGTCGGGCGCGGAACCGACGTCGAGAACGGAGGGGACGGCAACGACCACCTCCACGCCCTCGCGCGCGACAACCAGGTCGACATGCTCGATTGCGGGCCCGGCACCGATGTCGTCTGGCTGAACGCCGACGAGCACGACGTCCAGGTCAACTGCGAGGTGATCAAGACCGTCACTACGTCGAACCCCGACGACTAGAAGCTTCCCCTCCCCACACCTCGCTCCCCACGAAGCCCGCCTCGCCCAGGCGGGCTTCGTCGTTCCAATGCCGAGGCTGTGCTGACCCCTCCCGCGAGGGATTACGCGCCAGCTTCCCCGGACGATGAACTCAAGTACACAATCGTCGGTGCCGCGGCCTGCGCCGATCCGTCAAGGAGGTCTGCATCAATGCAGAAGCTCTACACATGGCTCGCGCGGGAAGATGGGCAGACGATGGCCGAGTACGGCGTCGTCCTGGCTGTCATCACGATCGCAGTTTTCGGCGCTCTTGCCCTACTTTCGGGCAACATCGTGGGCGCTATGACTCGCGTCGCGGGTTACATCACCTAAGCGCACCGACGCACACGCGGCGCGGCTCAGAACCTCAATTCGAGCCGCGTCGCGCGCTTTCTTCCTGACTTGATTCGAAGGGATCCCCACCCCGGGGGATCGCGGCGCGTCCCGATCCGGACGATCTCATTGGGTAGCCCATTCCCGGTGCCGCAGCCCGCGCCGGCTCCACAGGAGGACCTGCACCATGCAGAAGCTCTACGACCGGCTCACCCAGCAAGACGGCCAGACGATGGCGGAGTACGCAACCGTGCTCACCGTCGTCACCATCGCCTGCCTCGCTGCGTTCGCATTGCTCGCCGCCGCGTCGACCGGGGCGCTCACGCGCGTCGCCGGCCTGCTCGTCTAGCGGATCACTTTCGCGAGGGATCGGGGGTCCAGCCGCCTAGCCGATATCGCGTAGTGACAGATACACGTTCACCAGGCGGGGCGGTCACGCCGCGAGCAACGACGGAGGTTCGGCGTGCTCCGATTGAGAAGACACCGCCGCTCCCCAGAGCCAAGCGAGGAAGTGCTGGACTTCGGCGACGGCAAGTCGCCGCAGCGCCGCCGGGCGGATGCCCGGAGGGCTCATTACGAGCACCAGCGCAGATTGCTCGAGGTGAAGGATCTCGAGCAGCTGATGGCTTCCCTGCACTCGGCCAGGACCCAGAAGTCGGCGCCGTAAGGCGCTTCGCACCGCTACGACGCGCTCGCGGTACGCCGGCGGCCGGGAACTGCCCCGGCCGCCGCGCTTTCTTCTCGAGTATCGCTATCTCTCGGTCGAGTAGTAGGAGCCGACCTCGGAGCGGTAAGTCTCGTCCGCTCCACGCGTGTCGTCCCACTCCGGCGAGTTCTTGATCTCGTCCTTCGTGCGGTTGACGTACACGGTCTTGGACTCTCCGTCGACTCGCTCGATGACCCCTGCCGGCAACAGGACGTGCTTGCCGAAGATCCACGGGCCCGTGTCGACCACGATGTAGCTCGAGCCGACTTCGTTCGTCGCCTCGTCGACCTTGCCGATCGAGCCGTCCGTCGCCTCGACGGAGTACCCGGTCAGGTCGAGGCCGGTGATCGTCTGGTCCCGATAGGCCCAGATTTCCATGCTGGCCCCCATGCGGCACCTCCTTGTCGGGGAGTGGAGACGGCGGGGTCCTACCCGACTCGGGCGATCAGGAACATTCAGCTCGTGCCGATAAGGGCATGGTGAACTGGGACAGCTTCGACCTTGAGCACCTCACGGGCGAGTTGCGGCAGCGACCCGGCGACGCGGACGCCGAGAAGACGATCTGGGCCTTCGAGGAAGCCGTGCGAGTCGCGCGCATCGACGACGACCTGCTCGGCTATCAGCTGGCCGCAATCACCTGCCTGCTCGCGCGGCTCGAGGGTTGCTCGCCGCGCGACGTGCTAGAGGCATGGTTCCGCCGCTCGATCTCCGACGAGGAGTGGCGCGAGCGCCTGCTCCCGCTCTTCGACTAGCTGACCTTCCAGGTGTCGCCGGCCTCGAGTAGCGCGGCCAGGTCGCCCTCGCCGCGCTCGGCCTTCGCGGTCTCCAACTGCTCGGTCATGAGCTCGTCGTAGACCGGCCGCTCGACGTCTCGGAAGATCCCGATCGGCGTCGGTCCGTGCGGCGTGTGCGAGATCCGCGAGAGCGCGAATGCGAGCGCGCCGTCTTCCTGATGCTCGTCGTGGACGAGCAGGCCCTCGCCCGCATCCACAAGCTCGCAGGAGCCGTCCGCGCGCAGCCTCACGCCGCGCTCATCTTCGGCTCCGAAGCGGATCGGCTGCCCATGCTCGAGGCGGATCTGGTTCTCGGTCTGCTCCTTGACCGCGTCGAAGGCGCCGTCGTTGTAGACGTTGCAGTTCTGGTAGATCTCGACGAGCGCCGACCCGGGGTGCGCGCTCGCGCGGCGCAGGATCTCGGTCAGGTGCTTCTTGTCGGTATCGATCGACCGCGCGACGAAGCTCGCCTCCGCGCCGAGCGCGATCGAGACCGGGTTGAACGGCCAGTCGAGCGAGCCCATCGGCGTCGACTTGTTGCGCGTTCCGAGCGGGCTCGTCGGCGAGTACTGCCCCTTGGTGAGCCCGTAGATCTGGTTGTTGAAGAGCAAGATCTTCACGTTCACGTTTCTGCGCAGCGCGTGGATCAGGTGGTTTCCGCCGATCGAGAGCGCGTCGCCGTCGCCGGTCACGACCCACACGGACAAGTCCGGGCGAGACGTGGAGAGCCCGGTCGCGATCGCCGGCGCGCGGCCGTGGATCGAGTGCATCCCGTACGTCTGCATGTAGTACGGGAAGCGGGCGGCGCAGCCGATTCCCGAGATGAAGACGATCCGCTCGCGTGGGATGCCGAGCTCGGGCATGAAGCTCTGCACCGCGGCGAGAATCGCGTAGTCGCCGCACCCCGGGCACCAACGGACCTCCTGATCGGACTTGAAGTCCTTCGCCGTCAACTGGACGAGCTTGCCGTTGCCGCCGTTCTCGGTCAATGCGGTGGTCTCCCCTCGTCGTAGCTCTTGACGTAGCCCGGGGGATACTCATGCTCACCGGTTTTGAACGCTCCTGACTCGTGCTGACTTTGCGCGGCGGCCCCGGCGTCGACGTTGTCGACGTCACGGCGGCCCCAGTCCTCGTCGTCGTGGTTTCGCAGCAACCCCAATTGGCGCAGGTAATGGCGGAAGCGGCTCATCCTTGTCTCGTTTCGCAACTAGTCACAGCATCGCCTCAATCGCCTCGGCGAGTTCGTCCGACCGGAATGGAAGCCCGCGCACGCGGTTGTAGCCGGCAGCGTCGACGAGAAACTCCGCCCGCACGAGCTTGAGCAGCTGCCCGAGGTTCATCTCCGGCACGAGCACCCTGTCGTAGCGTCCGAGTACCGCGCCCAGGTTCCGCGGGAACGGGTTCAGGTGCGTGAGGTGCGCGTGTGCGACCTGCTTCCCCTCCTTGCGCAGCCGGCGGGCGGCGGACTGGATCGGGCCATACGTCCCGCCCCAGCCGAGCACGAGGAGCGTTGCGTCGTCGGGATCGTCGACCTCGAGCTCGGGGATGTCAGCCGCGATCCCGGCCACCTTCTGGGCGCGCAGGCGCACCATGTGGTCGTGGTTGTCGGGGTCGTAGGAGACGTTGCCGGTCACGTCCTCCTTCTCGAGTCCGCCGATCCGGTGCTCGAGCCCCGCGGTGCCGGGAATCGCCCACTGGCGCGCGAGCGTCTCGGGATCGCGCTGGTACGGCAGAAAGGCGCCGTCGACGCCCGGCTGCTCGGCGAACTCGGTCGAGATGTCGGGCAGCGCAGCGACGTCCGGGAGCAACCACGGCTCGGAGCCGTTCGCCAGGTAGGCGTCCGAGAGCAGAAAGACCGGTGTGCGGTACTTGAGCGCGATCCGCGCCGCCTCGATCGCCGCCTCGAAGCAACCACCCGGTGTCGACGCAGCGACTACGGGCACCGGCGACTCGGCGTTGCGCCCGAACATGACGGCCAGGAGATCGGCCTGCTCGGGCTTCGTCGGCATCCCCGTCGAGGGGCCGGCACGCTGGATGTCGAGGATCAGCAGCGGCAGCTCAAGCGCGACTGCGAGCCCGATCGTCTCCATCTTGAGAATGATCCCCGGCCCGCTCGATGTGCAGACGCCGAGCGCGCCGCCGAAGCTGGCCCCGAGCGCGGCGCCGACCGCGGCGATCTCGTCCTCGGCCTGGAAGGTCCGGATACCGAAGTTCTTGTGGCGCGCGAGGTCGTGGAGGATGTCGGAGGCCGGCGTGATCGGATACGCGCTCAGGAAGAGCGGCAACTTCGACTGGGTGCTCGCGGCGATCAGGCCAAGGCCGAGCGCCTGGTTCCCTGTCACGTTGCGATAGGTGCCGGGCGGGAGCTGGGCCGGCGCGACCTCGTATTGAGTGGCGAAGCCCTCGCTCGTCTCGCCGAACGCGTAGCCGGCGCGGAAGGCGCGCGTATTCGCCTCCGCGATCTCCGGCTTCTTGGCGAACTTCTTGTTGATGAAGGTCAGGGTCCCCTCGGTCGGGCGCGTGTAGAGCCACGACATGAGGCCGAGCGCGAACATGTTCTTCGAGCGCTCCGCCTCCCGCTTCGTGACGTCGACTTCCTTCAGCGCCTCGATCGTGAGGCTCGTCAGCGGCACCTCGTGCACGTGGTAGTCGTCGAGCGTCCCGTCCTCGAGCGGGTTCGCCGAGTAGCCCGCTTTCTGGAGGTTGCGCTCGTTGAACGCGTCGCTGTTGACGATGAGCGTCCCGCCCGGCGGCAAGTCCTTGAGGTTCGTGCGCAGCGCGGCGGGATTCATCGCGACGAGGACGTGCGGCGCGTCGCCCGGCGTGAGGATGTCGTGGTCCGCGTAGTGGATCTGGAAGCCCGAGACGCCCGGGAGCGAGCCCGCCGGCGCCCGGATCTCGGCCGGGAAGTCGGGGAGCGTCGAGAGATCGTTGCCGAAGAGCGCGGTCTCGCTCGTGAAACGGCCTCCGGTCAGCTGCATGCCGTCCCCGGAGTCGCCGGCGAACCGGATGATGACCTGATCCAGCTGCTCGACGGGCTTGGCCATTTCTCTCCCCGGAGGTATAGCACCACCCTGACACCTGCCCTTCACCAGGTCTCTTCCCTACCGGCCGATCGCATCTCTAGCGTGGAGACCGATGCTGATCGATATCTCACACCTGCTCGTTGACGAGCGTCGTCGCCGCCTGAGCGAGGCGGCTCAGGCGCCGTCCAACGGGCTCGTCGCAAGGACCTGGGCGGTGATCAGGCGGCGCAAAAAGCCGCAGCCGCAGGCCTGGGCGCCCGCACGCGAGCTCGAGCGTCTCGCCGCCTAGACCGTCACTTCGCGGCGCGAAGATAGGCGACCGCGGAGCGGCTCGTTCCCTTCTTCCCCTCGAAGAGCGGCCGCAGGTGCGAGACGAAACGCTCCGCCTCTTCGGGGCTGAGCGCATCGTCGATTGTCTCCCCGAGACTCGGAGCGAGCGGGTTCGGCGCCACCCGGAGGAACGTGTCCCAGCCGACGTCGTTTCCCCAGTGCGCCCCGGCGTCGCGCTCCACCTTCGCCTCGTAGGTGAGCGCGACCTTGCTGAAGCCGGCTCGTTCGGCGAACGCGATCAGATCTCCCTCGTCGAAATCGATCAGCGTCGAGTCGCCGTTGCCTGCGAGACGGTTGTACGCGTCCTTGACGCGACGCACGAGCCCCGCGATTGGCGCCACGTCGAAACCCATGTACTCGTGCTCCGGCTCCGGGAAAGTGAAGCTGTTGATCGGCTCGAACATCGAGAGCCGCCCCCCGGGCCGCAGCACGCGATGAAACGTGTCGAAGGCCTGCTGCTTCTCCTCGACGTAGATCACGACCGACCGGGTTGTGACGACGTCGACCGACTCGTCCGCAACGGGCACTAGGTCCTCGGCCCGCGCGAGCACGAACTCGCACCGGTCGAGCACCTCCAATTCGTGGGCTAGGCCGCGGCTGACGTCGAGCAGGTCCTGCGAGACGTCGCTGAAGATCACCGTCCCGCTCTCCCCCACCAGTGGGAGGGCCCCGAAGGCGATCAAGCCGTCACCCGCGCCGACGTCAAGGACGACATCGCCCTCGGCGACAGCCGCGCCTTCGAGAACGCGGTCGCGGACCGGCCCGAGGTGCCGCATCGCCCGCTCGGCCTGTTCGGGCTCGCCGCCGAAGCGCCTGTTCAGCACCCAGGCGGCCCACCGGTCCTGGACTGTGTCAGGCACCGGCTTCGGCAAGCAGCGCGTTCAGGTCGAGCGGCTCGCTGACCATCGCAACGCCCTTGCCGTCGGGCGCCAGCGGCCATTCCTCCCGCGGACGGTCGCGGTAGAGCTCGATCCCGTTGCCGTCGGGATCGTTCAGGTAGATCGCCTCGCTCACGCCGTGATCCGAGGCCCCGGAGATGGGAACATTCGCCTCGACGAGCCGCTTCAGCGCGTCGGCCAGCGCACTGCGCGACGGATAGCGGACCGCGACGTGGTAGAGGCCGGTCGTCCCCGGCGGAGGCGGCGAGCCGCCCTTCGACTCCCAGGTGTTGAGCCCGATGTGATGGTGATAGTCGCCGGCAGCGAGGAACGCAGCCTGGTCGCCGAGTCGTTGCTTCTGCTCGAAGCCGAGGATGTCTCGATAGAACGCGAGCGCACGATCGAGATCCGCGACCTTGAGGTGAACATGCCCGATGTCCACTCCGGGGTCGATCGGCCTAGCCACGTCCGTACGGTACTCCGTCCTAAGCCTTCTTTGAAGACTTCCCTTCGCGGCGTTCGAACTCGAGCATGAGCCGCCGTAGGAGTGTGTTCAGCTGCTCCTTCTCGCGCTCGGTCAGCGCGGCAGCGATCAGCGCTTCGCGGGCGGCTTCGGCCCCGGTCGACTCGAGCCACGCCTTCTGGCCGGCCTTGGTCAACTCGACGAGCACACCGCGGCGATCGTTCGGGTCCGCCAAGCGCTTCACGAGACCCGCCTGCTCGAGGCGGTCGAGGCGATTCGTCATCGCGCCGCTCGACAGCTCCGAGATCTTCGCCAACTCTCCGGCCGACCGGCGAAAGGGCGGGCCGGCGCGACGCAGGGCCCCGAGGACGTCCCATTCCTCCCAGCTCAGCCCGTGCTCGGCGAGCGTATCGTTGAGGCTTCGCTTGAACCTCCGACTGAGGCCGCTCATGCGATCGACGATGCCCTCGACCGCGAAGTCGAGGTTGGGGATCTCCTCCAGCCATGCTGATTCGAGCCAGCGGTCGACGTGGTCGCGCCTTTCCGTCTTCTTCATGGTCATATTCTTAACAAAAAGAGTCTTGACGTCAAGAAGCTTGACTGCTACCTTCTAGTAGCTCGATGCAAAGATACTTCACGTCGAAGGGAGGCCCAGTGTATCCGCTCGATTCCCAGACCAGAACGCTCCTCGCCGCAGACCGCGCCGAGCGTCTTCGGGAAGCTTGGGCCCGGCCGCCTCGCCGCGTAGGGTTGCGTCGTGCCGCTCGAGACGACTCTCAGGCCGCGCGGCCCCTACTCGCTCGCGCTCTGCGCGCCGCGCGCACGTGACGCGACGCGCACCTTCCGCAACGGCATGCTCGTCGCGGTGCTCGCCGGGGGGGAGCGGGTCTCGGCCCGGCAGCGCCCCGACGGAACGCTCGTGCTCTCGACCGAGACGGAGGCCGGGCTCGCTGGGCTCCGCTTCATGCTCGGGCTCGACGCCGACCACACTCCGTTCCTCGAGCGCTTTCGCGGCGACGAGCTGCTCGCCGGGCCGATCCGCCATCTGAAGGGCCTCCGCCCGGTTCGCACGGCGACGGTGACGCATGCGCTCCTGCGCGCGATCTGCAGCCAGTTGATAACGGGCCGCGAGGCGCACCTGATCGAGGGCCGCCTGATTCGGGCGAGCACGGAAGCCGTCGGCGATCTCCAGGCGCCACCGCTTCCCCGAGACCTGGCCCGCTACGCGCCCGCCGAGCTGTACCGCTTCGGGCTGCCGGCCCGCAAGGCGACAGCGCTCGTACGGATCTGCCGAACGTTCGATCCGGAACGGCTGTGCTCGCTCCCATCCGACGCGGCCGCCGCCCGGCTTCAGCGCGAGCGCGGGATCGGCGCGTACTCGATCGGCGTCGTCTGGACGCAAGGGCTCGGACGCTACGACCGGGGCATCGTCGGCGATCTCGGGCTCCTGAAGGTCTGCTCGGCCATCGAGGGCCGCTGGGTCGACGCCGAGGAGACGGCTGACTTACTCGGCCGCTACGACGAGTGGGCCGGCCTCGCCTGCGTCTACCTGATGGCCGGGGCCGCGCGAGGTCTCGTACCCATGAAGCTGAGCCAACCGGAAGTCCGCCGCGAGCGCATCAAAGCTCGGTACGCCGCCTAGACTCACCGCATGGCCGTGGACGGTCGACGGATCGCCATTCTCGGCGGCGGAAAGATCGGTGAGTCGCTGCTCGCCGGTCTGCTCAGCTCGGGCTGGCGCAGGCCGGAGGAGATCGTCGTCAGCGGACGGCGCCAGGAGCGGATCGACGAGTTGGCCGAGCGCTACGGCGTCGAAACGACACTCTCGAACGCCGACGCCGTCTCGAGCGCCGCCTTCATCGTGATCGCGGTCAAGCCCCAGGACTTCGAGGTGCTCCTCGGCGAGGTCGGTGGCCTCCTCTCCGCGGAGCAGACTGTGCTCTCGGTGGCCGCCGCGGTGCCGACTGCGCAGATCGAGAAGCACCTGAGTGAGGGCGTGCCGGTGCTGCGCGCGATGCCGAACGCGCCCGCGACCGTGCACGAGGGGATCGCCGGGCTCTGCTCGGGCGCGCATGCCGGCGGCGGGCATCTGGCGATGGCCGAAGAGGTACTCAAGCACGTCGGGCGCGTCGTTCAGGTTCCCGAGCCCTATATGGACGCCGTGACGGCCGTCTCCGGGTCGGGGCCCGCGTATTTTGCGCTCCTCGCCGAAGCCATGATCGAGGCGGGCATCCTGCTCGGGCTCTCGCGGGAAGTCTCGACGGAGCTCGTCATCCAGACCATGTTCGGCACGGCCAAGCTGCTGCGCGATGCGGAGATGCATCCCGTCGAGCTCCGCGAGATGGTCACCTCGCCCGGCGGAACAACGATCCGCGCGATTCGCGAGCTCGAGCGGGCCGGCGTGCGCGCCGCCTTCCTCAACGCGATCCAGGCGGCCATGGAGCGCTCGCAAGAGCTCGCCGAAGGCGGGACATGAACGATATCCGTGTCTTCGACACGCCGGAAGAAGCTCAGAGGGCCGCCGCCGACCTCCTGCTGCGGGCGGCACGCGCCGGTACGCCGATCGCACTCTCGGGCGGCGACTCCCCCGGCCCAGCGTACGAGCAGGCTGTGGAGCTCGAGCCCGACTGGAGCTCCGCGCGGCTCTGGTGGGGCGACGAGCGCTGCGTTCCGCCCGACGACGAGCGCTCGAACTATCTCCTGGCGAAGAAGACGCTTCTCGATCGCCTGGAACGGCAACCGGCCGAGGTCCACCGCATCCGCGGCGAGCTGGGCGGCGAACCGGCGGCGGCCGAGTACGACCGTCTACTGGACGGTGTCAGGCTCGGGCTCGCGCTTCAGGGGATCGGGCCTGACGGGCACACGGCTTCGCTCTTCCCGAGCTCGCCTGCGCTCGACGAGCGAGAGCGCCGAGCTGTCGCCGTCCCCCACGAAGACGTCGAGCGCGTGACGATGACGCTGCCCGTGCTCTCGGGCGCGCGGCAAGTCGTCTTCCTCGTGCTCGGCGAGGCGAAGGCCGAGGCCGTCGTGCGCGCCTTCACAGGCGATCCGGATCCGGCGACACCGGCCAGTCTCCTGCGCTCGAGAGAGGGCGAGACGATCGTCCTGCTCGATGGGGCGGCTGCCGCCAAGCTTGACAACGTAGGCTGATTTCCTATATGTAGACTCTACATGTCAGTGGCCGCCCCCACTGCGCCCAGCGACGTCCTCACGATCGAGCGGGCCGAGCAATTGAAGGCCCT
>Ga0307278_10000267_pt1 | contig 26716 bp, 12 predicted proteins | sample ER_DNA_117_FD_194482 | JGI IMG/M metagenome (GOLD analysis project Ga0307278, IMG submission 194482) | Bulk soil microbial communities from the East River watershed near Crested Butte, Colorado, United States - ER_DNA_117 | ecosystem: Environmental > Terrestrial > Soil > Floodplain | place...
GCGGCAAGATCCCGTAACTGTGACGTGTTGCCAACCTGTAGCGGCTCGGCTTTAGCTGCCGTTTCTGCCGCTCTAGCTGTAGCCTGTGCCAGCCCGCTCTTTGTGCGTTCTTCTAGTTCTTTGTGACTTGAAGCAAGTGCCACAAGGAGAATACTAGATCGTGTGCTCGAAAAAAGGATTCGATGACGCCATCAACGGGCCGAAGTTAGTCGAAACATTTTAGGATAGAAAGCACACCTTTCGGTTAGCGGTTGCGGGATTGGGCGTTATCTACGTTATCCTCGGCGATGTTCTTACTTCGATTCTTACTTATGGTTGTCGCCGGTCGGTTTTAACGCCGATTTACCTATGAAAAATCAAGAATGGCGGAAGGGGTGGGATTTGAACCGATGGAATTCAAGATCCGGTCCCGGACGAGCCGCCAAACCGGCACCGTTCGGTTCCTTTAATCGAACGCGACCGCGCGCTCGAACTACGCAGCACGCCGGCCAGGGCATCTAGGCCCGGATCGTAACAAAGCGCCACCCGCGCAGGCCCCCGACGCTCAACTCACCGCGCTGGCATTGCACCTCCCCACGCCGCCGGCGACGGGTTGAGTGGAGCGACCAGCGACCGGGAATTCGGTTTCATTTCCGGCCCCGCCGCTTTTGTCGGCGGTGTGCCTCTGACGCGAGCTATGAATCCGTGGGCAATGCCGGAAGCATCGACGTAACGACCAGTGATATTCCCCTGCGAACTGATTCCGTTAAGCGATGTAAAGGTTGACCCGGGAAAATCGAAAGTGAAAAAATTGTTTGGCGGGACAAAGAAGAGTCCATGAGTCACGCCTGAGGCGTCCGCATATCTGCCCACCACCCAGTTCCTATTGTTATCTCCAAACAGGATTGTCCCAACGGAGCCCGTGGGATCGATCGGGAAGTGCAGCGTCCCATTGGCATCCCGGTAGTACCCGTGAAGGATTCCTGAGCCGTCTATATAGTATCCCACCACCAACCGCTTTGAATCATTGATGTCGTAAGCAAGGGTCGCGACAGCTGCCGGGACGCTAAACAACGTTAAGGTTCCGCCAACGCTGACGAACGCCTGCTGGATCCCGCTGCCGTCAATAAACGTGCCGGCAAAGTCGGCGGGATTGTTTATCCCAAGCACAGCGGTGAAGACCGCGCCGGGAACATCGTATTCTGTGAAGGTTCCGCCCGACAGGAAAAACCCGTGAAGGTTACCATCGCTGGTGGCGTAGTCACCGCAGACTGTGCGTGAGTTATTGATGCCTCGTCCTTCGGTAAAACCCACGGTATCGTTAGGGTCGACGATCGGCGCGCTAAAGCTACCATCGCTGAACCGGACAAAACCGCGCGTCACTCCGTTCGAATCGATGAACTCGCCAACGATGTCGCCTCTTTCGTTAATCTTTTGCGGCAAGGTCTGATTTCCGGTCCCGGGATAATCAAAAGTCGTGATCACTTCGATAGAGCCTGAGTTCGCCGCTTGCTGAGCGAACGTCCCCATCAATGGGAACACGAACAGAACTGCCAGAATGCTGATAAATATTTGTTTTGGTTTCATGATTGTTTATTGCCTCCTTAATTGAATCGCCCCATTACTAAAACGCGGATGTGGCAAAAACACCCTATCCAGTTAGCGAATTTCGACCTCGCCAGTTTGCGTCTTATCTGGTTTCGTTGGGCCCGTTTTTGGGTTGCCGGCACATCGAAATGAGTAGAGCCGAGAGCGCCAGATGCAACAGCCTGCTGATGTGGTCGTGCGTCCGGCAATAAAACACGTGCCCCGTTCTGTTGTTCGTGATGCGCACGAGCGGATAGTTCGCTGCGGCTTGGGGATCGTCCCTGTAAGCAGCGAGACCGAAGACAAATTTGAAGACGCAATGGAAAAGACGGCAAGCTCACCACTCCCTGAAATTGCCCGCGTGCTCGTGCGTCTCGATCACGTTGCCCGCTTCATCGTAAACGCGAATCACGGCATCATGTGAGCGGCTGTGAGACTTGGCGTAGTTTCTCGGACGTGTTGCCCTTCGGTCGCCTATGGTATGCCGAGCCGGATGCGGTCGAGCGCCGACGTTTGTCAATCTAAGCATCCTGCTGCATGGTGAGCGACGTGCCCGCTGGACTTCGTCATGGGCGAAGGCGACAGATGAATATGTCGACCTTTAAGTTGATACCCCGGCTCGTAGCGACATTGCGAGCATGATTAAGAGTAAGAGCAAGATTACGATTTAAGAATCATGGCCTACACTGTTGCACGACCGAAGCTCAACTGGCGGGAGCGCATGTATTTGCCGGCAATCGTCGGCGGCCTCGCCATCACCCTGAAGCATTTCACAAATATGCTGCTCGGGCGCACCAAGATTACGATGCAATATCCCGAGGAAAAATGGGACAGCAGCCTGCCGGACCATTATCGGGGCGCGCCCGCGCTTGTGCGGGATTCGGACGGGCGTGTGCGCTGCGTTGCCTGTCAGCTGTGCGAATTCATCTGTCCGCCGCGCGCGATCAAAATTATTCCAGGCGAGATTCCTTCGACAGACCGGTTCGCCAAAGTCGAAAAATATCCAGAGGAATTCGATATTGACATGATTCGCTGCATTTTCTGCGGGATGTGCGAGGAGGTCTGTCCGGAGCAGGCGATTTTTCTGCGCAAGGAGTACGCCATCACTGGATTCACGCGCGCTGATATGGTGCATCACAAGGAAAAGCTATTGGAGATCGGCGGTGTGATGCACGGCGTCGTTCTAAAGTGGAACGAGAAGAAGTGAACGCCACAGATTGGCACTGACTAGTGCGAAACCACGATCCACGAAATAGTTTACTGTGGCCGTTCGCACGATGTCCTTTCATCCGCCAAAGATTGAGCGCACGTAATCGTGGAATCGTTGGAACAAATAAAAGCACGCGCTGAGGCAGCCGTGCCCGGCGCGCTGGGATCGACATCGTCCCGTTGAGACATGAAAGCGCGACTGGTCAAATTTGGCGAGATCGAGGTCGAGGGAAAGCGCTATACGCATGATGTGGTGATCGACGGCGGCAAAGTGCGGAAACGGAAGAAAGGACCTTCCAAACAATTTCGCGAAAAGTTCGGCCACACGCCGCTTTCGGCCGGGGAAGAAATTCCCTGGGGAGGCAAGCGGCTTATTGTCGGGACCGGCGCCCATGGCGCGCTTCCGGTAATGGACGAAGTCCTAGCGGAGGCGAAACGGCGCGGTATCGAGGTCATTGCGGCGTCTACAGTGGAAGTCTGTCAGCTGCTAGAAGAAGTGAAGAAGGGCCAGGCGCACGCCATCCTGCATTGCACGTGCTGACCGGGGATTTGGGAGGAAAAAAGTCACCACTCCTTGAACTCGCCCGCCTACTCGTGCGTCTCGATCACGCTGCCCGCTTCCGATACCGAAGGGCCGCGCTTTTCTTTCTGGGCGCGGCCTTCCCTTTTCCGGCCGCCATTTTTCAAAAGCTACGCGCGAAGAGGCGCGAGTATGATTGCGCCGTCATTGCCAATCGCTTCGACCGGGCAACCTTCCATCGCTTCTTTGCAGAGCGCTTCCTCCTCAGGGGTCTCTGGTTGCTTGTAAACATAGGTATGACCCCCGTCGTCGTTGCGTTTGAAACTGGCCGGTGCCGTTTCGCGACACAAATCGCAGTCGATGCATTGATCATCGACGTAGAATGCCCCCGCTACGTTTTCGGCGTATTTGTTTGCGACGTCGGCCATAGTTTTTACGGTAAAAGTGAAATTTAACATTAGCAAGAATTGAATCGACGACGCGAACAGAATCGCAGACGAAGCCCGCGAATTGATTAGGCAGTAACCGGATTCAGGCCCGCGCGTGCCGCTTCCCTAGCCGCGTCACAAAATCCCCTTTGAACTCTCCCGCGTGCTCGTGCGTCTCGATCACGTTGCCCGCTTCATCGTAAACGCGAATCACAGCGTCATGTGACCGGCTGAAAAATTCGCGTGGCCACTCGCGTTCCTGACCGCGTTTGGCCCGCCATACCACAGCCGACCAAACGGCAGCGCATCGGAAATCAGATCGACGCCGCTAGAACGCTCGGAGTCATTTATAGCTGATCGGTACCCGAATCTGCGACACTGTTCCGGGTTTGAACCGCCACTTTTGAAACGCATCGGTTGTGACCTTATCGAGAATCCCATTGCCTGTACTTTGTTCCATCACCGCACTCGTAACGTGCGGTCAGTTTGCAATCAGAACGGGGCTGGTGACAGTGCAACCGGCCTCACTGCAATCAGCGCAATCAGGGCTGCTACTTCGTATCCATACCGGCTAGCCGTTCAGCGGCTTGAGTTGCAGCCCTCGCCATGTCCATGCGCGTTAGCCCTCCGCGCCGCTTATAGTCCCATAGAACGTCACCGGGGCTTACCTTAAGATCAAGTGGCGGGCGGCCAACTTTGCGCCGTGGCAGTTTCCATTTAAGCCGGTGAGACCAGGATAAAAGTGTACTCTCCTTGATCCCCAGCCGCCGCGCGGCTTCGCGCGCCCCTATCGAGATAGCGAGCATGTGGACGGCTTCCCGATCTACGGGCGGTTTGGTCTGTGAGGTCTCGTCTTTCATGGTGTTCTTGTTATATCTCACCGTCCGCGCCGTTGAGCAGCGGGACACTCTCTTTTGGTTCGTTACTCGCCTGCGCGCCGTTGAGCAGTGGTGATTGCAGAGGGGTTGCTTGCGCTGCTTTCACTGTTGGAAGCAATCCAAACGTGTTCCGCGTAGGCGGGCCGTAATGGTAACGCGGGCTTCGACTACCGCCCCGCCGGCGGACTTCGCCAGGCGCAAGATGAATGATGCCTAAGGCTTCTAGTGCTCGCAGCCAGCGTGCAACTTGTGTCCAATGCCCACCTAGAATCTCGGCAAGTTTCCGAGTGGGCAAGAAAAACGAGTTGGCTATCTGTTGCATCTCACGGCAGATCGCCACAAGCAGCCGGATGCGCTCGTCTGTAAAACCTTGCACTTGTGGCAGCGGAGCAGCCTTCGCGCGGCTGACGGCCACTTCAATCGGATTTTCATCTAGACCCATCTGGGCATAGCTGCAGGCTTCAAGAAACTCTGCGTAATAATCGTCTCGCGTAAGCCCGGGCCGCCAAAACCGGCGTGCAACAAGACACCAGCGGTCAAATACGAACTGCCGTTCTAGCACAGTCGCCAGACGACCTATCGCTTTCTCGTAGCTTTTGACCAAACGAGCGAGCTTAAACAAGCTGGTGTTGTTTTGGTGATAATCAGTCGGTGCAACTTGGGCAATTACGTCAACACCGAAAGAGGCCTGTATCTGCAAGCCCCCACCACTAACACTAACACTTACGACTTCTTTCTCTATTACTCTTCTTACTCTCTTACTCTCTGTAGCATCGGGTGGAAGGATAACATCAGGCCAAACAATCTCGCTGTAATCAATTGCGATGGCTGGGTTTTCGATTACAAATCGGTATGGCACGGCGCTCGGATGAGTTCCGGCGATGATGGTTTGGTTTCCATCAGCCCGCCATTCACCAATCTCTTCTCCCGATCGGTTCGTTAGTTTGCTGGACCGTGGATAATCGGTCGTGCAGCGCAGCCAAATGTTGCACCCCCGCTGGGCAGTTGTGCGCAGGGTGTTCCTGAACAGCGGATTCGCCTCCAAAAAGCGCTCTATGTAGTCTTCATCGTCGACATCAATGGTTACGAGTCCATTCGAGACTTTCCCCAGAGCTACCCCGATATTGCCTGCCTTTTCCAGTTTTGCTAGGTGGCTCGGAGCACTCATATCAGTAAGTTGAAGATGTTTCCATTTCTTCCGGCTACCTTTGCACCTAGCGGGCCACGGCAAGAGCAATGCAGGGCCTAGGAGGCCGAGGATATGGGAAATTCTCTTGCTCGCTGGGTCAATATAGCGGCTTTCAAAAAGTGGTTTCATAAGTCCTTAGTAATCAAGGCTTCAGAAGCCCCATTTTTTCTAGTCCTAGACCACCAAAGGCGCTTGGATTTAAGTGTGCTGTTCCTCGCGCATTGTCCGCACAGGCGTTTAGGCGCACACACGCGCCGATGGCAGCTACTGCATTTGGCATACTTGGCGGTCGGAACTGGCATGACAGCCATTTCGTATGCGTGCACGCCTTCGGCCAACCTGGTTGCTGCGCGTTGCTGCTCCTGAGTAGAAGCAGCTTGCGCGCGCTTCTTAGCTAGTGGAGCAACGCATTCCTCGAAATACTGGCAGCTTTTGATCTTCCCGTGCTCGTCCGGTGCGAGCCAGCATTTCCCTGGCTGCCGGAACCGATAGAGGCTGAGATCGTCGGCAATACCAATTCCGGCGCAGTTGCCCGCACTGTCGCAATTGGCGCACTCTGCTTTTGCTACTTGGAGGGGAGTCATGCGTCCCCCCCAATCGTGGCGCCGCTCTCTAGGAACGCGTCTAAGTCCTTAAGCCGGATGCGTAACAGCTTGCACGTTGGTTTGAGGGCACGGAGACGGCCCGAGACGATTGCTCGTTCGAGGTAGCGGCGCGAACAGCCGACATAGTTAGCTGCTTGTTGTTTTGTTAATAATGAATGACCTCCCCACGTCTCGCTGACGCGAAGCGAAAGACCCCGCGACTGCGTGACCTGACCATCACTTTCCTGCGCAGAACCTGTGGGCGAAATGGGAACAACTTTTTCGCCGCTTCGCGCCGCCGAACCTCGGCCAGCGCCATTTCCCGCTTTACGAGGCTTCTCTCCTGTCCATGCGGACGATTGAGTCGCCATTTATTTCGTTTCTTTTTTCTCTTCTTTTTGTCTTCGGAAAAATCTGCGGATCTCCACCTGAATGGGGCGACGAGTATAAAAGCGAGTCGAGTATTGTCAATGCGGGACATTAAACTTTTTTAAACATCAACGAACGGGCGCTCCGACGAGATTCTGAGCTCTCGCGCTAATCGTTAACGTTAACCAACAGCGCTGGGTAACGCATTAAAAGAAAGTGCTACGCACTGAAAGAAAGCACGTTCTCAGGCTTTACTTCTGGCACAAGCTTCCAATAACGCTCCGCTTCTTCGGGTAACACTACCTCCCGATAGGTCGAGTAAAGCATCTGTGGGCTAGTGTGTCCTAGCTCCGAGGCAACACGGGGCGCATCGTGAATCGCGGCCAGGCGGTAACTCGCGTAGCTGTGCCTTAGACCGTTCTTCGGCCAGCGCGCAAGCCCAGCGGCTTTGCGGACCAGGTCGAGTTTCTTGCGCCAGTTCGCCGGTACCACTGCCCCGGTCATTTCCGCATAAGATCTTAACCAGTCGCGAAGGTTAGGCTGCATTTCAATAATCCGTCTCCGCGCAGACTTGGCCTTGTGGGATTTCACTTCAATGTGTCCGCGCTTTTGATCTACCTCAGACCAATCGAGCCGTTTTATCTCGGCGTCCCGCAACCCTGAAAACGCTCCGATTGCCAGCATCGGGACAACGTCAGGCGCGCACGTAGAAGCCGCATTGAGTAAAGCCGCCAGTTCATCGACCGCGAAAATCTCGGGCGGATTGTCTGGCAGTTTCGGGCGCGCGGTGTGCAAGATCGGATTCACATCGAGCATCCGGCGACGCGTTGCGTAGCTGAATAAAACGCCAATATTCGCCCGGTAATTTGCTCGGCTTTTTGGGGAACCCGGAAGCGCCCGAAGCCAGTTGTCGAGTTCCTCAACGGTGATTCCGGCAATCTTTCGCTCTCCAAAATCGGCGCAGAAGCGCGCGAGACGCTTTTTCAAATCGGCGATGTATGTCGGGCTCATCCCATCCTTGCGCTTTGCTTCCAACACTTCTTTCGCCAGTTCTGCGACAGTCACCTCGCACCGCCGGATCCGCTCCAAGTAATCCAAGTAAAACGTCGCCGCGTCGTGGATGGTCTTGCCGTGTGTGGCAAGTTTCTTGCGGGCCTCGATAATTGCAGAGAGTTCACCCGGTAACAGACCTACGGCCTCGCGCCCGTGGCGGGCGAGGGTTGTGATCTGCCGGAGCCGTTCCACTTCGGCTTCCGCTTTGGTCTTGAAAAACTTCCGGCCTCGATTAAAAGGACGGAGATCGAGATACCAGGGATGCGTTTTACTGTGGCGATATTCGAGGACTCTAAGGGTTGGTCGTTTCATGATCGCGAACATACGCTAAAGAGACTGAGAATGTCAACATAAAGTCAATGGCAGTCTTCTGGCCCCCTGAGAAAAGCGCGTTTTTCATTGGTAAAAGGCTGGGTAGCTCAGTTGGCAGAGCAGTGGACTGAAAATCCACGTGTCGGCGGTTCGATTCCGCCCCCAGCCATATTTTTCTCAATTCCAGGAACTTATACCGCTTCTCAGGCCAGAAGTCATAACGAAATAGGCAAAAAGTCATAATCTGACACCTATGCAGAGAGATGTTTTTAATGGTCGCTGATGATCCCGCGCCGCTTTTATTGGCGAGATTTTTCCGCTGCGAAAACCCATCTGCCCACTGCGCTTGCGCGCTCGCCCCACGTATTCATCAAGCACACTCTTTCTTGAGCGCGCTTTTTTTGTGTGGCAATCTCAGCTTCTTTTTTTATGGGGCCAGCTCCGAGCCCGCGTTTTTTTTTCTCGCGTCTATAGCGCGCCCGGCGCGCGATGGGCCTCCAAGCATTTCTTTTTTCTGCTGCTCAACAGAAGATTGCCGCGCGGAATACCGCTCGCTGCTCGCGTTACACTATTGCCGTAACTCCGCTGCTCTGGGCGCACTGCCCCATTTGTGCCGGTTCCGCGCAGAGCCGAACCAGCGCGCGGGTTCTTAGCCGCGCGCCGTTTTCAAGTGCGTCTCCTGCTGCTCTCGCTCTGCGTTTTGAGCAACAATTCAATCAAAAGAATTTCGACCGCGCGCCGTTTGCTAAAACTCTTTAAGCAGAATTGGCACAATTGCAGAATTACGGATCTAATCGTCATCGCACATCAGTGGCATTCATGAACCGAAAATTCCGCTTGTTTTTCGACGCTCGCGAAATTTCAAGCGCAATCAGCGTCGGCCTAACGGCGCGAGCCGATGAAAAGGTTAGCCGTTTTCGGTCGGAGTTCGAATCAGCAAGCTAATCAATAGCCGGATCGTCTCTCTGACGTCCATTTACAAATTGGTTCGTCTTCACGTCCACCCTAAGGCTTTGGGCCGTCGATCAACTCTCAATCCAATATGGGAATTCCTAAAATGGAAAACATCTCCGAAAGGTCGCCGCGTTCTGTCCTACGAGGAATGTGAAAAAAGAGCTTGACACTCAAAACGGGGATTATGTAGAAACCTTTTTGATTACGTCATCCGACGTTTTAACGGATCTTCGGCCGAGCTGAGAAGCCCGAGGGAGCTGAACCTTCGCTCGAAGCGCCGCCTAACGCAGTCACCAGGATCCAACCGGACCCACGATTCAGCCGACGTGAGGCACGACCTGGAAAAAGTCTCGCGGAGGTTGGTTTCCTGGTTCCACGCGGAACTGGATTGCAGTTCAACAAACCGGTTGCGATGTGAACGCGCCTAACCAGCTTGTGTCGGGTGCAAAGGGTGGCGCTGCGGATCAAAACTCCGCTCCTACTCCCGCAGCAATCAGTCTGCCTAAAGGCGGCGGTGCCATTCGCGGCATGGGCGAAAAGTTCGCGGCCAATCCGGTGACCGGCACCGGGTCTATGACGGTGCCAATCGCGACTAGCCCCGGGCGCTCTGGTTTTGGGCCTCAGCTTTCTCTTTCCTACGATTCCGGTGCGGGCAATGGGCCGTATGGGTTCGGCTGGAGTTTGTCTCTTCCGTCCATTACGCGAAAAACCGACAAGGGTTTACCCAAATATGAGGACGCCGATGAATCGGATGTCTTCATCCTCTCTGGCGCGGAAGATTTGGTTCCTGTTCTTGCCCAACAGGCGGACGGGCAATGGGTGCCCGATGTCATTCCACCTCGAAATGTAAACGGTGTGACCTATCGCATCGAGCGCTACCGCCCGAGGATCGAAGGCTTGTTTGCCCGCATTGAGCGGTGGACGAACACCACCGACGCAACCGATGTCTTCTGGCGTTCCATCTCTAGGGATAACATCACAACCTGGTACGGAAGAACAGCTGAAAGCCGCATCGCCGATCCTATTGATTTGGGCCGTATCTTCAGTTGGCTGATTTGCCAGAGCTATGACGACAAAGGTAATGCGATCGCCTATGAGTACGCGCCTGAGGATTCGGAGCGAATTTTCGAAGATCAGCAGGGTCAACCTGTTGCCTTGGCGCACGAACGAAATCGCAACGATGCAACCAGGTCAGCCAACCGTTACCTAAAGCGCATCAAGTACGGAAATCGCACACCAAATCGCGATGTCGATACTTGGCAAGCCACTGATCCATTTCAGCTCCCCAATGATACCTGGATGTTCGAAGTAGTGTTCGACTACGGCGAGGGGCATTACACGGAGGCTGCGCCGGACGCTGAGAAACGCATTTTCGCCCAAGCCGGGATAGATCTACCTGCGGGATCACATTGGGCAGTTCGCCAAGACCCCTTCTCGACCTATCGCGCTGGGTTCGAAGTACGCACGTACCGGCTTTGTCGGCGTGTACTGATGTTCCATCATTTTCCTGATCCTGATGAGCTCGAGACGGCCGATTACCTTGTACGCTCGACAGAATTCACGTACAACCAAAGTCGGATCGCGTCTTTCATCACCAGTGTCACCCAATCGGGCTATGTACGTCGACCGAGCCCGGACCAGCCGAATCGGTATCTGAAGAAGTCCCTGCCGCCGCTCAGCTTTGAATACAGCGAAGCAGTGATTCATGACGAAATAGAGACTATCGACGCCGAAAGCCTCCAGAACCTCCCCGTTGGTGTCGGCGGTTCGTACTACCAGTGGCTCGATCTGGATGGCGAGGGGCTACAGGGCGTCTTAGCCGAGCAGGATGAAAGTTGGTACTACAAACGCAACCGCAGCCCGATTTCAACTATAAAGGACAATGGAAAAGAAAAGATTGTCGCTCGGTTCGATCCTGTAATCGAAATCGCGACAGAACCTTCGTTTGCGGCGGGAACGGCTGTGTATCAATTTCTAGACCTCGCCGGTGACGGGAATCTCGATGTAGTCAGGTTCGAGAAACCCGTGTCCGGCTTCTTTGAGCGGACTGAGGACCAGCGGTGGGAAAGTTTCATCCCATTCCGGTCAGCACCCAATGTACAATGGAACGATCCCGACCTGAAGTTCGTCGATCTGACCGGCGACGGGCATGCCGACATCCTGATCACCGAAGGCGACGTGCTGACGTGGTACCCATCTTTAGCAGAGGAAGGTTTCGGGGAAGCAGTGCGTGTGAGCCTGCCATTGGATGAAGAGAAAGGGCCGCGGCTTGTTTTCTCCAATGGCGAGCAGTCCATTTATCTCGCCGATTTGTCTGGTGACGGGTTGAGCGATCTCGTCCGAATCCGCAATAGCGAAGTCTGCTACTGGCCCAACCTTGGCTATGGTCGTTTCGGCGCCAAGGTGACCATGGACAATGCGCCTTGGTTCGACTCCCCGGACCAGTTCGACCCCAGCCGCATCCGCCTGGCTGACATCGACGGCTCCGGTACGACTGACATAATCTATCTTGAGCGCGACCGAGTCGCCGTCTACCGGAACGAATGCGGCAACCGGTGGAGTGCTGTGGAGTACATCACGAGCTTTCCTGTCGTGGATGATCTTTCGTCTGTCGCAGCCGTGGACCTCCTTGGCAACGGAACGGCCTGCCTCGTCTGGTCATCCCCGCTCCCGGGCAACGCCCCGAGCCCCATGCGTTACATCGATCTAATGGGCGGGCAGAAGCCGCACCTTCTGATCAAGACGATTAACAACCTCGGTGCCGAGACCGTGATCCGCTACGCGCCATCCACGAAGTTCTATTTGGATGACAAACAGAAGGGCAGGCCTTGGATAACAAAACTGCCATTCCCTGTGCATTGCGTTGAGCGGGTCGAAACCCTCGACTTTACCAGCCGCAATCGCTTCGTCACTCGCTATGCCCTTCATCACGGTTCCTACGACCCCGTCGAGCGAGAGTTCCGCGGCTTCGGGATGGTCGAACAGTTCGACACGGAAGAGCTGGCCGCGCTCACGGAGAGCGGCGACTTTCCAGACGCCGCCAACATCGACGCGGCCTCGTACGTGCCGACGGTTCTGACCAAAACCTGGTTTCACACCGGCGCCCACGTCGAAGGCGGCCGGATCTCACGCCATTTCGAGGACGAGTATTACCATGAAGGCGACGAAAGCGAGGGGTTTTCAGGACTAACCGATGAGCAACTTGAAGCGATGCTCCTGCCAGACACGAAACTCCCAACCACCCTCAAGCGGCAGGATGGGTCGTTAATCGCCTGGGAACTGACGCCCGAAGAAATGCGCGAGGCTTGCCGCGCCCTCAAAGGCGCCGTGCTCCGGCGGGAGGTGTACGCCCTCGACGGAACCGACAAAGAAGACCGTCCTTACAGCACAACCGAGCAAAACTATACCATTGAGCTGCTCCAGCCGCAGAACGACGACAAGCACGCGATCTTTTTTACGCATCCGCGAGAATCAATCGACTTTCATTATGAACGAAAGTTGGTCGAGGTTGGCGGAGCGAAGCGCGCCGATCCGCGCGTCACGCATGCTATGACCCTGGAGGTGGATGGTTACGGTAATGTCCTTAAGTCCGCGGAAATCGGTTATGGCCGGCGGTCGGTTCTAAGTCCTTTACAGGGCAAAGACAAGCAGAAGCAGGAACGGCTACTTATTACCTGTACCGAGAACGCGGTCACTAATCCTGTCGATGAAGCGGACGACTACAGGACGCCGCTGCTATGGGAAGGATGCACCTATGAGCTACTCAAGGTCGTACCCGACAGTAACCTGCCCGCTATCACCAACCTGTTCGGATTTGAGGAAATGGTTGGCAAAGCGGGCCAAGCCAGTGATGGCAGCCACGACCTGCCTTACGAAGATATTGATGCTAGCGGAGCGACTGCCAATCATCCTTACCGACGCCTAATCGAGCATGTTCGCACCCTCTATCGTCGAAACAATCTTTCGGGATCATTGCCTTTGGGCAAACTAGATTCATTGGCGATTCCATTTGAGAGCTACAAGCTTGCCTTCACACCGGACCTCCTCGCCAAAGTCTACGGCACAAAGGTGACAGACTCCATGTTGGATGAGGGAGGGTACGTCCACAGCGAAGGCGACAAGCAATGGTGGATCCCGTCGGGCAAGGTCTTCGTCGATGTCAACGCAGACATTGCGAGTCCAGCCAACACCGCACCACAAGAGTTGGCTGAAGCCCGCGCTCATTTCTTTCTGCCGCGAAAGTTTGCGGATCCATTCAACCAAAGCACAACGGTCAATTACGACGATCACAACCTGCTGATCGTCGAAACCCGTGATCCGCTCGGTAATGTCGTGACAGTTAAGACGCAGGACGACGACGGCAATGTCGCAATCCGCAACGACTATCGGGTGTCGCAACCCTATTGGGTCACCGATCCTAACGGCAATCGCTCTAAAGTCGCCTTCGATGCGCTCGGACTGGTAGTGGGGACCGCCGTCATGGCTACGGCGAGTGAAAACCTTGGCGATGTTCTGGATGATTCTTTCATATCAGACCCGGCCCCGGATGACATCAATGCTTTCACGACCAAACCATGCGAAGCGTCAGCGAATGCCGACGAGAGTGTGGCGACGCAAATTGTGCACAAGCTGTTGGGTAGTGCCACGACCCGCATCGTGTATGACCTCGACCGCTTCCGCCGCCTGGGCCAACCGCCTTTCGCCGCGACCATCCTCCGCGAAAAGCACATGAGCGATGTCGACGAGGGCGAACAATCCAAGTTGCAAATCAGCTTCAGCTATTCAGACGGCTTTGGACGCGAGATTCAAAAGAAAATCCAAGCAGAGCCAGGGCCAGTCGTCGAAGGCGGTTCGATTGTCAATTCGCGGTGGGTCGGCAGCGGCTGGACCATCTTCAACAACAAGGGCAAACCGGTCCGCCAGTACGAACCCTTTTTCGATGACACGCACGATTTCAAGTTTGGCAAACAGGTGGGTGTGAGCCCAATCCTGTTCTACGATCCGGTCGAGCGGGTGGTTGCAACGCTCCATCCCAACCACACCTATGAAAAGGTGGTCTTCGATCCTTGGCAGCAAAAGACCTATGACGTAAACGACACCGTCGCGTCAAACGGCACCGAGACCGGCGACCCGCGCATCGACGTCGACATTGAAAGCTACGTTGCTCGCTACTTCGAGAATCTGCCCACAAGCCCTCCGACGTCTTCGTGGAAAACATGGCACGCACAACGCATCGGCGGCGCCATGGGTGAAGCCGAACAACAGGCGGCACAGAAAGCCGCGGCGCACGCGAACACACCGACGACTGCTTACTTCGACACGCTGGGCCGCACTTTCCTGACCGTCGCGCAGAACCGTTTCCCGAAGCAGCAAAATGATGGGTCAACAGTCACTGTGGAGGAAAGCTATCCCACGCGCATCGAGCTGGACATCGAGGGAAACCAGCGAGCAGTACGTGATGCAGTCGTACAAAACAATGACACGCAGGGTCGCGTCGTTATGCGCTATGACTACGACCTGCTTGGCAACCGCGTTCACCAGGCCAGCATGGAAGCAGGAGAACGCTGGATGCTGAACGACGTGGCCGGCAAGCCAATCCGCGCCTGGGACAGCCGCGGTTTCACCCGCAGAATTACCTACGACGAACTCCGACGTCCCTTTGGACTCTTCGTAACCGGAAGTGGTCTTAACGGAGTTCTCGCCGAGAGGACTGTTTACGGTGACACCCCGCTGGACGGGCCACAAAGCCCGGAAACGACCAATCACCGGGGCAAGGTGTACCAGGTTCAGGATGGTGCCGGCAGGGTAACCAGCGAGGAATACGATTTCAAAGGGAATCTCCTAAAGAGTAAGCGCGAGTTGTTGTCCGATTACAAGAGCGCAGTGGATTGGCTCCAGAACCCTACGCTTAACGATGGAACGTTCACCACACGCACGATGTACGATGCGCTCAATCGGCCGGCGACTGTTACGACGCCGGACAACAGCACCTATCGCCCGACTTACAACGAGGCGAACCTGCTAGAAAAGGTGGATGTGAATCTGCGCGGCGCGGCAACGGCCACAGCCTTTGTCACCAATATCGATTACAATGCTAAAGGACAGAGAGAACTGATCGCCTACGATAATGGAGCCCAGACCGCTTACCAATACGATCCGCTTACCTTTCGCGTGACTAGACTCAAGACAACCCGTCCAGTCGGCATGAATGGTCTCTCACAGCTCTTTATAAATCCGATAGTAGTGCAAGATCTGCGGTACATCTATGACGCGGCGGGTAACATTACGCGCATCGCAGACGAGGCGCTAAGCAGACTTTCCCCAGCCGGCCCGGCTGATAATGCACCGTGCGATTACGTCTATGATGCGATCTACCGTCTCATCGAAGCCACAGGCCGCGAACATATAGGTCAGACGGCGCACGACTTCAGCCCGCCGGACGGCAACAGGCGCGACTTTCCCTTTTTCGGCTTGCATGCGCACCCGAACGACCTGCAGGCAATGCGCCGCTACACCGAGCACTATGAGTACGACGCAGTCGGCAACTTCGAATTGATGCGTCACTTCGCCAATGGCGGCGGCTGGACTCGTGGCTACGAATACGACGCGGCCAGTCTGCTCGAACCAACGAAGACGAGCAACCGGCTAACGAAGACGACTGTCGGCAATGGGGTGAATTTTCCCGAGATCTATACGTACACAGACCCGCAGGGCAATGACGTAGATGGCTGCATGACGTCCATCAACAGCATGAAGATGGAGTGGGACTTCAAGGGCCAGTTGCAGAAGGTGGACTTAGGCGGCGGCGGAACTGCCTATCACGTATACAACGCGAGTGGCCAGCGCGTCCGCAAGGTGATCGAAGTACAGGATGGCACGCGCACGAATGAGCGGATTTATTTTGGCGGATTCGAAGTCTATCGCGAATACAAAGGCGGCGTTATAGTGACGCTCGAGCGTGAGACGCTGCACATCATGGACGACAAGCAGCGCATTGCGCTTGTGGAAACAAAGACAAAAGACACCAGCGTTCCAGGAAGCACTCTGCCAGAGACTTTGATTCGCTATCAGTTTAGCAATCACCTCGGCTCGGCTAGCTTGGAGTTGGACGATCAGGCACAGATTATTTCCTATGAAGAGTATCACCCGTACGGCAGCACGTCGTGTCAGGCTATGCGAAGCGGGGTGGAGCTCAGCCCGAAACGCTATCGCTACACCGGCAAGGAGCGCGATGAGGAAACAGGCCTATGCTATCACGGCGCACGGTACTATGCGGCGTGGCTTGGACGATGGGTGAGTGTCGACCCGATGGGCATATTAGACGGGCTTAACTCCTACCGTTACGTAAGGGGAAATCCACTACAGCTAGTCGACCGGTCAGGCAAACAGTCAACAACTCCTGAGGAGGAGAAATATGGTCAATCAATGCTCTCCTCTAAGCCACAGACTAATTCGAAAGTGGTGTTAACCGGAGAAACCTCTGAAATGCCATATGCCTACGCTCACGCCGTTCCAACGCCAGCGCCGGTTCGGCGCGGTAATCCCCAAAATATGGGTGGAAGCGGAGGGGCATCTGGGACCGGGGAGGATATGGGCAGTGGCGGCACGTACGGCACGTACGGTGTATCGCCTGATCGTGAGGGATATTTTGTGCCTCTGAAACGTTTCGAGCATCTTGCCTATCTTGAACCGCTCGACCCCAACTTTGAAGCAGAATTCGCGCTGCGCACGGTCGTTGCGCTCGCAAAAACAGAGACTCCAGAAAACAGGGCTGCGTTCTTCGCTAACCAGTACGTGCCCGAACAACAACGCGACCTCTTCTTCGGCCGAGGCGGAGGGACGGCAATTGGCGGGGCCCTCACACTCGCCGGAGGGATTATCGTGCTCGGCTCGGGTCCGCTCGGCTGGTTTGCTGGGGCGGCTGCGGCTCTCTCGATTGCAGGCGGTACTGTTGCCACAGTCGGGGGTACGGCTCAGTTGGCCTTGTCTTATGCAGGGCAGCTGACAGCAAAGCAGGATCGGGAAGTCAGCTTGGCGCTCGGTGTTACCAAGGACATCGCAAATCCGTTTGGGCTTGCGGGTGGTTTAACTTCGATGCTCGTAGCGGACGAGAGCGCGGAAGGCCTGGCGACTGGCGCCTTTGTCGGATCGACTTTCAGTACCGCCTTGACCGCTGTGGGAGTGTCTACTAACTACAACTTGGAACGCATCCAAGGCCGTCTCAGATTACAGAAGCCTGCCGCAATAAAGGAACCCTCAGAGTGGGAGAAGGGGCCGGTTACTCGCTGGCTGGAGAGCAACGCCGACAAGTACAAGGCTCCACTTGCGCGGGCAAGATTAGGTGTCACTGCCGCAAAAAAACTGGACGAGACAGGAAGCCAATCTGTAGGTTCAAGCGGCATCATCCTAGGACCATTCTAATGGCATCTTGTGGCGAAAGCACGTGGAGGTTACGTCGTGCGCTCTGCAGTGTTTCGATAGATCACGAGAAATTCGTAACTGATTGTGTGTTGTGTGCATGAGGCAAAGGACGAAGCAATGGAACTGCAACGGCGTAACTTAGTGCTTCGTACGCGTGGCGATGGTGTCACGCTGTTGCAGACCGAATTAACCCAATTCGGCCTCACGATCGATCGCGCGGTGTTGCTGAGAAATAAGCGGAGGAAGAAAACGTGAACAAGATCACCTTTCCACTAAGACCACAGATGCAAGGGGCTACCGTGGCCGACTTGCAGGATGCACTAAAAGTATGCCTGGATCGGAGCGCCCTCCTAGCTAGCGACGAGGGCGCCCGCCGGGAATTGTCGGCGGCGCTAATACCCGAACGGGACGCGCAGTCCTACGGCCGTACCACGACTAGACTGGTAGGCGCTTTCCAGAGAGAGCGACGCCTGGAAGGGCGCGGCGAGGTAGATGAAGCAACTGCCAATGCGCTTAACTCCCTCCTCACGGAATGGGGATTACTCGATCAGCCACCAGAACCAGTTCCCGCTGGGTATCAGGTTGAGGGAGTAGTGTTCAACCCCGTCAGCGCCGGCGTTTCCGGTTTGCGCGTCGTGATTGTGGATAAAGGGGTCGGTGACGACGACGGCGTGGAGCTCGTTCGAACCACGACCGACAATCGTGGCGCATATCAAGCGACCTTTTCCGATAGCGATGTGCGACGTCGCGGCAAAACGCAGCCCGACTTGCAGGCGCGTGTCTTTACGAACGAGACTTTTCTGGGCGCTTCGGATGTTCACTACAACGCCTCACCGAAGGAAAGTCTGAATGTCCTATTGGAGGATAACGTAGCATCAACACTTAAATCTGAACATGACGTGCTGACGAACGTGCTTGCCAGCGAGTTCAAAGGTAGGCTCGGCGATCTCAAGGAAACCGACAAGCGACAGGACATCACCTACCTAGCGAACAAGACGGGATGGGATGCCCGCGCCGTCGCGATGGCGGCGCTCGCCGATCAGTTCAGCACGAACACCGTAGATGCCTCTGGCAGCCCGGCGATCGCGCCTGCCTTTTTTTACGCTCTTTTCCGCGCCGGCCTGCCTACGAACGAAGACATGCTCTACCACGCCGATGCCAAGACCGTCGAAGGAGTATGGAAGAAAGCTGCCGAGCAGGGTGTGATCTCAAAGGAGTCGGTTGACCAGATACCACGGGCGACCGAGGCATTCCAGGCGCTCAGCGTGAAAAAGCTGCTGACGGGTCCTGCCCTGATCGGGGTTTCTTCCTTCAAGGAGATGCTGGACGTTTCCCGTCTTAACGACGCCCAACGGACGAAGTTCGTTGAACTCTACGCAGCTAATCGCACAGATATGCCGGCGTTCTGGAAGGCGGTCGCCGACGCCTTTGGCCAGGACCGAGCGGATCGCCTTCAACTCGATGGCAAGCTGGGTTTTCTCACTATCAACAATGCCACTTTAATGCAGAAGATGCACACGATAGTAGGTCGAAGGGGTCTTTCCGACCCCCTTCAACTCGCTGAAATGGGCTACCATCGCGCAGAGCCGTGGACCGAACTGCTAACCCCAGATGTACCTATTCCGGAAGAGATCCCTGGCGACACGGCAAAGACCAAGCGAACGAACTATGCCAGGTATCTCGCCGCACAGGTACGCCTGAGTTATCCAACGGCGGCGGTGGCACAGATGATCAAAAGTGGAGAGCTGCCGCTTACTGATGCACCGGAGGGTGTTTCGGAAAAGGTGCATGCATTCCTGACCGAACATCAGGGTAAGTTCGAGATAGGAGTGCAGCCGGTCCGACAGTACATAGCTGATAACAAGTTGCAGGTCACTGATGACGTAGTCCAGCAATTAACAAGGTTGCAGCGGGTTTACCAAATCACGCCAAGCGACGAGGCGTTGATTGGCCTGATGAAGCGCAGGGTTGATGCTGCTTTTCATGTTGCGCGCCATGACAGAGACACGTTCGTCCAGAGTTTCGCACCCGACGTAGGCGGGGCAGACCAAGCCGCGCTGATCTATGACAGATCAGTGCAGATTCACGGTGCTGTTCTTAACATTGCACTCAGCTATCTGTATGCGCGCACCGCACCTGCGATTGGCGTCCACAGTCCCGGAGGCACCTTGGATCCTGCCCCGGCTTATGCCAGCGATATCATCGCTTACGCGACGCTGGAGAGGCTATTCGGTTCGATGGATTTTTGTACGTGCGAGCATTGCCGATCGATTCTATCGCCAGCTGCTTACCTGGTGGATTTGCTGCTTTTCCTTGACCAGCCGAGTCCGCCTGCGGGAACCGAGAATCCACAGACTGTGTTGTTAGAGCGACGACCTGACATTCAACACTTGCCGCTGACTTGCGAGAACACCAACACGGCTTTGCCCTACATCGATTTGGTCAACGAGACGCTGGAATACTACATCGCTAATGATAAACAGAAACTATCATTGACTGACTATCACGGGCATGACTCGAACACTGCTGCATCTGAAGATCTGTCAGCAAGCCCACAGTTCGTCATGGACTCGGCTTACGCAACACTTGCCAAAGAATATTTTCCAGCTCCTCTCCCATTCCATCAGCCGTTAGAGAGTCTGCGCCGCTACTTCAACAAGTTCGAGGTTCCATTGCCGCTGGCGATGGAGCGACTGCGCAAGAGCGATGACCTCGAGCGCGGTGGGAATCTGTATGGGTGGCGCGACATTCTGATGGAGGAACTGGGTCTTTCACGGAAAGAGTATGACATTCTGACGACGTCGGATGTCAACGAGGACGATGAACTGAAGGAAATCTTTGGTTTCGTTCCCACCGAAACCAGCCCTATCGATAAGCTTTCTAACGCCAAGAAGTTTTGCCGCCGCATCGGGATCAGTTACGAAGATCTGGTTTCTATCCTCAAGGCTCGGTTCATCAACCCGAACAGCGACCTCATTCCGAAGCTGGAACAGTTACATGTTTCGTTCGCCACTCTCAAGGCACTCAAAGACGGGACGATTAAGGATTCAGACTTCGATAACTTGCTAGCTGTGCTTGCAGTGTTACCCGATCCGGCAGCCTACGGCGGCGACCCCAACGCTCCGAAAAGCGACTACACGCCAATTCGCGCATGGGTGAAGGACGACGAAAACTACGACCGCATTATGGGACTGATTACGCTCAAGGTTGCGGTAACCACATGGACAGCGAACACCGCTTACGCAGCCGGCGATTGTGTCGTGCCGACGAAACCGCAACCCGGCCCTACGCCGTATTATTACGAGTGTACAACTGAAGGCAAGTCCGCGAACAAGGAACCAACGTGGCCGTCGGGAGCCGGAGAAACCTGCAAGGATGGCACGGTCAACACGGTCGAGTGGACATGCCGCGACCCATCGAGCTGTCACAGCTTCGACAACATGGCTTTCCGATATTCTGATCCAGCCAAATTTAACCAAGACATCAGTGCGGTCGAATTCGTTCGCCTGCTGCGCTTCGTTCGCCTATGGAAAAAACTCGGCTGGTCAATTGAGCAGACCGATGCAGCGATCTGCGCGCTCTATCGTGGGGACCTAGGGTCCATAGGTGCGAGCGACATCAATGACTTTGCCAACCTAAACACTGGCTTTCTAACCCTCCTACCTCGCCTCGGCATTGTGATGCGAGTGATGAAGGCGCTGAACCTGACGGTCAAACGCGATCTGCTGTCTCTGCTGGCGTGCTGGTCGGACATCGGCACCCACGGTGATAATTCGCTCTATCGCCAGATGTTTCTCAACCCTGCGATCTTGGAGCAAGACGCCGTCTTCAAGGATAACGGTTACGGCGAGTTCCTAACCGATGACTCTCAAACGCTTCTCGCCACTAACTCAACAAAGAAAGCTAAACTCGCCGGTAAGGTTACATCGAAGGACGTATTGAGCACTTCGATCAACGGATTGGTGATCGACTACACAGTTGTCGCCGGGGATACTTCGATCCCGACGCTCGCCGCTCACATTGTCTCAACAATCAATGCGACTACGACCGCGGATCCAATCACCGGTAAGCCCTTGAATGACGTTATTGTCGCCTCCAGTGCTTCAGACATTATCACCGTCACGATGAAGAATCCAAAGCCGGACAGCTCCATCACGCTCGTGTGTTCGGTTTCGGATGGCGCAACGGAAACATATGCCCCCCTCGATCATGAATCGGCATTATGCGCCGCCTTCAATCTTACTGGGTCTGAGTTCACCCTGATTACAGACGCGCTCAAGTTCGATGCGACGACGCAACTCTCCCTCGCAAACATCAGTGCCATCTTTCGGCGCGGCTGGCTGGCCCGCAAATTGAAGATTAGTGTGCGCGAGCTGCTGCTTTTGACTGAGCTTACTGGGTTTGATCCCTTTGCCGCTCCCGATCCAACCAACCCTGCAATCCTGCGATTGATCTCCCTTGTGCAGGCTATGAAGGACACGTCGCTCAAGTCCGCTGTCGCGCTCTATCTCATCTGGAATCAGGACTTGAGCGGCAAGTCAGCTCCCGACCCGGCGCAAGTCGCCGAACTCGCCCGCACGTTGCGCGGCGATTTTGCCAGCATTGACGATCAATTCACGGCGATGGAGGACCCCAACGGTGACCTTGCTCGCGCCCGGATGAGCTTGGTTTACGGACAGGAGACGAGCGACGCTTTCTTCGCGCTTCTCGACGACACGCTGGTTGTGGACGTTGCCTACACTCACTCGGCGTCCGGACTCGAACCAGCCATCACCAAAAAGGACCCAAGAATCGCGTATGACGCTTTCCGGCACCGGCTGTCACATAGAGGTCTAATGACAACGACGATGCAGAACAAGTTGAAGAACCTCGGCGGCGACAATTTCCAGAAGGGAGTAAGCGCGCTTCTCGACCGCAGTGAGGATGCCAAGGGCTCATTCTTCGCGCGCAACCCGGAGTTACAGCCAACCTACGACACTGTGTTGGCATTAGAAAAAACATTAGTGCTGAGTGTGGATTACACCCATCCAGCGGCAACTCTGGAAGCCGCGATCATTGCCGCCGACGAGAACATACAATACGATAATGCTAATCACCGGCTTTCCTATTCTGGGGTTCTGACTGCGGCGCGTTGGGACATATTAAAGAGCGTTCCGGGCGTCACATTGGAGTTTCAGTCGGCGGTGGATGCCTTGTTTACTCTCAGTCAGGCGTCGAGAGGTGCAGTGGTGTTAGCAACGCTGGATCCCGAACTCTCGCGGAGGCGCAAATGCCAGCAAGCGTTGCAGCGGCTCAGCGCAGCAGCGGGAGTTGACCTGGTCTTCACGCAAACCATTCTTGACCCGGCGAGCGAACCGTATCCCCTTCACGCTGCCGGAGGTGAAAACACACCTGCGCTGGACGATGTGATAGGTTTGGAGACCTCGGGTCTTGCGGCGCAGTTCTTTGACCCAACTACGGGAGCCATCATCCCAATCCCCGACCAGGATAAAATTGTCTCGAAGATTGATTATGCTCCCTTAGCAAACGGGGGTGGCAATCCCTTGCCTGCTAATCCAACACCTGGCGCTGCCATTTCCGGCACATGGAGCGGGCAGATAGAAACACCAGAGGCTGGGTTCTACAACTTTGTTATAGAGGCAGACAGCGACGCGAAAGTCACGCTAACGCTCGATGGGGAGATGTACACCGTACAAAACTCAAAACTCGTTCAGAACGGCAATATCGTGCGTAACGCCAAAACTATCGAACTCAAGGCTGCCACGCTGTACGCGATCGAGCTCAAAGTCGAAAAGGTGAAGGATGCGCTAAGTTTCAAATGGGAGACGCCAAAGCGGGCGCGCGAAATCATTCCTTCACGTTATCTCTATCCGCCGACGATCCTCGAGCCGTTTTCGAGCGTTTACACCCACTTTCTAAAAGCGGCGTCGCTCGCGATGGGACTCACCTTGACGGCCAAGGAAATGTGGTATTTCGCGACGCATGCCGATTACCGAATCAATACACAGGGCCTAATAGATAGTAGCGGCCAGCCCTGGCTCAATGCCTTGCCAAACGCAGACAACCTTCATCTCACAGATGCGGCGGCGATTACCGTTGCTAAGAACTTGAATGCCGTGCTGCTAACACCGTTGCTTGCACTGCTAGATTTCGCCCGGATTAAGACAGAAATTTCGACCAGCGATGAGTCGTTCTTGAGTGCTTTGAAAGACCCCGTGGCGGCAACACAGAAGAAGGATAGCCTGTTATTCACCATCACGCGCTGGAATCAGACTGCGTTAAACGACCTGCTTGGCCAGTTCGGCCACAACGTTGGAGGGCTTGGACATTTCGACCTGTTTTGTCGCGTTTACGATGCGTTTGCGCTTATTCAAAAGATGGGGATTTCTGCCAAGGCACTGATCGAGGCGACGACCAACGAGCCGGCAGCCGAGACGGTACGCAACTTGAAATCCGCACTGCGCGCCCGTTACGACGACGCCAGTTGGCGGGACGTGGTCAGGCCGATCAATGACGACATGCGCGGTCTGCAACGAGACGCGTTGGTGGCCTACATCTTGCACCAGATGCGGTCGCATCCCGAAAGTAAACACATAGATACGCCGGACAAACTGTTCGAGTACTTCCTTATGGATGTCGAAATGGATGCGTGCATGCAGACGTCGCGCATCCGCCACGCGCTCTCGTCGGTGCAGCTTTTTATCGAGCGTTGTCTGATGAACCTCGAGCCGCGTGTTTCGACCGAAGCATTCAGCGACGATAAACGGAAACAGTGGGAGTGGATGAAACGCTACCGGGTTTGGGAGGCGAACCGCAAAGTGTACCTCTTCCCAGAGAACTGGCTGGAGCCGGAATTGCGCGACGACCAGTCGCCGTTCTTCAAGGAGACGATGAGCGAGCTCTTGCAGGGCGACATCACTGAAGACAGGGCCGCGGTAGCACTGCTGAACTATCTGACGAAGCTGGCGGAAGTCGCGAAGCTGAAACCTTGCGGAATGTTTCATATACCGGCAGGTGATCGAACGCCCGAAATTAACCATGTCGTCGCCCGCACGGAGGGCGGAAAATACTATTGTTATCGACGATATGAAGGCGGCTCCTGGACGCCTTGGGAGCAGATTAAGTTAGACATCGAAGATAACCCAGTCATCCCCGTGGTCTGGAACGATCGCCTGTTCTTATTCTGGCTGCGGGTCCTGAAAGAACCTGAGGTGACAGTGCCTACAGCGCCGGCAAAGACAACGCTGAAGAATGTTCTCGCCTCTGCTGTAATTACCGGGAAAAAGCCCGAGATAAAGGTCAGCGCCGTGCTCTGCTGGAGCGAATATTACAACGGTAAGTGGCAACCTACCAAAACGTCAAATATAGACAGGCCGATTAAAGTGTGGGGTCCGAAACCGCCCGAAGAGTTTGACCGAGCACTTTGGAGACTCTGGGCAACTGAATCGGACGACACTTTGATCGTGGGTGTGGAAGATACCCCGAACGCATATTTGTCATCCTATCGAATATACAATTCACATAGCTTGCCTCTCGTTAATGAGGATCTGGACACTAACTTATTCTTCGCCTCATCAGCGGAACGACCAGTGCGGCAGCTTGATGGGCATTATGGGCAGAAAAACCAATCCCTTCACGTTGTGTATTTCGCGGAAATCAAGAAACTCGCCCCGTACGGGGCCCTACCCCTAATGACTTTTGACATACTGTTGAACAACACAACAGGTTATGTCATTGAGCCGACAGGCCCCAGAAATCCTTGGACCGACCCCTTTTCTTACTCCGACAGTCGCCACGTTTTTTATGTCACCACCTACCACGAGCCTGTGCGTGTCAACAAGTGGGTAGACTTCGGCGTGGATAGGACTCCGCAACGAAGGTCGCACATTGGTCCTTTGCAGGTGAGGTGGACCGGACCTTTTCCGCAGAGCGCCGAACAGTTATTGGCGAGTAGCATTGAATTGAACACGCTCACCCGAAGCCCATACATCACCAAAGCCATTGGGAGTATCGGTACCGTAAACTACGAGGGCGTCGAGATCGGAGTACAAGGCGCTCTTAATGAGGAAAAACTGAAGCCCGCTTGGAACGGAGGTTAACACTGTGGCTAAACACGACCAATTCGACGATAAAGCTCCTTCCGATACAAAGACGCTAATACAATTTATAACGACAGGCTTAACGAAGACGAAGGAGTTCGAATATACGTTTCAGAACTTTTTTCATCCCTTTGTCGGTCAGTTGAAGGGACAACTGAACAAGAAATCGCTGAGTGGGCTCCTTAATGCCGATTTCCACGAAAGCTTGAGGAACAAGGAGGAGAACAACCCGGATATAGAGCATGAGAATGACGCTAATTTCTTTTTTGCGAATTTCGGCTACGAAGCAACAGAAGATTTCGACACGATTCAGATTCGTGGGTTTCCCAAACAGATCGATGTGGAGACGAGCCACCCCTATGCGAACTACAACTGGGAATTGTTCTTCCACATTCCGTTGACGATTGCCGTGCATCTGAGCAAGAACCAGCGATTCGCCGAGGCGCAGCGCTGGTTCCACTATATCTTTGATCCGACCTCCACTGACCCGAGTGATGACGCGAAAAAGCGTTATTGGAAGTTCCTCGCTTTCCGTAACCCAGAGGATAGCAAGCGTATTGAAGATATCGTAAGACTTTTGAGCATTCCGGATGATAAGAACGATATCGCTCAGCAACATGTACTTGATGGCTACAACGAGATCCTCAATAAAGCGTTCGGATCACATGCCGTCGCGCGGTCGGGGGGGCGGCAGCTCGCCTATCAATACTGCGTAGTGATGAAGTACTTGGATAACCTGATCGCCTGGGGCGATCACCTGTTCTTACAGGACACATTCGAGTCCATCAACGAGGCAACGCAAATCTATGTGCTGGCAGCCAACGTTCTGGGAGAGCGCCCGCAACAGATCCCGCCTCAGGGGAAAATCAAAGCTAACACTTTTGCGCAACTCAAAGAGAAGGGCTTGGGACGAATCGGCGATCTGTACGTGGAGCTGCAAGGCGACTTCCCCTTCAATTTGCTGGCTTCAAATTCAGGCGCCGGTGGTAACGGCTCGGCGAATTTTAGCCCGCTTTTTGGAATTGGCCGTACGCTCTACTTCTGTATACCAAGAAATGACAAGTTACTGGGTTATTGGGACACCGTCTCCGATAGACTCTTTAAGATTCGTCACTGCATGAATATCGCGGGGGT
>Ga0307278_10000268_pt1 | contig 26644 bp, 25 predicted proteins | sample ER_DNA_117_FD_194482 | JGI IMG/M metagenome (GOLD analysis project Ga0307278, IMG submission 194482) | Bulk soil microbial communities from the East River watershed near Crested Butte, Colorado, United States - ER_DNA_117 | ecosystem: Environmental > Terrestrial > Soil > Floodplain | place...
CAGCCGCGGAGGCCGCAACCGCCGCAAGAAGCCGGCCGCGGCCGCGAGCGAAGCGAAACCCGAGTCCTCCGGCGGCTGAGCTCGACCCACTGCAGTTCGAGTGGGACGCCTGGCGACCTGAGGATGCCCGGCGCCTGCTCGCCGGAGTCGAGGCACCCTGGTACGTCGCCGCCGGCTGGGCGATCGATCTGTTCCTGGGCGGTGAATGGCGGGAGCACGAGGATCTCGAGCTCGCCGTCCCGAACAGCCGCTTTGACGAGGTCGCCGAGGCGCTCGCCGGCTTCGAGATCTTCGTCGTCACCGGCCCGCGCCGAGCCGCTCCGCTCGCGGAGGCCCGCGACCAGCTGGAGGAAACCCACCAGACGTGGGTGCGCGATCCGGCCGCGGACCTCTGGCGCTTCGACGTCTTCCGTGAGCCCTCGGACGGCGACACGTGGCTCTGCCGTCGCGACGAGAGCATTCGGTTGCCGTACGACCAGGTGATCGAGTGGACCGCCGACGGGATCCCGTACGGCCGGCCCGAGATCGTCCTGCTCTTCAAGGCGAAGCATGCCCACCGAGAGCGAGACCAGGCCGACTTCGAGGCCGTCGTTCCGAGGCTCGAGCCGGAGCGCCGGCGCTGGCTCGCTGAAGCGCTCGAGCGCGTCCATCCCGGTCATCCCTGGCTTGCCGAGCTCATATGGGCCAGCCGCAGGAAGCGGACGATAAAGCCGTCGAATCGGGCCAGGTCGGCGAAGTCCCCGAAGGAGAACCGCGGGACTGCGTGATCGAGCGTCGACGTCACGGTCACCTCGACGTCGGGCGCAGCACGCGCCAGTGCCCGCGACTCGGCCGGAGGGAAATACTTGTCGTGCGGCGCCGTGGCGAGCTCGACCGGCATCTGCAGGCGGCTTGCCTTGACCAGCGGCGAGAGGGCGACGACGGCGGCCCGCTCGCGGGCCGAAAGGCGCGCGTACAGGGTTGCGAAGCGCCTCGGTTCGCGGTTCAGGAGCAGCCGGACGAGCGCTGCGACGTCGCCGCGGTAGCTCGTGGCCTTCAAGCCCGCGAGCGGCGTGGGATCGTCGTCGTCGACCGACGCGAGCGCGCCGAGAAGCCGTGAGCGCCCGCGGCCCGGAGCCAGACCAGCCGCGAGCGAGCGCGCGATCGCGAGCTGCACGTAGGGATCGGTCTCGTAGCGTTCACCGTCGTAGAAGCCGGTCGTGGCCAGCCGGATCACCCGCCGGAGGTCGACCCACGGTGCTTCCCCGCCGATCACCGTGACGCGCCCTCTCAGGGCTGGGGTCTCAGCCGCAAGGAGCGCAAGCGTGGCGCCGACCGAAACGCCGTAGAGCGCGATCTGCCCGTGGCGAACGTCCATCCGGTCGGCCGTGGCGCGGGCGGCGCGAACGGTCGCCTCGGCCGTCGCGGGCGTGATCTCTCCGAGGGGCAGGCCCGGCAGGTCGGGGACGACGACGAGGAACCCGGCTCGTGCAAGGCCGCGAGCGAGCCGCTGCACCTTCTCGTGGTGGCGTCCGGCGCGGGTCGCGCCGTTCACGAAGACAACCGCGGGCCAGGGGCCGTCGCCCTTGCCTGGGCGGACGACGGTCGAGGGCGCGCCGCCGACGAAGGTCTCCTCGACGCGAGGCTCGTGGGTCAGCGCTCGCACCGTCCAGGCGAGAACAGGGGTCTTCTCCGTCGTCGAGAGCACGGCGACGGCCCGCAGTTGAGCCGCCGTCCACGAGCCCCCGATGATTCCGGCGATCGCGAGCGCGCCAAGCAGGACGACGAGGGCCGCGAGGGCGACCCGAAGCTTTCTTCGCATCAGAGGAAACCGACTTCGCTGAACTGGGGCACGCCGCCCTGCCAGAGCGCCCAGACCCCGATGAAGAGCGCAGCGAAGCCGAACCCCGCCGCGCACGCAACAAGCAGCGGACGCCGAGCCGCGACCGCCCAGGGGACGAAGAAGGCCGTCGCGCCGAGCTCGAGCCACCAGGTGTTGCCCTCGACCGTGCTCACGAAGAGCGCCCAACCGAGAAGCAGCGCGCTCACGACGGCCTGCCACGGCTGGAGCCGAACGGGACGGCCACGCTCGCCGAGGCAGGCGCCGAGAACGAGCACGAACCAGCCGAGGTGCCATTCGGCGTGGCCCCATTCCTCGTCCCAGAAGTGCGTCACGTCCTTCGCGTCTCCGGTCAGCTGCTCGTGCCCGATCGAGTTCGCCGCGAGGTGAATCCCGTGCCCGTCCACGTAGAGCACCGCTCCGACCACTGCGAAGACGAGGGCGACTGCCGGCGCGTCTAGTCCGAGCAGGAAAGCCGCCGCGGCGACCACTGCGAACGGCGTCACGAGGTCGATCCAGTCTCCGGCGGTGTCGCCGGCCAGGGTCGGCAACTGATGGAACACGAAGACGGCGGCTGAAAAGGCGAGTAGCGCGCGCCCGGCGCTCGGCCTGGATTCGTCCCTGCTTTTGAGCATCTTTCGGCTACACTGGCCGGGTCGCGGGTGCCTGGCCCGCGTTTTCTACGCCATGAGCTACGCGATCATCTCACTGGGTGGCAAGCAGTACCGCGTCCGCGAGGGCGAGAAGCTGCTCGTCGACCGCGTCAAGACCGATGAAGGCAAGACCTTTCATCCCACGCTGCTCTTCGTCGGCGGCGACGGGCAGGCCGACCTGAAGCCGAAGGAACAGGTGACGGCGAAGGTCGTCGGGCACGTCCTCGGCGAGAAGATCCGGATCGGCAAGTACAAGGCGAAGAAGGGCTACCGGCGTCACACGGGCTACCGCAGCAAGCTCACGCAGATCGAGATCACCTCGATCGGGGCGAAGAAGGCTGCCGGCACGGCCAAGAAGACGGAGCCGAAGCCGAAGGCGGCCTCGACGACGAGAAAGAAGGCAGAGAGCTAATGGCACACAAGAAAGGTCTCGGCTCCTCGAGGAACGGTCGCGACTCGCAGGCCAAGCGCCTCGGCGTGAAGATCTACGACGGCCAGACGGTGACGGCGGGGATGATCCTCGTCCGGCAGCGCGGCACGAAGTTCCGTCCGGGCCCTGGTGCGGGCATCGGCCGGGACGACACGATCTTCGCCAAGCGCGACGGCAAGGTCGCGTTCGAGTCCAGCGGCCAGCGCCGCGTCGTCGCGGTCACCGAAACCGAATAAAGAGTCATGTTCAATGATCGCGCGCGCATCCGGGTCAAGGCCGGGCGCGGCGGCGATGGTGCGCTGAGCTTTCGGCGCGAGAAACACGTCCCCAAAGGCGGACCCGACGGCGGCGACGGCGGGCCCGGGGGTGACGTGGTCCTCCTCGCCGATCCGGACCTGCGCGATCTCTCCGGTTATCGGAGGCGCCGCCGGATCGAAGCTGGACGCGGCCAGCCCGGCGGCGGCTCGGGCAGGCACGGCGCCGCCGGCGAGAGCGTCGAGCTTCGCGTGCCTGCGGGGACGCAGATCTTCCAGGAGGGCGAGCTCGTCGGTGATCTGGCGAGCCCGGGCGCGCGGGTGGTCGTCGCGCACGGCGGCGCAGGCGGACGGGGCAACCGGCGCTTCGCCACCTCGACGCGCCAGACACCGCGCTTCGCCGAGGTCGGGCTGCCGGGGGGTGAGGCCGAGCTCGAGCTGCGGCTGAAGCTGCTGGCCGACGCTGCGCTGGTCGGCCTTCCGAACGCGGGCAAGTCGTCACTGCTCGCCCGGATCTCGAACGCGCGCCCCAAGGTGGCCAGCTATCCGTTCACCACGCTGGAGCCGATCCTCGGCACGGTCGATGCTCCGGACGGGCGGCAAATCACCGTCGCGGACGTGCCGGGCCTCATCGAGGGCGCAAGCGAGGGCGTCGGGCTCGGGCACGAGTTCCTTGCACACCTCGAGCGCGCCCGGCTGCTCGTGCACGTGATCGATGCGGCGGAAGGCGATCCCGCGGAGCGGTGGCGGGCGATCGACCAGGAGCTCACGGCCTACGGAGCCGGCCTCAACGCGCTGCCGCAGGTCGTCGTCCTGAACAAGATCGATCTCCTGCCGGAGCCTCCGGAGCTCGGCGTGGAGGACGAGCGGATCGTCGCCGTCTACGCGGTCTCGTGCGCGACCGGCGCAGGCATCGAGCAGTTCCGGCGCGGTCTCTTCGAGCACGTCCCGGAGCCGGAAGAGGTTCCGGCGGCGAAGCCTGAAGGGTTGGCGGACTTCCTCGTCTACCGGCCGAAGCCGCGTGGTCGGCGCTTCCGGATCTTCCGCACCGACACGGGCTACCGGGTCGTCGGGCGGCCGCCGGGCGACGAGGAGCTCGCCGAGGCACTCCGCGCCGCCGGTGTGAAGAAGGGGGACGAGGTCGCGATCGAGGACGAGCTGGTCGAGTTCTCGTGATCGGGATCCTCGGCGGCACCTTCGACCCGCCGCACAACGGGCACGTCGCGCTCGCGAAGGCGGCGCTCTCGCAGCTGCCGATCGACCGGCTCCTCGTGCTCGTTGCCGAGCGGCCCGGGCATCGCGACGTCGTCGCGGATGCCGAGACGCGGCTGAAGCTCGCGCGCGCGGCCTTCCCGGACGCCGAGGTCGAGCTCGATCCGCATCCGTTCACGGTCGACGCGGTTCGCGACGGCCGTTTCGGTGACGCCGTCTTTATCGTCGGTGCCGACCAGGCCGCGGCGTTCGATCACTGGAGAGAGCCGGAGGAGGTCCTGAGGCACGTCAAGCTCGGGGTGGGGACGCGCTCAGGCTACCCGCAGCCTCAGCTCGACCGCTACGGCGACCGGATCGTCTCGTTCCCGCTCGCCTCGCCGCCGATTTCTTCGAGTGAAGTGCGCGCGCGGGTGGCGCGAGGCGAGCCGATCGACGAGCTCGTGCCGCCCGCGGTGGCGCGTCTAATCGAGGAGCTAGGCCTCTACCGTTAGCCCCACGGCAGGCCGTCCCAACGATCGGGGTGATTCGGTTGCCAGTGCGGAAACGGTGCGTAGGCCTCGGCTGGCGAGCTAGTCTCGGATTCGACGCCTGCGCCGTGGCGGAGGGCCGTCTCGGAGCGTGGATAGACGATCTCCTTCTCCTTCGTGCGTCCACCGGTCATGAAGATCACGCACGGAGCCTCTCCGGCACCCACGAAGACGTGCTCGGTGCCCGGTGGGCAATGCACGAAGTCCCAGGTCCGGAGACGCCGCTCCTCCCCTTCGATGATTGCTAGGCACTCGCCAGCGAGAACCAAGAAGTCCTCTTGGTTTGATTCCGCGTGGTACATGCCGCTCGCCTGTCCGGGCTGGAGCACCCTCAGGTTGAGCCCTAGGTCCGAGAACTCCCTGCCAGCTCCGGGTTTTCCCGGAGCGCAGAAGTACCGCCTTCGAAGACGCAACCGATGCCGAACGTGTCGTTCGTCAGCCAGGCCGAGTCGCGAACGTTTACGACGAACCAGCCGTCAGTGACTGGCACGAGGCCCGACCGGGCCGGTTCGAGGCGGGCTTCCTCGACGCTGCGTCTCAACCGGCGGTGGCGTGCTCGATCGAGGGCACGTCGTCCCAGAGCTCCTCGAGCCCGTAATAGTCGCGCGTCTGCGGCGTGAAGACGTGGAGGACGACGTCGAGGTAGTCGGCGACGATCCACTCGCCTTCGCGCTCGCCCTCGACCGAATGCGGGAGGGCCTGCTCGTCGCCGTGCTTGAGGCCGTAGCGCACCTCGTCGACGATCGCCTTTGTCTGCCGCGGGTTCTGGCCCGAGCAGACGACGAAGAAGTCGGTGTACGCGCAGACCGGCCGCATGTCGAGAATGACGATGTCCTGCGCCAGCTTCTCCTCGGCGAGACCGGCGATTCGGCGTGCTTGTTCGAGTGAGTTCAGAGGTTCGGTTGCTTCCTTTGGGTTCATCGGAATTGTAGCCCGGGATGGGGTGTCCGAAACAGCCACGGCCCAGCCGAGGCGATCGGTATGTTGGCTGGCATGACAACGGATCAGAAGGGAGCGATCGCGGAGGCCTGCATCGCGGCCGCGGCAGTCAAGCTCGGAATCGAGGTCTACCGACCAATCGCCGAGGGCGGGCGCTACGACATGATCTTCGATCTCGAGACGCGACTCCTACGAGTGCAGTGCAAGTGGGCCTCACGCAGAGGAGAAGTTCTCGTCGTCAGTTGCCAGAGCGCCCGTCGATGCGCCGAGGGTTTCATTCGACGCCCCTACACCGCGGCGGAGGTCGACGCGATTCCGCGTACAGCCTGGAACTCGATCGATGTTTCCTCATCCCTATCGATCTGGTCGAGCATCGACCCGCGATCGCATTGCGCCTCACCGCGTGCCGAAACAATCAGCGGCGGCGGGTCAACTGGGCTGACGACTTCGATTTCGCCGCTAGACTTGAACAGCACCAAGGGGCCATAGCTCAGCTGGGAGAGCGCTGCCGTGGCACGGCAGAGGTCGCCGGTTCGAGCCCGGCTGGCTCCACTTCAGACCTACAGCTTCTCGACCAAGGCGTCGATGTCGTCGGCCCCTGACATCTTCGAGCGAAAGAGGCTGTGCGGGTCGTCGACCTGCTCACGGTGCAGGAAGAGGAATCCGATGTAGCGGGCCACGAGCTTCCGCGTCCGCTGGTAGCGCGTGTGTCCGCGCCAAAGATCGATCAGGTTGGCGCCGAGCAGAGCGGTCGAGATCACACCGTAGTGACCTTCGCCGAGCGCGAATGCATGGTGTCGGAGACCGGCTCGGTTCGCGCGCATATCGAAGTCGGTGATGCCGATGATCGTCGCGTTTCCCTCAGCTCCGTAGCACTGCGAGAGCAGCCTGAGCAGGCTGTCGGCGACGAGCCGGTGCCGGTCGGCGTCGAGCGTCCACCGCGGCAGCTGCACGTCCGGCAGCGTCCCGACGGGGATCCGGTACCGGAAGGTGAGATCGTCGGCGAGCTTCTGGACGTCCACGGTCTTCAACCGTCCGACCGGCATCAGCCAGACGCCTGAGCTCTCAGTGAGTATCGGCAGCTGGCCCGCGGGCGGCTGAAAGACGGCGTCATTGGAGCTCGGCTCAACCGGGCCAGGCTCACCGAGCTTGTCGACCGCGACCATGCCGAGCACGACGAGCGTCACGACCAGCAACGGCCACGCGGCTAGAACGCGTCGCAGAAGAGGCTTGCGCTCAGGCTGGGCCGGCGCCTCGGCAGGTGCTCCCGTGAGCAGCCCGCGGCGCTCGAGCTCCCTCAGCAGAAGCTGGTCGTCCAGCTCGCGCGCGATCCGGGTTAGCTCCGGCGCTTCGTCCGCCGTGATGCCCGTCAGCGCATTCCAGGCGTAGACGGCAGCTTCGTCCCGGCGGCCCGCCGCGAGAGCGTCCGCGGCCTTCTGCAGGTCCGAGTTCACGGACCACTTATCGGCGCCGCAGCCGCGTCGCGCTAGTCCTGGTGCGTGAGGTCGTCGAGCAACCGCTCGACGTCAGTGGGCTGGTCGCGGCGATGCTCCCACCGGCTGAAGAGCTCCGCGGCCCCGCGTGGGATCCCGTCGGGCAGTCCGAGACTCGCGCAAGTGTCGGCAACCTCTTCCATCTCGGGCGCCCACCGCCACGCGCGGGGCCCAACACCCACGAGGCGGTCGGCCGCGACACCCTCGCCTGCGAGCGCTTCTTCGACGCCGTACGCGCGCGCGATCGCGTAGGCCTGCGCGGTCAACGCCATTCCGATCTTGTTCCAGCCGCCGAAGGCCATCTTCAGTGCCGAAGCCGCGCCGATGCCGCCCTCGAGGGGGATCGCGTTGACCTCGCTCCCGCGGAAGATCTCCGCCACCTGCGCGACATCGGCCTGGTCGCCCGACAGGTACAGATTGAGACCGCTGCGGGCGATCACGGAGCCGTCCACACAGCGGGGAAGCGAAGCCGCGATGCGCTCGGCTCGTGCGGGCGTGATCGCGTTCGCCTCTACGTAGAGCCCGTCGAAGTCGGCGCTCGCCACCTGGACGGCGACCTCCTCGGCGATCGCGGGCGGGCAGACGCTCAAGACGATCTCGCTGGCCGCGACGAGCTCGGCGACGGAGCCCACGTCTCGAAAGCCCGCAGCCCCGGCCCGGCGGGCTGTCGCCTCGCTGCGTCCCTCGCTTGCCCAGAGCAGCTCGGCGTTAGCCGCGGCTCCGACGAGCGCACCCATCTCGCCGGGAAACAGCAGACCGACTCGAGTCATCTCCGGATCTTGGCGGACCTTCGCCGAGAGCGTCCGGCCTGGTGCTTTGGCCAGAACAGCTCGGCCATTCCAGCCAGGTCCATAGCGTCTAGCATGCCCGAGTCATGCGAAGGGGTCGATGACTTCTGTCCTAGTGCTGTTGGTCGGGGTGCTCGGGGCTTGGGTGGCGAGCATTGCGTTCTTGCGACTGCCGGGACCGGTCGCCCGCCCGGTCCCCGACCGCTGGCACCGCAAGTCGACTCCGTTAACAGGCGGCCTTGCGCTCTTGACAGGATTTCTCTTGGCGCTTGGGAGCGCCGTCCTGGTCGGTCAGGTCGAGCGCCGTTTCGGCTACCTCGTGCTCGCAGGGACGGCAGCATTCATCCTCGGGCTCGGTGACGACAATCGCTGGATCGGGCCGCGCGCGAAATTCGCCGGACAACTCGCGATCGCGGCTGCAACGGCCTCCGTGATCCACCCGACCTGGCTCCCCCTGGCCGTGGCCGTGCCGGTTGCCGCAATCGTCCTCGTCGCCGCGATGAACAGCTTCAACCTGCTCGACAACATCGACGGCCTCGCGGCGGGGACGGCCGCGATCGCGGCGGGAACGCTCGCGCTGACAACGCTATTCGTGGGCGGCTCCGCACTGCGGCTCCTGGCGTGCGCCGTGGCCGGCGCGTGCCTGGGATTCCTGCCGCTCAACTACCGGCTCCGTCGGCCGGCGGCGCTCTTCATGGGTGACTCGGGAGCACTCTTCCTCGGCCTGGTCGTAGGCGCGACCGCGCTGCTCGCAACACCTGGGGGCGCAGGAGAGGTCTCGGCGACGGTCGTGGCGCCGCTCCTGATCCTCGCCTTGCCGATTCTCGATACCTCCCTCGTGATCCTTGTCCGGCTCGCGGAGGGGCGGCCGATCTGGCAGGGGGGCCGGGACCACCTCTCGCACCGCTTGGTCTACGTCGGCCTCGGAGAACGTGAGGCCGTGGCGGTCCTGTTGCTGCTGGCGGCGTCCTGCGCCGGGACGGCTGTGCTGGTCGTCGCCGTCGACGACGCGCTGCTGACAGGGGCCGCCGCCGGCGCCGTCGTCGCCCTGCTCGTCGGGCTCGGGTCGCGGCTGGCGCTGGTGAGCGAAGCACCTCGGGTTGCCGTCCTTCGCGCACGCCAGGGAGAAGGGAAGCTTGAGCCGATACGGCATCACGCGCATGCGAGCTAGCCTCGCCGCGATCGTCGTCGCTTGCGTCTGGGCGGCGGGCGCCTATGCCGGTGGGCCCGGCGACGTTTACAACGACTTCGCCGCCGACGGCGTCTTGAGCTGCAAGCACTCCCGCGCGGACCTCGTCGCCGTTATCCGCAGCGGGTCGCTCTATCAGTACGGCGATCCCTACACGCTCGCGCGCCTCAAGCTGGCGGCCCGCAAGCAGCTCGCCGGCGGCTGCCGGCGCCCGAGCCGGTCGCGACAGGATGAGAATGGCGGTGCGGGAGCACCTGGTGGGACCGGGGACGGGACCGGCGGCCAGACGGGCGGCGGGCAGTCAGAGGGTTCTCCCGGACACGGCCGTCAGAACCCGCCGGAGGCCTCACCGAAGCCGACCGCCTCCGCCGAAGGGGACAACGCTTCGTTCGTAATGGGTCGAGGCCTGATCGTCGGCGCCCTGATCGCAGCGCTAGCGTTCGGCGGATGGCTCACGAAGCACGGACTGGCCGCGCGAGACTGAAGGCCGCCGGGCGGAGGCGGCGCAGGGGCGTCGCCGTCGCCGGGTCGACCACCCGCTCGCTCGCAGGCGCCTCCTTCGCCGTCCCACCCCTCGCGCTGCTCGGTGTCGCTCTCTTCCTCGCGCTTCGCGGCGGCGGGATCGTTCCCGAGCAGTGGGCGCCGCTCGCCGTCGGTACCGCAGTCGGCCTCGCCGTGCTCGGAGCGGTCGGGAGCCTGCCGAGAATCCCGCGCCCAGCCTGGCCCGCGCTGGGCGCCATGGCCGCATTTCTCGCCTGGAGCGCTCTCTCGATCCTGTGGTCGGCTTCGCCGGAGGCCACGATCGAGACCGTCGCCCGGATGTCGCTGCTCGTGCTCGCCGCCGCGGTCGGCGCCTCCTACGCGGCCCGCCCTGGCGCCGCCCGAGCTTTTGCCGTCGCTCTCGCCGCTGCGGGAGCGGCGCTCGTGATCACGGTCGAAGCGAAGATCCTCGCCGGTTCGACGAGCATCTTCTCGACGACGCGCCTGGCGTGGCCGATCGACTACGCGAACGGCGCGGCCGCGCTGCTCTGGATCCCGTTTCCGCCGCTCCTGGCCGCCGCCGCCGCGGAGCGGATCAGGCCGCTCGGGCGCGGCGTGGCCGCCGCCCTCGCGGCGCTTGCGCTCTCGGAAGGGCTGATGACATTGAGCCGGGGCGGCGCCATTGCGCTGGTGGCGACCATGGTTGTTTGCGTCGCACTCGCGACGGCGCGCGGGCGGGTGGCCCTGACCCTCGCCGCCATCGCCCTTCCCGTCGCGCTCGTGTCCACGCGCCTCATTGCCGGCCGGCCCGGCGAGCTCACGTCGGATGCGGTCTCACGCGGGCGCGCAGCCGCGCTCGCCGCGGCCGCGGCCGCACTGCTCGTCGTGCTGCTCTCCGCTCTCGAACGCGTACGTGTGCGGCGTTACGAGGGGGCCGTTGCCGTCGCCGTCTGGGCGTGCATCCTCGCCGTCGGGACAACGGCCTTCGTCGTCCATTACGGGAGGCCGGATACCTGGCTTTCGGCGCGCTGGCACGAGTTCCGGACTCCTGAGGTGGCCCGTCCGGGCGCGGCGCGCTTCGGCAATGCGACCTCGAACCGCTACGACTACTGGCGAGTCGCCGCGCGCACGTTCGAGGCGCATCCACTCGTCGGCGAGGGCGCGGGCGCATTCGCCGTGCCGTGGTTCCGCCGCCGGGCGATCAACGAGAGCGTCACCGACGCGCACTCGTGGCAGGCGGGGACCCTCGCGGAGACTGGTGTCGTCGGCTTTCTTCTTCTTGCGGCCGCGCTGCTCCTGCCGCTCGTTCGCATCGCCCGGGCGCGAACGGAGGTCGGGGGCTTCGCGGCGGTCGCGCTCGGCGGCACGGCGGCGTATTTCGTTCTGCACGGCTCCTTCGAGTGGCTGTTCCTGATCGCCGCGGTCGCGGTCCCCGCAGCGGTCGCGCTCGGCGCCTGTGCCGCGGCGGGCGGACCGCGGGAGATCCGCCTCGCGCCGGGCCGCCAGCGCACGGTTGTCGCCGTGGGCGCTCTGGTCGCCGCCGTCGCGGCCGTCCCCGTCTACCTCTCGACGACGCTGACGGCACGGGCGGAGAAGCAGGCCGCGACCTCGACCCAGCGGGCGCTCGACTCGCTCTCGCTGGCCACGAGCGTCAACCCGTGGGCGGTGCAGCCTTTGATCGTGCGGTCGGTGATCCTGCTCGACGCTCGCCGCAGGCCTGCCGCCATCCAGGCCGCCAGGGAAGCGACGCGCCGGGCTCCCGATGTCTGGACGGCCTGGGTCGCGCTTGCCGAGGCCGAGCGTGCAGACGGGCACCGTGCTGCTGCGGCCGCTGCTCTCCGGCGTGCGCGCGTGCTCAATCCGAAGGCAGTCGTGCGAGGTTCGGCGCTCTAGTGACCGGTGACGCGATTCCGCCGAGGCGCGTACTCCGAGTCATTGCCCGGCTGAATGTCGGGGGACCGTCGATCCAGGCGATCACGCTGACGCGCCTGCTCGAGGAGCGAGGCTACGAGACGCGTCTGGTCCGCGGTCGGGAAGGCGCGCGCGAGGGCTCGATGGACGCGCTCGCATGGCAGCTCGGCGTGAGGCCGGTGAGCCTGCCGACGCTGAAACGGAGGATCGGCCTCGCCGATCTCGCGTCCCTCGTCTTCCTCGTCCGGCAGATCCGCGAGTGGCAGCCGCAGATCTTGCACACGCACGCAGCGAAGGCCGGCGCGCTCGGCCGGACGGCGGCCCTGCTTGCCGGGCGTCGTCGCCCGCCCGTGATCGTCCATACCTTCCACGGCCATGTGCTAACCGGATATTTCTCGCCTGCGATCTCTGCGGTCTTCACGGCGATCGAGCGAGCGCTCGCGCGCGTCACGACGTGCCTGATCGCGGTCTCGGAGGAGGTCCGCGCCGACCTCGTTCGGCTCGGCGTCGCGCCGCCCGAGCGGATCATCGTGCTCCCGCTCGGCTTCGACTTCTCCCGCTTCGATGTGCCTGAAGAGGGGCGCCGCGAGCGGCGGGAGGCTTTTCGCCGAGGCTTCGAGATCCCACTCGACGCGCCGCTCGTCACGCTCGTTGGGCGCCTCGAGCCGATCAAGCGTGTCGATCGGTTCCTGCGCGTGGCGAATCTGATCGAGGAGCCGGGGGAGACGCGGTTCCTCGTCGTCGGAGACGGCACCCTGCGCGAGGAGCTCCAGCAATCGCGAGAAGCGTTGAGGCTTGGCAACCGCCTTGTCTGGGCAGGGTTGCGTAATGACATGCCCGACGTCTATTTCGCGAGCGACGTCCTCGCCGTGACGTCCGACAACGAGGGGACCAACGTGAGCGCGATTGAGGCGCAGGCAGCAGGCGTGCCGGTCGCCAGCACGCGTGTGGGCGGGATGCCGAGCGTGGTCGGCGACGGAGAGAGCGGCTTCATCACAGAGCGCGAGGATGAGAGAGCGCTCGCCAGCGCGATCGTGCGTCTGCTCCTCGACGACGATCTGCGGCTCAGCTTCGGCGTTGCCGGCGAGCAGACTGCGCGAGCGACGTTTTCGCTCGGCCGCCTCGTCGACAACGTCGACGAGCTCTACCGACACTTGCTCGGCGAGAACGTTGGCAGAGAGCGACAGATCGTGCGGTAGTGGCCGCGGTGGACCGCGGCCGGATGTCGTGCATGTTCTCCCACACGCTCATCCTCTCGGCGGGACGGAACGGAGTGTCCTCGACCTACTCGAGAGCAAGGTCCTTGCGGATCTCGTTCAGCGCGTGGTCTTCCTTCGCGGTGGTCCGCTCGGACCATTCCCGCCGGAAAACGTCCTTGCCTGTAGCAGTGATCCACAGTCGAACCTCAAGAACGCAGTGCGCGTCTTGATGTCGGTACGCCCACGCGTGCTTCACGGATGGCTGCTTCGCGGAAATGTATTCGCCGCTGCGGTTGGCATGACCTTGCCAGAGACCGTGCTCCTGACGAGTGAGCGAAACTTGGGCCACACGCTGACACCGGCGAAGCGCCTTCTGGAGCGCTTCGTCGCGGGGCGGGAGGATATGTGTGTCGTCAACTCGCGCGCGGTTGCCGACGCGGCAACAAGTCGGATACCGAGGCGTCAGCACCGGATACGCGTAATCCCACCGGGAATCCCCGAACCTGATCGAGCCGGCTCTCGTCGTCGGTTTTCGTGTGTCGCTGTTGGTCGCCTCGAGCCAGTCAAAGATCACGAGACGCTCGTGCGGGCGTGGCCGCTCGTTCTGAGTCGGCACTTCCGCGCGACGCTCGCGATAGTGGGAAACGGGCCTGAGCGTCGCCGGCTCGAGCGGCTCATAGCCGACCTCGAGGTCGCCAACTCTGTCTCGCTGGTCGGCGCCGACGATCCACTGCCGTTTCTCCGCGGGAGCAGGGTCTACGTGTCGACATCGCGCTCCGAGGGATTTTCGCGCGCAATGCTCGAGGCAGCGGCGGTCGGACGCCCCATCGTTGCGACGGCGGTCGGAGGAGCACTGGAGCTTCCCGCGGAGACCGTGCAGACGGTGCCCGTCGGAAACGCCGACGCGGTGGCGAAGGCGGTTGTCGCGCTGCTGGACGACGGGGAACTACGGCGCCGCGCGGCGGCGGCAGGACGCGCGGCGTATCGGACGAGGTTCACGCTGGAGCGTTGCCATTCTGCGTACCGTGATCTGTATTCGGCTTGGGCTCGCTGATGTGCGGTATCGCCGGAATCTTCGATCATCGCCCCGACCAAGAGCGGACGGCACGCGAAGTGGGCGTGATGACGGAAACGCTGGTGCACCGTGGCCCCGATGACGGCGGCGTCGCGAGCGGACTGGGATGGGCCTTGGGCGCGCGACGGCTTGCAATCCAGGACCTGTCGCCGGCGGGAACACAACCCATGACGCGCGGACGCCTCACGATCGTCTACAACGGCGAGGTCTACAACTTCGGTGACCTGCGTCGCGAGCTCGAAGCGAAAGGCCGTCGGTTCCGGTCGGCTTCCGATACCGAAGTCGTCCTCGCAGCCTTCGAGGAGTGGGGGACAGAAGCGTTCTCGAGGTTCAACGGCATGTTTGCACTCGCGATCGTCGATGAGCGCAGACGGTGCGCGTGGCTCGCACGCGATCGTTGGGGCAAGAAGCCCCTCTTTGTCGCACGCCTTCGGGACCGGATCGTCTTCGCGAGCGAGCTCAAAGCGATCGTCGCCGTTGCTCGGAATGAGCTCACCATCGACCGAGATGCGCTGGCGAGCTACTTCCGGTATCAGTACGTGCCCGGCACCCAATCGATCTTCACCGAGGTCGAAAAGATCGCTCCGGCGTCGTGGCTCGAGCTTGACATCGAGACGTGGCGTGCGACCACTGAAACGTTCTGGTCGCTGCCGCAGCGAGACAATGAACTCCCAGCGACGCCGGAGGATCTTCTCGATGTCGTCCGCGGCGCGGTGAGACGACGGCTCGTGGCCGATGTACCTGTGGGCGCCTTCCTTTCGGGCGGAACCGACTCCAGCCTCGTCACAGCCTGCATGAAGGAAGCAGCGCCCAACTGCCGCACGTTCTCCATCGGCTTCGACGATCCACGCTTCGACGAGTCGCGGTACGCGCTGGCGGTCGCAGAACACCTCGGCACGGACCACACGCATCGAACCCTTCGGGAGCGTGAAGCGCTCGAATTGGTCGCATCTCTTCCGGAAGTGTTCGACGAGCCTTTTGCGGACAGTTCCGCTCTCCCTCAGCTCGCCGTTGCGAAGGTCGCGCGCGAGGAGGTAACGGTCGCGCTGTCAGGCGACGGCGGCGACGAGCTCTTCGGCGGGTACCTCCGCTACCGCGCGCACCCGTACCTCAATTGGGCCGCACGCCTTCCCCGGATCCTGGCCTCCCTGACACCCGCGGTCTCGCGCGTGCCAAGATTCGGACGCCGTCTGGGCCTCTTCGCGGCACTCACCGACGCGCGTTCACCGGGTGAGGCGTACCGCGACCTGGTCTCGATTTGGAAGACCCCTGATCTTCGCCGGCTCATGCCAGAGGTCGACCTTGACGACGGCTTTGCGGAGGTCTTCGCAAGGGGCAACGGTGGCCTGGTAGAGCGGATGATGCGCGCCGACGCGAGAACGTATCTCGTCGACGACATCCTTCAAAAGGTGGATCGTGCCACGATGTCCGTAAGCCTCGAGGGGCGTAACCCGCTCCTCGATCCGGAGGTGGCGGAAGTCGCGTTCCGATCTGTCGCGGCGGCTGAAGAAGCTCCAGGCGAGAAGCCCCTCCTACGGACGAGCCTTCGACTGCTTCTACCTGACTGGCTCGTAGATCGGCCGAAGATGGGCTTTGCCGTGCCCGTCGGGGAGTGGATGCGATCCGAGCTTCGGCCGCTCGTCGAGGACATGGTGCTATCGCGAAGAGATGCGGAGTACGACGTGAGGGTCGCTCATGCGGCCTGCCAGGAGCACCTCAGCGGGAGGGGCGACCTGGCTCCGCAGACATGGGCGCTCCTGGTCTATGAGCTTTGGCGCGAGCAATGGTCCCAGAGGCAGCGGTCCAACGGCGGGCATCCGTGAAGCTGGCCATCGTCATCGGATCGCTGTCCCGCGGGGGATCCGAGCGGCAAGTCGTGGAGTTCGTTCGGAGCGCCCATCCAGATCACGCCGAGTGCATCGTCATCTGCCTTTCCGCCGATCCTGGCGCACTCGCGGGTGAGGTCCGCGCTGTCGGCGCGAAGGTCCTGACCGTCGGGTTCGAGGGCGTTCGGTCATGGAAAGCGCCGGCGGCCGTGGCACGACTGGCCGCGATCCTCCGCGCTGAGCGACCAGATGCCTTATATGCATTCCTATTCTGGAGTCACGTGCTCGCTCTTCCCACGGCCGCGGTCGCAGCGCCTCACGCCCTTCGCATCGCGGCGCTTCGTTCGTCTCCGATCACCGATGTGCCGCGAAGGCGCTCGCTAGTTCCCCTGCGTAGGCCGGCGCTCGCCCTCGTGCATGGTGCGATCGCAAATTCAGACGCAGTCGCTTCGGAGTGGACGCGCAGCTACCGGCACCTGCAAGGGCGCGTTCACGTCGTTCCCAACGGCGTCCAGGTTCGGGAGCAATACATCCCGCGTGCGAGTGACGCCCGAGTCCCAACCATCATCTGTGTGGCGAACCTGATTGCCTACAAGGGACACGAGACTCTCCTCGACGCTCTCGCCGAATTGACTGACGTTGAGTGGACGTTGTTACTGGCCGGCGATGGGCCCTGTCGGTCTGCGCTCGAAGGGCACGCCCGAAGACTTGGACTCGACCCGAGGGTGAAGTTCCTCGGCACTACGGCGGACGTCGCGGGCTTGCTGAGCCGGGCCGATCTCGCGGTGCTACCTTCCTACACGGAAGGTCTTCCGAACGCCGTACTCGAAGCCATGGCGAACAGCCTTCCCGTCGTCGCGACCGACGTCGGCGGCGTCCGTCAGATGCTTAGTTGTGGAGCGGGGACCGTGGTGCCCGCGCGGGATCCGAGGGCGCTGGCCGACGCGATCCGTCACTACCTCGAGAACGCGGACCTCCGATCGCGCGCCGGCAGCCTCGGACGTAAGGAAGCGGGGCGGAACTATCGAATTCCTGCGATGAGGGACCGGACCCTGGCGGCGGTCGAGGCTTTCGTACCGTGACTGCCTGGGTCGTCTGGGCCGCGAAGGTCGCGAACGCGCTCATAGGGTTCGCGACGAGCATTCTGATCGCGCGATTGCTTGGGCCGAGCGGCCGCGCCGAGTACTTCCTTGGCGCAACCGTCGCGGCGGGGGTCTTCGCAACTTGTCATCTGAGTCTCGATCAATCGATCTTCTGGGCTGTCGCCGAGAAGCGCGCGAGCGTGCGACGCATCGTGAAGACGTTGGCGCCCATCTCGCTTGCACTCGCGGGTGGATGCTTTGGTGTCTATTGGTTGGTCGACCGCATCGGGCTACTCGGTCACCTGCCGCACGGAACCGCCGTCGTTGGAGCGTTCCTGGCGCCCGTTCTCCTGGCCCGGTTCCTCGTCGACGCGATCCTCTACACCACCGATAGGTCGCGTCTGGCGAGCGCATCTCTAGTCGCTACGGCGATCCTTCAACTTCTCGGCATTGCAGCTCTTGCCGCTTCGGGCAACATCACGAGCACGACGGTGCTCGCCGTCTCGGGCGCCAGCACGCTCTTAGGAGGAATCGGAAACGCCGTAGCTGTCGTACGTACCAGGAGTGCGGGAACCGTTGGCCGAGTGGGCCTCCGATCCTTGCTTGGGATAGGGCTCCGTAACCACCTTGCCGTCATCGGGCTCTGGCTCGCACTGCGTGCGGACGTCATCATCGTCGCCCAACTCGTGAGCAAGCACGACCTTGGCCTCTATTCGCTCGCCGTCACACTGGCCGAAGTCATCCTGCTCGCGACGGACGCGCTGGCGCTAAGCGCGCTCGGGAAACATCGGACTTTGGAACGTGAGGAGTCGATGTCCTATTCGGTCAAGGTCGCGTCGGGCTCGGCACGCATCGCCGCTATCGAAGTCCTTCTCGTCGCTGCGTTCGGCTGGCCGCTAATTCTCCTCGCATATGGGCGCTCGTGGCTCGGCGTCTACCCCGTATTGCTTTGCCTTGCCCCCGGCACCATCGCACTGGGGTACATGCGTCCACTCGGCGCGGGGTTCATCCGTGCCGGCCGCGCGCTCGAGCGCTCGATCGTCATGGTCGCAGCGGCAGCGGTCAATGTCGGCGGCGCTCTCGTAGCGACACCACTGTTTGGAATCATCGGCGCCGCAGCTACCTCAACCCTCGCGTATGCGATCGGCGCTGCGCTCCTCGCATGGCGCGTCCGGTCCTCACTCGGCCTTCGCCCATGGGTGAAGGCTCGACTCGTGTGGCCTCCTACGCGGCCCGCCAGTACCAAGCCTGCCCCGGGCGAGGTTCCCACTACACCGTCGTGAACGACGCCACCAATGCAGGAAACGAACGTGTGAGCGACGTCAACTACCGCTTCCTTGTCCATTACGTCGCGGCGCTGAGCGGGCTCGCGTCTCCGATCGTCCTCGACTTCGGCTGTGGCAATGGACTCCTCGTCAGTCTCCTGCGAGAGGCCGGTGTCGAGTGCTACGGGGCGGACGTGTTCTACGGCGGCGCGCAATTCGAGCAGCTCAGTGCGAGCGGCTTGCTGACGAGCGGAGTGGTACGCGAGATCCAGGAGAACGGGAGGCTTCCGTTCGACGACGAGTTCTTCGACATCGTCATCAGTAATCAAGTGTTCGAACACGTCGAGCGACTTTCTCAAGCCATCGATGAAATCCACCGCGTGCTCAAGGATGACGGGATCGCTTACCACCACTTTCCGTCGCGTGAGGTAGTTCGCGAAGGTCATATCGGGATTCCGCTCGCTCATCGTCTTCCGCCTGGTGATTTACGCTACTCGTACACCGTTGCGCTAAGACGTTTCGGATTCGGATCCAACAAAGGCGAGGCTCCGCCCGGCGTCTGGGCGCGGGAGAAGCTCGACTGGATCGATCGCTATTGCTTCTATCGTCCGTACGCCGAGCTCAGCGAAGCTTTCGGCCGGCATTTCACGGTCCGGCATCGAGAAATCGACTATTGCCGTTTCCGTGCCCGTTCTAGCGCTGTCCGGTTCGCGTTAAGAATCGAGCCATTGACCGGCATCTATCAGCGGATGTTTCGTCGATTAGCGTTTATGGCAGTCGAAATGCGAAAGAAGCCATCTATGACGGCAAGGCGTGGGTCATGACCGAGGGCGAATTAATGCGCCGCCCGCACCGCACAATGCGAAAGACTTCATGCGGTTTCGGCGGGCGAGCTCTCCCCCGGCGTGGTCGATACGAGCAGACCGGCCGCGACCGCCAGCGGAAGTGAGGCCGCGGCAGCCACCAAGCCGTTGATAAAGAGGAGACCGACGGCCCCGGCCGCCACGACTCCGAGGGCAGCCGAGCGAAACGGTGAACGGCGCGTACGAGCAGCACCCGCGACGAGGGCGGCAGCGGCCGCGGCGAGTGTCAGAAGCCCCGGTAGCCCCAGTTCCGCGACCACACGCGCGTATTCGTTATGGGACGCGAGATTGCCGTACCGAGAGTGGGACGCGGTGTACGTGGGAAGTTGCTCCCACCCGATACCGCGGAGAGGATGGCTAGCGAATGCTCGCAGCGACAACCGTAGTCCTTCCCACCGCGAGCGAAGAAAGCGCGACTCCTCTCTTTCGAGCGAATCAGTCCCTATCCGCCCCTGCAGGCGGAGACTGATCCTCTGCACGAACAGCACCTTCCCGTCGGCGTCGAGCGCCAGGACGCGCACGTCGCGCAGCCGGAACGTCGTTTTGCTCTGGGGGTCCCATACGTAGAGGCGCGCATTCGGTGAATCCGCGGACGGAGGCCACGCGAGTGAGATGGCCCGCCAGTTTGGCCCGACCGGGACGTACTTGTAAACGCGGCCGTTCGCCGCAAGGTTGTCTTCGAGAGCGACTCCCAACGAGAGCTGGCGAGACGCCGAAGCGAAGAGCTTCAGGACATACGTGTTCTCTTGTTTCGCTAGACCCCACGGATAGCTGACGCCGACGTTCGCAACCGGAGCCGAAACGCGGAGAACTGTTCCGCGCGCCTCGTTCGCGAGTGACGAATTCCCGCGGGGGATCACTCCCTGACGGCTGCCGTCCCAACCTGATCGGTCCCGAGCGTTTAGAGCGCCGACCGTCTCGCCGAAGTCAGCCCGGATTCGCGCCTCACGGTAGTGGGTGTGAAGCAGGAGCGCGACAGCGGCCGCTGCAGCGGTTCCGGTCGCCAGAACCGCCACCGCCCGGAGCCGTGTACGCGATTCGGCTGCTACTGCGACCAACGCGCCGGCGGCCGCAGCGATGAGGCCAGACCGCGAGAACGTTCGCAGGACGACGACCGCGGTTAGCGTCAAAGCGATCACAGCGGCGATGCGTGTTCGACCGGAAGCTCGCAATGAGTACATCGTGAAAACCGGTGCGGCGAATGCCACCGCGTACGCGAGGTAGTTGGGATTGCCATAGATACCCTCGAGTCTGCTGCCTCGATGGGGAACGAATGCGATCGAGCTGTGCAGACCGCGAATGCCGACGAGCGCGAGTCCTCCAGCAAGTACAGCGCCGGTCGCGGCGGCACAGAGGATGCGCGCCCGGTGCTCGGGCGCCTGCGTACCTACGGCGAGGACGAGGACGGTGAACGCCGTGAACTCGAAGAGGCCGTAGAAGCTTCCGGCGCAGAAGCACCCCCAGAGGCGTGCGCTGACAGCCGCCCACGTGGTAAGGGTGGCCAGGGCGACGCTCATAGCCAAGGCCGGAAACGACGGACGGACGAGGGTCGTTCGTGCGCCGATGATGTCGACTGCGACCACTGCCCCGGCGATCAGCAGGAGAATTCGCGCGCCGGTCACGACCGAAAGTCGCGGCACGTATGTCAGCCACACCGGCCCAAGCAACGCCGCAATAGAGAGCGCGATCGCGCTTCGGCCGAATCGGGCTCGGGGGGCCGGTACAAGCCCCACCAAGACGTCGACCATCTGCCTCCAGGCGGCTTCTGCGGAAAACCCCCCGCGCGCGCCGCTCTCGGCCTCAGGCAACGTCAGTGACGGCAACGGCGTTCGCAATGCACTCGCGCAGCGCGTCGCGCAGTACCCACTGCGGCCTCCATCCGAGTTCCCGCTCCGCTTCCGATTGATCGCCCGAGCTCCGCTGTACCTCTCCGGGCCTCGCGGACTCAAATCGGGGTTCGAGCGAAGTTCCGATGAGGTCGTTGAGCATCTCGATCAGATCCAGGACCGAAGTCTCGGTACCGGCACAGATGTTGAGGACCTCACCGGCTGCGCCCTTCGCATCCGCAGCGAGAAGGAGCGCGTCCACCACGTCCTCGACGTATGTGAAGTCGCGCGTCTGGGAGCCGTCGCCATAGACCACAGGCGAGCGGCCCTCTTTCAGTGCTGCGATGAAGCGTGGCACCACCGCCGCGTACTGCGACAGCGGATCCTGGCCCGGGCCGAACACGTTGAACAGTCGTAGCGAGACCGTTTCGAGCCCGTAGACGCCCGTGAACGCGCGGCAGTAGTGCTCGGCGGCGAGCTTCGAGACGCCATACGGCGAGACTGGGAGCGGTTGATGGTCCTCCCGCTTAGGCAGCGCTGGGTTCGCTCCGTAGACCGAAGACGATGAGGCGAACACGACCCGGCGGACGCCCTCGTCGCGCGCGGCGAGCAGGACGTTCAGTGTTCCTTCGACGTTGACCGCGCCGGTGGTGAGCGGATCCTGGACCGATCGCGGAACCGAGGGCAGCGCGCCGAGATGAAAGACGAGCTCCGTCCCGCGCACCGCCGCGTGGGCGCGCTCGTAGGAGCGCAGGTCGCCCTCGACCAGCTCGACGTCGAGCCCCTCGAGCCGCTCGCGCCGGCCGGTCGCGAAGTTGTCGAGCACCCGCACCTCGTGCCCGTCCTCGAGCAGACGCCGCACCAGGTGGTGGCCGATGAAGCCGCCACCGCCGGTGACGAGGGCTCGTCGCGCGTTCACGTCCGCCATGAGCTCACGCTCGGCGCGGTCCTGAAGGAGTGCGGCGGAAGGTCCACCAAGAAGGCTTGCGGAAGCCGTTCCGCGTGCGCAGGCCGCTCGTCCAGTTCAGCCATATCGTGCCGCTGCGTTGAGGCGGGTCGTCGTAGAGCTGGTACCAGCACATCGTGTCTATCCGGCCGCCCAGCTTTGCCGCCAGCGCGTACGCCTTGCGTAGGTTTGCCGCCTGCTTCTTGCGGGTCACGTAGTACAGCCAGCCGGTTGCCTCGTGCTCGGTGTTCCAGCCGAACTCGTCGATGATGATCCGCAAACGTTGGCGGGGCCACACCTGGTCGAGCCGGCGGGCCAGCCAGTCGAGGTCATCGAAGTCGACGCGCAGCGGGCGCTTCGGGAGGGCCAGGTCGAGCCGCCGTTCCGTGTACGGGTTGATCGCGAACATGTCGAGCCGCGGCCGACGCCCGTCCGGGAGCACCATGTTCGCGATGAACGTGTCCGGCGCCGTCGTGTACTGGTCGTTGCGGCCGGACGGGTGCACGCCGCCGCCGATGACGACGACGTCCTGTCTCACGGCATGCATGGCCGCGTAGGCCGCGTCCAACAGACGCGCGTAAAGATGCGGCGCCGTCCGGCCGTTGCCGCCCTGGGGGCGGAAGTTGGGCCAGGCCCCCGGCTCCGAGATGATGATCCAGCGGCGCACCTGCGGGTACTTCACGACCGCCGCGGCCATGAAGTCGGCGAAGTCCTCCGGACGGTCCGGAGCCCAGTTTCCGCTGCGACCGCCGTTCGCCCACGACGGGAAGCCGCTCACGTTGAGGATCGGCTCGACCCCGTTCGCCCGAGCCTCAGAGACGGCTCTGGTGATCGACTCCGGCCAGCGATAGGCGGGATCGTCGGGCGAGGTCGCGTCGGCCGGCCGCGTCGGCGCCGTCGCCGCCCACGATAGGCCTCCCGACCAGACTCTCGTTCCCAGCGCCCGCAGTTCGGGGAAGATCGTCCGGTCGCCTCGGATCGGTGCGCCGTCGGTGACGCACTTCGAGGGCGCGCGCACGTTCTTAGACGCGGGCTGGGCAGGCGCGACCCGGGCAGCCGCTGCGAGCGACAAACCGGCGACTCCACACAGAAGCAGGACCCGAAGAGCTGTGCCTCGGAACACGGCGCGCATCGTTACAAAAGTACTGGCAAGCGCAGCCCGGCACCACAGTCTCTTCGGACCTTTGCAGGGTGCGGTCTCGTACATGAAGCATGAAGTGGACGATCCTGGCCGCGGCGCTCGTGCTCGTGTCCTCCGCGTCGGCGGCGCAAACCAGCGGCACGGCGGTCGCGCTCGTCACCGCCGAGCAGCAGAACATGCTCGTGGCGGTCGAGCTCTCGTCGGGGAAGGTTCTTCGCCGCGTCTCACTGCCGGCGGATCCCCAGAACCTCGCTGTAGGCGATCGCGCAGTTGTTGCCGTCAGTACCCGCGCCGGAGCCGTGACGCTGCTCGACGAGCGCCTGCGGATCCTCAAGGTGTTCCGCGGTTTCGCGGATCCGCACATCGTCGCCGTCAGTCGCAGCCGACGGCTCGCATACGTCACCGACGATGGGCGCGGCGAGCTCGTTGTCATCGGGCTTAGAGCGCGTAGGATCATCGATCGGGTTTTCGTGGGCGCAGGCGCCCACCATATGGCCGTGAGCCCCAGCGGAAGTCGGCTCTGGATCGCGCTCGGGGAGCATGCCTCCGCGATCTCAATCGTGGATCTCTCGCGTCCGAGCCGACCTCGCCTGCTGCGACGCTTCTCGCCCGGATTCGTCGCCCACGACCTGACCTTCAGCCCCGACGGCCGCCGCGTCTGGGTGACCTCCGGCGTCGGCGATTCGGTCCACATTCTCGACGCCCATACGGGCAAGCAATCGTTCGCAGTTTCCGTCGGCGCGGCGCCGCAACACGTGGCCTTTGCCGGCCACGGCTTTGCTTTCGTCACGAGCGGCTACAGCAGCCGCATCACGAAGATCGCTCCGCGAACCGGACGCGTCCTCGCGACGGCGCGCACACCGTATGGCTCATTCAACCTCTCGGCGTCGCTGAACACGCGCGCCGTCGTGACCACTTCTCTCATGAGCGGGCGGGTCACCGAATTCGACACCAACCTACATCGGCTCAGCAGCGTCAAGGCCGCACGCGCGGCGCGGGCGGTCGCGCTGACCGTCTGGCCCAGCCCGCAAAGAGCGCGAAAAATCAATGGCGTGCCCGCAAGCCGGACTGGCCCAAGGCATCTCTCGGTCGAAGCAGCATGGCCGAAGACGAACCGCAGCCCGATGAGAGACCAAGAAGGCTTCCGCCGGGCGATTTCGTCACTGATGATCTTCGGAGGCAGACCGAGCGCTTCCTCGAGGAGCTGATGCGGCGCCTCCGGACCGCGAGGGCCGAGCAAGGGCCAAGACTGGGGCCTCCGAAGCGCCGCGGCTGAGAAACCCCCTCACGTGAGGGATTAGAAGCCAGGCCGAGCGGGCGATGAGGTAAGCGAGTCAGCGGCCGGCTCAAACACCCGTCTTCGATGGCTTCTGACCGCCGACACTTCCGCCTCGTCCTCGCCGCACTGGCCGCAGCCGCGCTCGCCGTCGCAGCGCCTGCGCAGGGCGCATTGACCGCGCCCGTTCCCCTCAACCCCGGCCCGGGCGCCGTCGTCGAGGCGCTGCCCGCATTCGCCTGGGCGCCGGTTGCCGGCGCGGACTCCTACGAGTTCCAGGTCGCCGCCGACCAGAACTTCAACTCCCCGGTGCTCGGGCGCGGCGAGGGAAGCTTCGCGACCCGCAACACGCGTGCGACGCTCAAGAAGACCCTCCCCAACGGGACGTACTGGTGGCGCGTGCGGGCCACGAACAAGGCCGGCGACGCGTCGTCGTGGACGGCACCTCGGTCGCTCCGCAAGTTCTGGACGGCGACACCGAGCTCGCTCATACCCGGCTCGGGCTACCCGTTCACGTTTCCCAGCGATCCGATCTCGGTCGCTTGGTCGCCGGTTCCGTATGCCGCCAGCTACATGGTCACGCACGCCAGCGACCCCGGCCTCGCCAACGTCGTCAGCAACAACGGACAGCCGCTCGAGACATGGGCGACCAACAACGTTCCCACCACGCTCCTGCCGTCGGGGACCTACTACTGGAACGTCGTTCCGGTCGACCCCGAGGGGAACCGTGGTACACCGTCTCCGGTCTCGTCCTACAGCTCGTCCTGGCCATCGGTGACGACTCCCCATGTGAACGATCTTGTAGCCGCCAGCGAGTTCTTCGACCCGCAGTTCTCCTGGGATGCAGTCCCCGGGGCCACGAAGTACGAGGTCGAGGTCAACTCCTCGATCGACTTCGCGCCCGGCTCGAAGGTCTGCTGCTCGCAGCTCACGACCTCCACGTCGCTCGCCCCGACCGTCGTGTTCCGTGACAACACGTACTACTGGCGCGTCCGCGCACTCGACGCAGTCGGGAATGCGGGTATCTGGAACCGCGGCCCAGATTTCATCAAGACCTTCGACAAGGTGCCGCCGGTGACGGCCCCGAGCATCAAGAACCTCCACCTGCGCGACAACCTGGCCGATCCAGGCACCGATGTCGACCTCGGCACCGTCGGCTACCAGACGAAGGTCCCGATCCTCAAGTGGGACACGGTTCCGGGCGCTTCGAGCTACCTCGTCGACGTCGTGCCGTTCAATGGTCTGACCTGTGACTGGGGCACCGCGTGGCGCGTGACGACCTCGGTGCCGTCGTGGACGCCGCTCGGCTCGGGCTGGAACAACATCAAGCCGTATCCCGATGCGATGCCGATGGCCAACGACTTCGTCGCCCTCGCGCTCAACCAGAAGTACTGCGCCCGAGTTCGAGCCAGGGGCGAGCGTGACACGTCGCTCCAGGAGGTCTACGGCGACTTCACCTACCTCGACAACGGCCTGGGCTGGACCTTCCAGTGGACGGGCTTCCCGACCGGTGGCGCGTGCACCCCGTCGTGCAGCGTCGGCTACCTGGGTGCCAACGACTACGTTCTTCCTGCCACGGGAACGCTGACCCGTCTAACGCCTTTGCTCACCTGGCGGCCACTCGCGGGGAAGCAGAGCTACTTCGTCCTCGTCTCGAAGGACGCGAACTTCAGCAATATCGTCGACTACGCGTTCACGCAGGTTCCCGCCTATGCGCCGCGCAGCTTGATCAAGCCGACGACGTACTCCGACGAGACGACGCTCTTCTACTGGGCCGTTCTCCCGGCGACCGGCCTCAATGGCAGCGGCGCCGTGGGCGACCCCCTCTCCGCGGCCGCGTCGAACTTCCAGAAGCAGTCGATTCCGCCTGCGCTGACGTCGCCGGCGGACGGGGCGCTCGCCACCGAGCAGCCGGTCTTCCGCTGGACGCAGGTCGAAGGCGCCAGGCGCTATCGCTTCCAGGTTGCCCAGGAGCCGACCTTCGCGGCGCCGATCGAGGACGTCACGACCGCCGCGACGTCGTACACGCCATTGGCCACGCACCCGGCAGACACGACGCTCTACTGGCGGGTCCGCGCCGACGACGAGAACCTGATCGGCCTCAACTGGTCTCCGGTGCGCACGTTCCAGCGCAAGCTGCCGACCCCGACGCCTTCTCCCAACAACGCGACCGTCGGAGACTTCACGCCCGTCTGGACGTGGTCGAACGTGATCGGCGCCTCCGGCTACACGTTTCAGATCGACGGCCCGGACGGCAGCCACAAGGAATGGACGAACCTGCGGCAGCCGGCGACCTCATGGGTCTACATCTACGGCCCGGGCATCTGGCGCTGGCGGGTGCGCGCCGAGTTCCCGAAGACCGCCGGCTACGTCACGGGGCCCTGGTCGTCCTACGTCCCCTTCACGCGCACGCTCAGCGAGCCGAGCGGTGCGGCGACGAGCTCGTCCGG
>Ga0307278_10000269_pt1 | contig 26642 bp, 19 predicted proteins | sample ER_DNA_117_FD_194482 | JGI IMG/M metagenome (GOLD analysis project Ga0307278, IMG submission 194482) | Bulk soil microbial communities from the East River watershed near Crested Butte, Colorado, United States - ER_DNA_117 | ecosystem: Environmental > Terrestrial > Soil > Floodplain | place...
GCCAGGACGGGCCTGGAACGGCACCTCGGCGCCTCCATCTGGCGCCACGGCCTCGACCAGTTCGCCGAGTGGGCGCGCGAGCTCGCCCCGGCTCCGGCCGCCGCGGCTGCCTCGCGGGAGCCGGCCGGGGCGGCGCGGGGTTCCTCCAACAGGGCCGACAGGGCGGCCGACCGGGTCGTGGGCGGGGTTCCGGAAGGACGAGCGGGCGAGAGGCCGTCGAGGTCCGTGGCGCTGCGCGCGGGTGAGGCCGGCGACACCGTCACCACCGCGCCGGCGGCGGTGACGTCCCAGCCCGCCCGCAACGGCGACAACGCACGCAACGGCCGCGGTGCGCGAGCCGCCGGTCAGGCGGCAGCGGCGGGAGAGCGGAACGGTCCGGGCGGGCGGACCGCTCCCGTGGCAGGGGGCAGCGTCGCGGCGGGGGACGGGACCGCCGCGACGGACGACGAGGCAGCAGGAGATGAGTTCGACATGGCAACCATCGCCGATCTCGAGAACGCCCTCCGCAAGGTGCTCAACGAGGGCACCGGACAGGGCCAGCCGACCTGGGCGGCCACCAGCGCGAGCTCCTACCAGGCGACCCGGGCCGTGCACGAGCGGCTGGGGGAGTCCACGACCGTGGCGCGGGCGACCCGGGAGGCCGTCGACGCCGCGCACCTCGCCATGACCGAGCGGGTCGGCGAGGTGGCCGGCATCGCCCAGGCCACCAAGGAGGCGGTCGACGAGCTCGACCTGAAGCTGACCGACAAGCAGGTGCGGGCGATCGCCGGGGCGATCTCGGCCAAGCTGCTCGACGTGCCGCCCGCCACCCTCACCGACGACGAGGTGCAGGCGATCGCCGACGCGATCGCGGCCAGGCTGCTCGACATCCCGCTCGGCATGGTCGCCCTCGACGACGCCAGCATCTCCAGGGTCGGCGACGAGGTGGCCGGCCGGGTCACCGACCGGCTCGGCCCCACGGTCATCGGCGCCCTTCGCGACCAGTTCTCCAGGGAGTAGCCGGTGGCGGACTCCCGCGCGAGCGCGCGACGCGGCCGCTGGCTCCCGCCTGCGGGCATCCTGCGGGTGGTCGACCTCTCGCCACGCAACTGGCTGCACGTCGCCGCGCACGTCATGGAGGGCCCGCTGCGCGCCGACGGCGAGGGACGGCTGGTCGGGGCGCTGGCCGGGGCGGCCCGCTGGCTCGACGAGGGCGCCCTGGAGCTGGACCTGCGCCACGGTGTGCGCTTCCAGGACGGCCAGCCGGTCGGTCCCGCCGAGGTCAAGCGCAGCGTCGACGAGCTGCTGCGCTGGGCGGCGCCGTACCCGCTCGGCCACTGGCTCACGTTCGCGCCGGGCACCACGTGCGAGGTCGCGGGGGAGCGGACGGTGCGGCTGCGCCTACCGGAGCCGGACGGGCTCGCGCTCGGCCGGCTCTGCCTGCTGCCGGTCGCCACCGCCGCGTTCTGGGACGGCCCCGGCTTCGGCTACCGGGAGCACGGCTCCGGCGAGGGCCGCTGGGGCGTGCTCGACGTGCCCGGGCCGTGGGGCACGGGGCCGTTCGTGCTCGCCGAGGGGAGCTCGTCGCTGGACGCCGCCCCGGCGCTCCTCGGCCGTGACCCGCGCTCCTGGGCCTGGCTGGTCACGGCCGAGCAGCGCTCGCCCGAGGTGGTGCTGGAGGCCAACCGCGGCTACTGGGACAGCGGCCGCGCGCCGCGCGTCGAGCGGATCGTGTTCCGCAACGACCTCACCCCCGACGAGGCGCTGGAGCTGTGCTGCTCGGGCGAGGGCGAGGTGGACGTGGTCACCGAGGTCGCGCCGGCCGACGCGGCCCGGGTCACCGCGTCCAGGTTCGCCCGGCTGCTCGCGGTCGACGCCGACCGGGTGCTGGTGGGGGTCGTCAACCGGGGCGCCGGCGACGCGCCGCTGGACGACCTGCGCGCCCGCCGCGCGCTCAACCTCGCGGTCAACCGCGAGCGGCTGGTCGCCGAGGCGTTCGCCGGCCACGCCAGCCCGCTGGCCGGGCTGACCCCGCCGGCCCGCGACGGGCTCGCCGCCGACCTGCCGCCGTGGCGGCACGACCCGGCCCAGGCGGCCAAGCTGCTGCGCGAGGCCGGCTGGCCGGCGGGCCGGCGGCTGCGCCTGGCCGGTCCGGCGCACCTCGAGGTGCCGGCCAAGCTGCTCGCCGAGGACCTCGGCGCCGCCCTCGGCCTCGACGTCGACGTGGAGATCATGCCGGCCGAGCGGCTCGCCGCCGAGACCCGCCGGCTGGCCGAGCGCCGCCTGGCGCCCGCCTGGGACGTGCTGCTCACCGTCTGCGGCGGCCTGCCAGGCTTCCCGTTCCCGGCAGCCGTCCACCGGGAGCTGCTCGGCGCCGACGGGCTGCTGCGCGCCGGTCCCGAGCTGCCGGGGTTCGACGGCCGCTACGCGGAGGTGGCGGGCGAGACCGAACCGGGCCGGCTCACCCACGCCGCGCGGCAGCTCGACCGATGGGTCCACCAGGAGGCCCTGGCCCTGTTCCTCTGCGCCCCCAAGGCCCTGTACGCGGTCAACCGGCACGTCCGCCTGCCAGGGGCGCGCAGCACCCTCGACCTCGCCGCCGCCGAGGCCGACCCGGAGCACTGGTCGCGCTGCCCGCCCGGCGCCAAGGTGCTCGCCGGCACGGTGGACGGCCTCGACGGCCGGGCGCTGAACGCGCTCGTCGGCGTGCACGCGTTCGACGCCGACGGCGTCCGGCTGGCCGCCGACGGCAGCGAGGCCCCGCCGGGCCTGCCGTGGACGACCACCGTCCGGCTCAACCGCGACCTGCCCGCCGAGGGCCGCGACCCCGTCCCCGGCGACGTCACCAGCTTCGTGGTCCACCTGCCCGCGGCCGCCGAGCGGGGCACCGTCGAGGTGCACCCGCTCAGCCCGGCGGGGCTCACCAACCAGACCCGCTACGCCAGCGCGCGGCTGCCCTTCGAGGGCGGCGGGCCGTGGCCGGAGGTCGCGCTCGAGCTGCCGCTGGTCTGCGGCGCCGAGGGAGACCGCGCGACGGCCGCGGCCGCCGCCGGCCCGGAGCAGCGGGCCGGCCAGGGCACCGGCCGGGTGTCGGGCAGCCTGCGCGCGGCCAGCGTGCCGGTGCTCGGCAGCCGCGGGACGGCTTGGGCGCTCGGACCGAACCAGGACGGCATCTGGGGGTTCGCCGCCGGGTCGATCTTCACCCCCGGCGCCTACACCACCCAGGAGCTGGCCGGCGGTGCCCGCTACGAGGTGCGGGTCACCTACAACCACACCACCACGCGGATCGTCGGCGTCGCCGTCCGCGCCTGCGCCGCCACCGCCCTTGACCTCGACTTCGTCGGCGACGGCCTGCCGTCCCAGAGCGTCGCGCGCCGCGCCGACGGCCGCGCCCAGACGTTCGCCCGTGGCGAGCGGGGCGACCTGCTCACCAGCGTCGAGGACCCCGCCTGGCCGGAGGGGTGGTCGCCGTGGACCACACTCGGCGGCACCCTGACCAGCGCCCCCTCGGCCGTGGAGCTGGCCGACGGGCGCATGGCGGTGATGACGCGGATGCCGGGCGACGTGCCCAGCTTCCTGGTGGAGGCGCGGCCGGGCGGGCCATGGGAGGCGTGGCGGGCGCTGCCGGGGGTGGGCGCCCGCTCCCAGATCGCCCTGCTCGCCCACCGGGACGGGTCGCTCGACGCCTACGTGCGCGGGGACGACGACCACCTGTTCCGCAACCGCCGCAAGCCCGCCGGCATCTGGGGCGTCTGGCAGGATCTCGGCGGCCAGCTCGCCACCGAGCCGGTCCCGCTGCTGCATCCCGACGGCCGGGTGGAGGTGCTCGCCGTGGAGGCGCCGGCCGGCATCCCCAACGACCCCGCCCCGGCGCGCGGGGTCGGCGTGATCCTGTCCCAGCCGGCTCCCGGCAAGCCGTTCGGGGAGTGGACCGGCCTCGGCGGCGAGCTGACCGTCACCCCGGCGGCCGCGCTCGGGGCGGACGGCGCCCTGGAGGTGATCTCGCGCACGCCGCTCGGCGCGGTCTGCTCCAACCGGCGCAGCCCACGGGGCGTCTGGTCGGGCTGGCATACCCTCGGCGACGGCATCGCGATCCGCTCGGGCGTGACGCTCGCCAGGCGCGCCGACGGCTGCCTGGAGGTGGCCGCGTGGGGCGGCGACGACGTGGCCAGGCGGCTGGTGCTCAGCGCCGACGGCGGGGTGGTGGTCGACTGGACGGTGCTGGCCCCCGGCGTGGTCGCCGCCGACGGCACCTCGACCTACCTGGCGTCCCCGCCGGCGCTCGGGCACGGCGCCGACGGGCTGGTGGCGTGGATGCGCAGCGCCACCGGCCAGCTCTGCCGCACCAGGACGAGGCCGGGCGAGGACTGGGCGCCGTGGAGCCCGGGCCGCGCGTGACCCACCCGGCGGCGGGGCGCTGGCACGGGACCCCGGATCTACCTCAGGGCAGGTTGCAGGTCTTGACCACCCGCCGGTAGTCCTTCATGGCGTGGTCGAAGGCCACCGAGGCGCTGGCGCCGCTGATCAGCGAGGGCAGGCCGCGGCGCATCGCCGTGGTCGAGTCGATCTTGCCCTCCATGAGCAGGTTCATGTACTCGGTGTGCTCCGCCATCGCCCTCTCGATCTTCACCGCCTGGGCCAGGCTGCGGTTCGCCTGGGCGACCGCTTCCTGACAGCCCGGCGGGGCCGGCACGGTCCGGGTGATCACCGTGGTGCGCGGCTGCTCGCGGGCGTTCTGCAAGGCCATGCCGGCGAACAGGCCGAGCAGCGTCGCGCCGATCACGCCGACGACCGCGAGCCGGCGGCGCCGGCCACGCCCCTCGGGCGGGGGCGGGCGCAGGCTCGCCGGGGCGCCGATGGTGGAGAAGTACCGTTGGTAGCGGGTGTCGAGGTCGCTGTTGTGCCCATTCGGGTCCGGAGGCATGACTTCCCCCCAGGTCGTCGCTCCGTGGCCGTGCGTGGCGACTCGCCGGTGGCGCCCCCCTTGCCGCGCCCGGGCGCGCGCCACGCGCCGGTGCCCGGCACCCCACCGGGCAGGCGCGAACCACCGCGCACCGCCATAGAAGCCGCAATCCGTTGCCGCGTCAACGGTAGGAACGCCGATTGACCGGGACGGCCGGGTCAGCCTTCGTCCATCCCCCTACCCGCGGACCAGCTTGCGGTAGGTGACGCGGTGGGGGCGTGCCCCCTCGGGTCCGAGGCGGCGCAGCTTGTCGGCCTCGTACTCGGCGTAGTTGCCCTCGAACCACAGCAGCCGGCTGTCGCCCTCGAAGGCGAGCATGTGGGTGGCGACCCGGTCGAGGAACCAGCGGTCGTGGCTGACCACGATGGCGCAGCCGGCGAACTCGAGCAGGGCGTCCTCCAGCGACCGCAGCGTGTCCACGTCCAGGTCGTTGGAGGGCTCGTCGAGCAGCAGCAGGTTGGCGCCGGCGCGCAGGGTCAGCGCGAGGCGCAGCCGGTTGCGCTCCCCGCCGGACAGCACCGCCACCGGCCGCTGCTGGTCGCTGCCCTTGAAGCCGAACGAGGCCACGTAGGCGCGGGCGGGCAGCTCGCGCCCGCCGACCTTGATGTGGTCCAGGCCGCCAGAGACCGCCTCGAACACCGTCACGTCCCCGTCCAGGCCGGAGCGGGCCTGGTCGGCGTAGGCGAGCTGCACCGTCGGGCCGACCCGCAGCTCGCCGGCGTCCGGGCGCACCGTCCCGGTGACCAGCTCGAGCAGGGTGGTCTTGCCGGCGCCGTTGGCGCCGATCACGCCGACGATGCCGCCGCGTGGCAGGGTGAACGACAGGTCGTCGAAGAGCAGCCGGTCGCCGTAGCCCTTGGCCAGCCCGCGGGCCTCCACCACCACGTCCCCCAGGCGCGGGCCCGGCGGGATCTGGATCTCGCCGGCCTCGACGCGGCGCCCGCCGCGCTCGGCCTCGGCCGCCAGCTCCTCGTAGCGGCGCAGGCGCGCCCTGCCCTTGTCGTGGCGTCCCTTGGTGCCCGCCCTGACCCACTCCAGCTCGCGTTCGAGCGCCTTGCGGCGGCCCTCGTCGGCGCGTGCCTCCGCCGCCAGCCGCTTCGCCTTGGTCTCCAGGTAGGTCGAGTAGTTGCCCTGGTAGGGGTAGGCGCGGCCGCGGTCGAGCTCGAGGATCCAGCCGGCAACGTTGTCGAGGAAGTAGCGGTCGTGGGTGACCGCGAGGACCGCTCCGGGGTAGGCGGCCAGGTGCTGCTCGAGCCACTGCACCGACTCGGCGTCCAGGTGGTTGGTGGGCTCGTCGAGCAGCAGCAGGTCGGGCTGCTCGAGCAGCAGCCGGCAGAGCGCGACCCGGCGCCGCTCGCCGCCGGAGATGGTGGCGACCTCGGCGTCGCCCGGCGGCAGGCGCAGGGCGTCCATGGCCATGTCGAGCTGGGCGTCGAGGTCCCAGGCGCTGGCCGCCTCGATGGCGTCCTGCACGCGGCCGTACTCGTCGAGCAGCTTCTCCATCGTGTCGGGGTCGGCCTCGCCGAGCTGGCCGCCGATCTCCTCGAAGCGGCGCAGCAGCGCCCGCTTGGCGGCGACGCCCTGCTCGACGTTGCCGAGCACGTCCAGCGACTCGTCCAGCTGGGGCTCCTGCTCGAGGATGCCGACCGAGTAGCCGGGGGTGAGGAACGCCTCGCCGTTGGAGACCGTCTCCCGCCCGGCCATGACCTTCAGCACGGTCGACTTGCCGGCCCCGTTCGGGCCGACCACGCCGATCTTCGCGCCCGGGTAGAAGGCCAGGGTCACGTCGTCGAGGATGAGCTTGTCGTTGTGCGCCTTGCGCACGCGCTGCATCTGGTAGATGAACTGGGCCACGTCGCCCCCGTTCGGCCGCTGTCGGATCCGCTCGGCGCTCCAGCATGCCGTCTCCGGCCGCCCGGCCCAAGTCTGCTCGCCCCCGTTGTAGGGTGAGCCGTCCCGACGACGCTGGAGGTGCGATGCATCCGCTGCTCCGCGAGGTCGACTGGGACCGTCAGGAAGAGGACGCCGTCGAGCTGCTGCGCGCCCTGGTCCGCTTCGACACCTCCAACCCGCCGGGCGACGAGGCCGGGTGCATCGACTTCCTGGCCGAGCAGGTCCGCGAGGCCGGGCTGGAGCCGGAGGTGCTGTCGCCCGCGCCGCGGCGCGCCAACCTGGTCGTGCGGCTGCCGGCGTCGGGCGGGCGCGACCTGCCGCCGCTGCTGCTCAACGGGCACGTCGACGTGGTGCCGGCGGAGGAGGGCCGCTGGCGCCACCCGCCGTTCGCCGGCGAGGTCCACGACGGCGCCATCTGGGGCCGCGGCACGGTCGACATGAAGCAGATGGTGGCCATGAGCGTGGCCGTGGTCCGCCTGCTCGCCCAGCTCGGCGCGCCGCTCCGCCGTGACCTGGTGCTGGCCGCCGTGGCCGACGAGGAGGCCGGCTGCGCCATGGGCAGCGCCTTCCTGGTCGACCAGCACCCCGACAAGGTCCGCGCCGGGTTCGCCCTCGGCGAGGTGGGCGGCTTCACCCTGCACCTCGGCCGCCGGCCCGTGTACCCGGTGCAGGTGGCCGAGAAGGGGGTCTGCTGGATGCGCGCGCGGACCAGGGGCTCCACCGGCCACGGCAGCGTGCCGCGGCCGGACAACGCGGTCATCCGGCTGGCCGAGGCGATCGCCCGCGCAGGCGCGCGCCTGCCCGTGCACCCCTCGCCCGAGGTGCGCCGCTTCGTGGCGGCGCTGGCCGACGCGCAGCCCCACCCGGCGCGCGAGATCCTGCCCCTGCTGCTGCGGCCGCGCTGGTCGAACCTGGTGCTCGACCGGCTGGTGCGCGACCCGACCGCGCTGCGCGGCCTCAACGCCGTGCTGCGCAACACCGTCACCCCGACGGTGCTGCGGGCCGGCTTCAAGACCAACGTGATCCCCGGCGAGGCCGAGGCCGAGCTCGACGGGCGCATCGCGGTCGGCTCCAGCGAGGAGGAGCTGCTGGCGGAGGTGCGCGAGGTGCTCGGGCCCGAGGTCGAGCTCGAGGTGCTGCGCAGCATCCCGCCGACGGTGGCGTCGCCCGACACCGAGCTGTTCGAGGTGCTCGCCGAGGTGGTCGCCGACCACCACCAGGGCGCGCTGGCGGTGCCGAGCGTCATCCCGGGCTTCACCGACGCCAAGTACTGGTCGACGCTCGGCACCACCTGCTACGGCTTCAGCCCGCTGCGCCTGGACCCGTCCGACGGGGTCTTCGCCGACCTCTTCCACGGCGACGACGAGCGCGTACCGGTGGCCGGCTTCAAGGCCGGCCTGCGCATGCTGGCCGACGCGGTGGCCCGCTTCTGCCTGGCCCCGACCGCGGCGACCGCCTGACCCTGTGGACCGGGGGGCTACCGCTCGGCTCTACGTGGCCGCCCGTTACCTGGGTTCCGGCCTCGCTCTTGAGCCCCCCGGACCCCCGGTTGACCGGGGGCTACCGCTCGGCTCTGCGTGGCCGCCCGGCGGCTGGCCGCGGGCTCAGCCGGGCGGGCGCAGCAGCTCCGGGTCGGTGCGCAGCTCCAGTAGGGCGGGGCCGCCGGCCGCAAGGGCGCGCTCCACGGCGGGCGCGAAGTCCCCGGTGCGCTCCACCACCTCGCCGTGGGCGCCGTAGGCGCGGGCCAGCGCCGCGAAGTCCGGGTTGACCAGGTCGGTGCCGACCGGCCTGCCGGGGTGGGCGCGCTCCTGGTGCATGCGGATGGTGCCGTACAAGCCGTTGTTGACGACCACCACCAGCACCGGGAGCTGGTGGCGCATGGCGGTGGCCAGCTCCTGGCCGGTCATCAGGAAGTCGCCGTCGCCGCTCACCGCCACCACCGGGCGCTCGGGGCAGGCGAGCTTCGCGGCCAGGGCGGCCGGCAGGCCGTAGCCCATCGCGCCGCCGCGCGGCCCCAGCTGGCTGGGGAAGACGGTGTAGCGCCAGAAGCGGTTCACCCAGATGGCGAAGTTGCCGGCGCCGTTGGCCACGATGGCGTCGGGCAGCCGCGCCTGCAGGGCGACCACCACCTCGGCGAGGTCGAGCCGGCCGCCACCCGGCGGCGGCCGCGTCCAGGCGAGGTAGTCCTCGCGGGCGGCCGCGGTCCAGGCCGACCAGGGCGGGTCGGCGACCGGCGGCAGCGCCCGCAGGGCGGCGGCGAAGCGCTCCACGCCCGCGTTGACGGGCAGGTCGGCCTGGTAGACCCGGCCCAGCTCGGCGGTGTCGGGGTGGACGTGGACGAGGGTCTGGCGCGGGCGCGGCACCTCGAGCAGGCGGTAGCCGCCGGTGGTGATCTCCCCGAGCCGCGACCCGACCGCGACCAGCAGGTCGGCGCCGCGCACCCGCTCGGCCAGGCGCGGGTCCGGGCCAAGCCCGGCATGGCCTGCGTAGCTGGCCGAGCGGTTGTCGAGCACGTCCTGGGAGCGCCACGAGGCGGCGACCGGCAGCGCGTTCGCCTCGGCGAAGGCGCGCAGGTCGGCGCTTGCCGCGGCGGTCCAGCCGGCGCCGCCGGCCAGCACCAGCGGCCGCCGGGCGGCGGCCAGCAGCGCGGCGAGCCGCTCCAGGTCGGCGCCGTCCGGGTGCGGCTGGACGGCGCGGTAGGGGCGGGCGTCGGCGACCTCGGCCGGCGCGGCGAGCACGTCCTCTGGAACGCCGAGCACCACCGGACCGGGCCGGCCCGAGGTGGCGAGCTGGAAGGCGCGGGCGACCAGCTCGGGGAGGCGCGCCGGGTCGTCCACCCGCGCCGCCCACTTGGCCATCTGGCCGAAGAACGGCTCGACCTCGAGCTCCTGGAACGCCTGCCTGCCGGCCACCTCCCGCGGCGGCAGGCCGACCACCAGCAGCAGCGGGGCCGAGTCCCGGTAGGCCATGTGCACGCCACTGGACGCGTTGGTCGCTCCCGGCGCCCGGCTGACCAGGCAGACACCCGGCCGGCCGGTGATGCGTCCATACGCCCCGGCCATGGCTGCGGCGCCGCCCTCCTGACGGCAGACGACCAGGCGGATCCCGCTCGCGTCGCGCAAGGCGTCCAGCACCTCGAGGAAGCTCTCCCCGGGCACGCAGAAGGCCGCGTCGGCGCCGTGCAGCAGCAGCTGGTCGACCAGGATGCGGCCGCCGCGACGCGGCTCGGGCCCGTTCACCGCTCACGCCGCAACGTCGATGATCACCCTGTCCGGGCCGGTCAGCTCGTGCGCGAGGTAGCCGGTGACCGCGTCGAGGCCGACGCCGAAGCGCAGCCGGCCGTCCCCCTCGTCCACCAGCCGCACCTGCTTCATGGAGCCGAAGCCCGGGTGGAGGTCCCGCTGCGCGAAGCCGCCGGCGCTGGCCCCGTCGAACGTGAGCAGCAGGAACGCCGTGCCGTCCAGCTCGATGCGGCCGGCGGAGCCGACAGGCTGGGCGGCGAGGTAACGCGCCTGGTAGCCGGGGAGGCCCCCGCTGAACTCGAACACCAGCCGGTCGTAGCCGTCCTGGCGCGCGGCCCTGACCGCGGCGAGCACGGCCTCGCCGGCCCCGTCCCGGCGTGGCGCGCCCTGGGGGCCGCTCGACCAGACCGCGCTCGGTCTGGTCCTGTCGTCGACGGGCTTCTGGCCGCCGCTGGCGGTCGTGGGGCTGGAGCGGTCCGCCTGGCCGCCGGAGCCGCCCGTGGTGCACGCGGCGAGGGCGAGCAGCAGCGCCACAGCGGCGGCGGGCCGGATGAAGCCCAGCTTGCGCAACAACGCCTCGTCGGCCATCCGACCTCCCGTCCCTCGCGGGCCTCGTCCCTCCGGGGCGACCGCTTCGCTCCTCGAGCCCCGGACCAGGCACCACCGGCGTACGAGTCTACGGCGCCGCGGGGCGGCGGCGGGCATACGCTACGTCCCGACCCCAGCCGAGAGGATGACCATGAGCGACCGTTACGCGGCCTTCCCAAGCCTCGTGTTCGAACGGCCCGACGACGGCGTCCTGCGCATCGTGATGAGCGCGCCGGGCAGGCTGAACGCGGCCGGCCACCAGATGCACCGCGACCTCGCCCAGGTGTGGACCGAGATCGACCGCGACCCGGAGGTGCGCGCGGTGATCGTGCGCGGCGCCGGCGACGCCTTCTCGGCCGGCGGCGACCTCGACCTGGTGGAGGACATGGCGGACGACTACGAGGTCCGTATCCGGGTCCTCCGCGAGGCCAGGGACCTGGTCTACAACCTGGTCAACTGCGCCAAGCCGGTAGTCAGCGCCATGAACGGCCCGGCCGTCGGCGCCGGCCTGGTCATCGGCCTGCTGGCCGACGTCTCGATCGCGGCCCGGTCGGCGCGGATCATCGACGGCCACACCCGCCTCGGGGTCGCGGCCGGCGACCATGCCGCGATCGTCTGGCCGCTGCTCTGCGGCCTGGCCAAGGCCAAGTACCACCTGCTGCTGTGCGAGCCGCTCTCGGGCGAGGAGGCCGAGCGGATCGGGCTGGTGGCCCTCTGCGTCGACGACGACGAGCTGCACGACACCGCCCTGGAGGTGGCCCGCAAGCTGGCCAGGGGCTCGCAGAGCGCGATCCGCTGGACCAAGTACGCCCTCAACAACTGGCTGCGCCTGGCCGGCCCGACCTTCGACGCCTCCCTGGCGCTCGAGTTCATGGGCTTCGCCGGCCCGGACGTGCGCGAGGGCGTGGCTGCCATCCGCGAGAAGCGCCCCCCGGACTTCCGCGGGCCCGCCTCGGAGTAGGAGGACCACCAGGTGGCGAACCCGGCCGAGATCGAGGCGATGCGCCGCGCGGTGGCGCTGGCGGCGCGTGGCCGCCGCAGCGTCAGCCCGCGGCCGGTGGTCGGCTGCGTCATCCTCGGCGCCGGCGGCGAGGTGGTCGGCGAGGGGTTCTTCGAGCGCGGCGGTGAGCCCCACGCCGAGGTCAACGCCCTACGGCAGGCGGGCGAGCGCGCTCGCGGCGGCACCGCCGTGGTCACCCTCGAGCCCTGCAACCACCACGGCCGCACCCCGCCGTGCAGCCAGGCGCTGGTCGCCGCCGGGATCGCCCGGGTGGTCTACGCCGTCGCCGACCCGAATCCCACCGCCGCGGGCGGCGCCCGGACGCTGCGCGCCGCCGGCGTCGAGGTCGAGGGCGGCGTGCTCGAGGCCGACGCCGCGCTCGGCAACGAGGCCTGGCTGACCGCCATGCGCCTCGGGCGCCCGTTCGTGACCTGGAAGTACGCCGCCTCCCTCGACGGGCGCGTCGCCGCCGCCGACGGCAGCAGCCGCTGGATCACCGGCCCGGAGGCCCGCGAGGACGCCCACCGGCTGCGCGCCGAGTCGGACGCGATCCTGGTCGGCTCGGGCACCCAGCGTAGCGACGACCCGCACCTGACCGTGCGCGGCGTGGACGCCCCCAGAGTCCCCCTGCGCGTGGTCGCCGACTCCGGCGCCAGCACCCCGCTGGACGCCCGCGTCCTGGACCAGGCCGCGCCCACCCTGCTCGCGGTCGCCGCCGACGCGGACGCCGGCCACCTCGAGGGGCGCGCCGAGATCCTGCGGCTGCCCCGCGCCGGGCACGGCGTCGACCTGCAGGCCCTGCTCGCCGCGCTGCACCAGCGCGAGGTCCGCTCCGTCCTGCTCGAGGGCGGCGCGCGCCTGGCGGGGTCGTTCCTCGCCGCCGGGCTGATCGACCGCCTGGTCGGCTACGTCGCGCCGGTGCTCCTCGGCGGCGGCGGGCTGCCCTCCCTGACCGGCCCTGGCGCCCCGACGATCGGCGCCGCCTGGCGCTGGCGCCTCGACGCGGTCGACCGCGTCGGCGGCGACCTGCGGCTGGTCGCCCGGCCGCTGCGGGAGCCCGGCGCGTCACCGTCCTGAAAGCCGGCTGGGCCGAGGGAGGACGCCCCGGTCGACGTGATCACCCCGCCGCCAGGCTCGTAGCCCGGCAGCAACGAACCATCCTGGCTGACCCGGGGGTCGCCGGACCGGTGGCCGCGTCGACCTGACCCGCCCCCCGAACGGGACTGAGTCGACCCACGCGGTCCGGCGCCCCACGGGCGGCCTGGCTACGAGACCGTCACCGTGCCCTTCATCTGGCTCGGGTGGTACTTGCAGTGGAACTCGTAGCTGCCGGCGGCCGGCGTGGTGAAGCTGACCTCCGCCGACTCGCCGCCCTCGACGTCCTTGTTGGCCTTGGCGCCCTCGAAGGTGAAGTTGTGCTCCACCGTGTCCTGGTTGTCGACGGTCACGGTCATCTGCTTGTTGGCGGGCAGGTTGAGCTGCGTCTTGTCCCAGGCGATGCCCTTGGCGGTCAGCGACACCTTGTCCGAGGCGCCCCCGCCCCCGCCGGCGGCGGTGGTGGCCGACGCCCCGCCTCCCGAGTTCGAGCCAGACGAATCAGACGATCCACCGCATCCCGCGAAGAGCAGCGCCACCGCGAGCATCGCCGCGCTCGCGGCGACCCATCGACGTGCATGCATGACGTCCCCCCCTTCTCGACCCGCTGTGGCGCCACGGCGACGCCCGCCAGCGGGTTGTGACCGGTCTTCATTCCCCCCAAGGACCGCCCGTCCCACCCGGGGCGGTCCCCGGGAGAACGATCGGGAGCCATCGGCGATTCCCCGATACTTTCCGATCCGGTGGCCGAGGATCGATGATGTCCCGGTGAACCTGGACCCGGACCGGCTGCGCAGCGCGGTCGAGTGGCGCGACGGCCACCTCGAGGTGATCGACCAGACGGTCCTGCCGCATGAGCTGCGCGTCCTGGAGCTCACCGGCGTGGCCGAGGTGGTCGACGCCCTGCGCCGCCTGGTGGTCCGCGGCGCGCCCGCGATCGGCGTCTGCGGCGCCTTCGGCGTGGTCGTCGGCCTCGCCGAGCACGAGCCGCTTGACCTGGCCGAGGCCAGGCGCCGGCTCGACGAGCTGGCGGCCACCCTGGAGGCCGCCCGCCCGACCGCCGTCAACCTGCGCTGGGCGGTGCGCCGGGTGGCGGCGGCCGCGCGCGCCGGCGCCGACCCGGCGGCCATGCGCCGCCTCGCCTTGGCCGAGGCCCTGCGCGTCCTCGAGGAGGACCGCGACGCCTGCCGGCGCATGGGCGAGGCCGGCCGGGCCGCCCTGGCGGGCAGGGACCGGCTGCTGACCCACTGCAACACCGGCCGGCTGGCCACCTCGGGGACCGGCACCGCGCTGGCGGTGGTCTACGCCAAGGCCGCCGCCGGCGAGCCGGTGCGCGTCTGGGCGACCGAGACCCGGCCGCTGCTGCAGGGCGCCCGCCTCACCGCCTGGGAGCTGGTCAACGCGGACATCCCGGTCACCCTCGTCGCCGACGGCGCCGCGGGCGCGGTCCTCGCCCAAGGCCGCGCCGACGCCGTCCTGGTCGGCTGCGACCGGGTCGCCCGCAACGGCGACACCGCCAACAAGGTCGGCACCTACACCCTCGCCGTGCTCGCCCGCGCCAACGGCGTGCCGTTCTACGTGGTCGGCCCGCTGTCCAGCTTCGACCCCGACGCCGCCGACGGCCACGCCATCCAGATCGAGGAGCGCGCCGCCACCGAGGTGCGCGAGCTGGCCGGCACCCGCGTCGCCCCCGACCAGGCCGAGGTCTGGAACCCCGCCTTCGACGTCACCCCCGCCGACCTGATCACCGCGTTCATCACCGACGCCGGCCTGCTCCGCCCGCCGTTCACCACCTCGATCGCGGCCGCTCTGGCGACGGCGGCTGCGCCGCCCGCTCTCACCTGAGCTCGACGGCCTCACCCTCGGACGCTGACCCTCCGGCTCAGGTTCCGACCTTCTGGTTCTTGCCGATCACCACGATGCCGCCGGGGGTGACCTTGAAGCGCTCGCGGTCGGCGTCGTGGTCGACGCCGACGGTGGCGCCGTCGGGGATGCGCACGTTCTTGTCGACGATGGCGTTGCGCACGGTCGCGTGCCTGCCGACGTCGACGTCGTGCATCAGCACCGACCCCTCGACGGTGGCGTGGGAGTGGACACGGACGCCGGGGGAGAGCACCGAGCGGCGCACCGCGCCGCCGGACACCAGCACCCCGGAGCAGACCATCGAGTCGAGCGCGTGCCCCACCCGGTCGCCCTCCTCGTGCACGAACTTGGCCGGCGGCAGCGGTCCCTGCCAGGTCAGGATCGGCCACTCGTGGTTGTAGAGGTTGAACACCGGGTGGACCGAGATCAGGTCGAGGTGGGCGTCGTAGTAGGCGTCGAGCGTGCCGACGTCGCGCCAGTAGCCCTGGTCGCGCTCTGTCGAGCCGGGGACCTCATTGTCGGCGAAGTCGTACACCTCGGCCTCGCCGCGCTCGACCAGCATGGGGATGAGGTTGCCGCCGACGTCGTGGGCGGAGGCGGGGTCGTTGGCGTCGGTGGAGACCGCTTCGATCAGCGTGCGGGCGTCGAAGACGTAGTTGCCCATGGACGCGAACACCTGGTCGGGCGCGTCGGGCAGGCCGACCGGGTCGGACGGCTTCTCGCGGAAGGCGCTGATGCGGCGGCCGTCCGCAGCGGTCTCGATCACCCCGAACTGGTCCGCCTGGCCGATCGGCACCCGGATCCCCGCCACCGTCACGCCGGCGCCGGACGCCACGTGCTGCTCGACCATCTGGCGCGGGTCCATCCGGTAGATGTGGTCGGCTCCGAACACGATCACGTGCTCGGGCCGCTCGTCGTAGACCAGGTTGAGGTTCTGGAAGATGGCGTCCGACGAGCCCGTGTACCAGCGCGGGCCGCGGCGCATCTGCGCCGGCACCGGGGTGACGTAGTTGCCGAGCAGGGGCGACAGCCGCCAGGTGGTGGCCAGGTGCCGGTCGAGGCTGTGGCTCTTGTACTGGGTGAGCACGGCGATCTTGAGGAAGTTCGCGTTGACCAGGTTGGAGAGCACGAAGTCGACCAGGCGGTAGCTGCCGCCGAACGGCACCGCCGGCTTGGCCCGGTCCACCGTCAGTGGAGCCAGCCGCTTGCCCTCGCCCCCGGCGAGCACCATCGCGAACACATGCAGCTGGGCCATGCCATCAGCCTACCCGGACAGCGCCCGCTCGTCCCCAGGCTATCGCTTGGATTCGCGACCGCCGCGGGTCCCGGAGCCGCGGCTGGGCGGCCGCCGGGTGCCGCCACCGCCGTCGGCGGGCGCCGGTAGCTCGTCACGCCCGCCGTCGCCGCCGGTCACCTGCAGCTCGCCGTCGTCGCCGCCGTCGCCGGTCGCCGGCAGCTCCTCCGGCGAGTGCAGCACCACCGCCTGGGCGGCGACGGGCAGCCTGACGCCCTCCCGCTCGAAGGCGACCTTGATGCGGGCGCGCAGCTCGCGCGCGACCTTCCACTGCTCGAGCGGGCGGGTCTTGACCACCAGGCGCACCCGCACGCCGTTGGGACCGAGCTCCTCGACGCCCCAGACCTCCGGCTCCTCCAGGATCAGGGGCGAGAAGGTCGCGTCGTCGCGCCACAGCTCGTCGGCCGCCTGCTTGATCACCCGCATGGCGGTCGGGATGTCGTTGGAGTAGGCGACCTCGATGTCGAGCAGCGCCCGCGACCAGCCCTGCGACTTGTTGCCGACGCGCCGGATCTCGCCGTTGGGCACGTGCCAGAGGATCCCGTCGACGTCGCGGACGCGGGTGGTGCGCAGGCCGACGCCCTCGACCGTGCCGGTCGCCTCGCCGAGGTCGATCACGTCGCCGACGCCGTACTGGTCCTCGAGCAGCATGAAGATGCCGGACAGGAAGTCGCGCACCAGGTTCTGGGCGCCGAAGCCGACGGCGACGCCGACGATGCCAGCCCCGGCGATCAGCGGGGCAAGATCGATGCCGAGCGTGCCGAGGGCCATCAGCCCGGCGATCACCCAGATGACGAAGCTGGCGATGCTCTTCAGCAGCGCCCCGAGCGTCTCGGCCCGCTGGGTGCGGCGCAGGCTCGGCAGCTCCTCGCTGGTCGCCAGCGCGCGCGGGGCGCGTAGCGAGGAGAGGCGGCGCTGCACCTTGCCGTCGCGCATCGAGGTGGTGAAGCGCCGGATGGTCCGTCGCACCAGCCGGCTGATCACGAACGCGAGCAGCAGGATGAAGGCGATCTTGGCCGGCCGGGCGAGCAGCATGTCGGCGAGCCGCGCCACGGCGGCGTTGTCGGTCGCCTGGTAGACGGCGACGCAGATGAAGCCGGCCCGGTCGGCCGGCCCGCACGCCTCGCTCAGCGTCGCGGCGCTCGGTGGGAGCGCCGCCAGTGGCACGAGAACGGACGGCAGCACGCGATCACTCCAAGGACGCGGGTTGGATGCGGTCTGGCCGGCGTGGCGGCCTCGGCCGGTACGGCGCACGATCACCCGCCGGCCGCGGTCCAACGCTAGCGAGCGTCAGCGGACCTTGCCAACCACCTGGCCAGCGGCCCGCCGGTAGGCGCGGTCGAGCAGCTCGGCCGGGTGGAGCACCTCGACGTCCGCGCCGCGTTCGGCCAGGCCCGCGGCGATCTGCATGGCGCAGCCGGGGTTCGCCACCGCCACCGCGGGCGCGCCGCTGGCCGCGATCGCCGCGGCCTTCTGCGCCTGCAGCTCGCCGGCGGTCTCCGGTTCCAGCACGCCGTACAGCCCGGCCGCGCCGCAGCAGCGGTCGCCGTCGGCCACCTCGACCAGCTCCAGCCCGGGGACCTGGCCGAGCACGCGCCGCGGCGCCGCGGCGATCCCCTGGGCGTGGAGCAGGTGGCAGGGGTCGTGCACGGCCACCCTGGCGAACGGGGCGGCCGTCCGACCGTGCAGGTCGTGCCGGTCGAGCAGCTCCATCAGGTCGTGGACACGCGCGGGCAGGTCCCCGGCCTCGTCGCCGAGGAGCTGGCCGTACTCCTTCATGTGGGCACCGCAGCCGGCCGCGTTGACCGCGATCGGGTGGTCGCCGGCGAAGGGGGCGAGGTTGCGCCTTGCCAGCCGGCGGGCGGCGTCCAGACGGCCGTGGTGGGCGGCGAGCGCTCCGCAGCACCGCTGGCCGGGTGGCACCACCACGCGCCAGCCGTTGCGGGCGAGGACCGCGATCGTGGCCCGGTTGACCGGGCGGTACCAGCGGTCCTGCACGCAGCCGGCGAGCAGCAGGACGGTGCCCCGCGCGGGGCCGTCCGGCTCGGTCACCCGTGGGAGCCGGCGGGCGAGGTCGCGCAGGCGCACCCGCGGCGCCATGGCGCGCAGGCGCCGCGGCAGCAACGGCCGGACCGGTCCGAGCAGCACGGTCGCGAGCGTGACCAGCCAGCCGCGTGCCAGCACCACCTCGATGCCGAGCCAGCGGGCGAGCCGCTGCGCGGGCGGGCGCAGCGGCTCCACCTGGGCGCGGGCGTGCTCCATCAGCCGGCCGAAGGGCACGTGCCCCGGGCAGACGTGCTCGCAGGCGCGGCAGGAGAGGCACAGGTCCATGTAGCGGGTGAAGGTGGCGTCGACCTCGGCGCGGCCCTCGGCGACGGCGCGCATGGCCGCGATGCGCCCCCGCGGCGAGGCCGACTCCTCGCCGGTGAGCCGGTAGGTGGGGCAGTGGGGCAGGCAGAGCCCGCAGGCCACGCAGCTCGCGATGTCGGCCGGGTCGGGCGGGTCGGGGAACGGCCAGGCCGCTACCGCGCCCGGCTCCGGCCCGATGAAGCGGACCCCTTCCGGCAGCCCGACCACGAGCGGCCCGTCCGCCACGCCGCCCGGGGCGGGGCCGCCCGCGCCGGGGCCGGAAGCAGTGTGGCCGGGCGCGGCGCCGGCCTCGCCGTGCCCGGACGCCGGACCGCCGGCCGGGCGGTCCGCAGGCGCCTTGCGCGGCCGTGCGGTCCCCTCCTCGGCGCCGAGGGGCACGGGGGGCTCCTCTGCGCTCACTGCTCGCCCCAGAAGCGGCCGGGGGCGAGGATCCCGGCCGGGTCGAACGCCTGCTTGAGGCGGCGGTGGACGGCCGGCGCGGGCGCCGGGGCGCCGAGCCCGCCGGGGCCGTGCACCACCGGGGCGATGCCGCCCAGCTCGCCCGCGCGCCGCCGCAGGGCCCCGAGGGCGGCACCGCCGCCGGGCAGGCCGACCCAGCAGACGCCCACCCCGGCGAGGGCCGCCCAGGCGTCGCCCGCCGCCTCCACCAGGCGGGGCAGGCGGGAGGGCGGCACGGCCGCCTCGGCCACCACCGGCCAGCCGTCCTGTGGCCGCAGCGACGGGAAGGAGGCGTCGTCGTGGACCTCGATGGCGCCGACGGCCTTGCGCGCCAGCTCCGTCTGCTCCGCCACGTCCTCCGGCCAGCCCTCCAGGCGGAGCTCGACGCGGTCGCGGGTGGCGACCACCGCCGTCGGCAGCGGCACGGCGGCGAGCAGGGCGGCTGCCGCCTCCAGGCCGCCGCCGGTGAGCACGCTGCGCCGCGCCCGGGGTCGGGGACGGAGCTTGAGGGCCACCTGGGCGATCACCCCGAGACAGCCGAGCGACCCGGTGAGCAGGCGGGGCAGGTCGTAGCCGCTGACGTTCTTGACCGTGCGGGCGCCGCCCCTGACCTCGCGGCCGTCGCCGGTGACCAGCTCGACCTCGAGGACGGAGTCGCGCACCGGGCCGACCCGCAGCCGCCGCGGCGACGACGCCGCCGCCGCGACCACGCCGCCGACGGTCGCCCCGGCCGGGGCGTCGACCGGCCACTCCTGGCCGTGCCCGGCCAGGGCCGCGTTGAGTGCCTCGCAGGTCATGCCGGCCTCGACCACCGCGATCATCTCGGCGGGGGTGTACTCGACCAGCCGGTCCATGGCGGTCACCTTCAGGGCCGCGTCGGCCCGGGTGCGGTTGCCCTTGGCCAGGTGGGTGCGGCCGCCGACGACCAGCAGCCGGCGGCCGGCGGCGCTGGCGTCCCGCAGGGCCGCCGCCAGCTCGGCACGGGAGGCCGGCGCGATCAGATCCACGACCCCTCCGGCAGCCTCGCCACCGCCTGGCCCAGCTCGCCGACCCTGGCAAGGGCGAAGTCGCCGCAGCGGGCGCCGGCCGGCAGGACCTTCTGGGGGTTCATGCGCCGCTGGGGGTCGAACGCGCTCCGCGCGCAGTCCTGGGCGGCGAGGTCACCGGGGGCGAAGGCGAGCGGCATCAGGTCCCGCTTCTCCAGGCCGATGCCGTGCTCGCCGGAGAGCGCCCCGCCAGCCTCCAGGCAGACCCGCACGATCTCGTCGGAGGCGGCCAGGACCCGGTCGAGGATCCCGGGCTCGGCGCGGTCGAACACCAGCAGGGGGTGCAGGTTGCCGTCGCCGGCGTGGAACATGTTGACCGCGACGAGGTCATGGCGGCTCACGATGCCGTCGACGCGGGCCAGCACCTCGGCCAGGCGGGAGCGGGGCACCACCGTGTCGTGCAGGTAGTAGTGCGGGGCGATGGTGGCCACCGCGCCGAGCGCGCTCTTGCGGCCCTTCCAGAGCCGCGCCCGCTGGGCGTCGTCGCGGGCGCTCTGCACGCTGCCGGCGTGGTTGGCCCGGGCCAGCTCCTCGATCCGGGCGGCCTCGGCCTTGACCCCGCCGGGCAGCCCGTCGACCTCGACGAGCAGGACCGCCGCGGCGTCGGTGGGGTAGCCGGCCTGCGCGAACGGCTCGATCACGGCGATCGCGCGGTGGTCCATCAGCTCCATCGCCGCCGGCGTGATCCCGGCCGCGATCACGGCGGTCACGGTGGCGGCGGCGTCGGCCACGGTGGGGAAGCCGAACAGCAGGGTGCGCACCGCCGGCGGCAGGGGGGTGAGGCGGACGCAGACGGCCGTCACCACGCCGAGCGTGCCCTCGCTGCCCACCACCAGGCCGCGCAGGTCGAGCCCTGGCGCCTCGGGCGCCTCGCTGCCGAGCTCCACCACCTCGCCGTCCGGCAGCACCAGCTCGACCGCGAGCACGTGGTTGGAGGTGATGCCGTAGGCCAGGCAGTGCGGCCCGCCGGCGTTGGTGGCGACGTTGCCGCCGATGCTCGAGGTCTGCTGCGAGGACGGGTCGGGCGCGAAGGTGAGACCCAGCGGGGCGAGCCTGCGGTTGAGGTCGAGGTTGATGACGCCCGGCTCGACCCAGGCGAGGCGGTCCTCGCCCCGGATCTCGATCACCCGGTCCATCTTGGTGGTGACCACCACCAGGGCGTCCCCGATCGGGGTGGCGCCGCCGGCCAGCCCGGTGCCGGAGCCGCGCGGGACCACCGGCAGGTCATAGGCCGCCGCCACCTCGAGGCACGCCTCGACCTGGTCGCGGCTCCTGGGGAAGGCGACGAGGGCGCAGTCGCCCTCCAGCATGGAGGCGTCGCGCCGGTACAGTGCCCGCGCGAGCGGCTCGGCGAGCACGCCGTCCGGGCCGAGCACGCGGGCCAGGTCGCGCCTGGCCCGCTCGATACGGGCCGGGAGCTCGCTTCGTCTCGCCACGCAACCTCCTGACGTCCGTGGTGCGGGAGGCCGCCCGTCCGGCATCGTACTCGTCCCTGTGGGGCGCGCCGCCGTGGCGGCCGCTATCGTGAGCGGATGCCGACCCCGGGGGTCCGGGCTCGAGGAGCGCGAAGCGGTAGCCCGCGGAGGGTCAGGGGAGGCAGCGACAGGCCTGTCAGACGAGGAGCAGGTGGCCGTCCACGAACACGCAGGCGACCCGGAGCGGGCCCGGCGGGAGCGCGTGACGCCGCCGGGCCGGCCGGCGAGCGTGGCCGCCTCCCGCTGGCTGTTCCCCGAGCCGGAGCAGGCCGGGCCCGGCGGGGTGGTCGGGATCGGCGCCGACCTCGAGCCCGAGACGCTGGTGCACGCCTACCGGCAGGGCATCTTCCCGTGGCCGCACCCGGGGACGCCGCTGCCGTGGTTCTCGCCCGACCCGCGCGGCGTGCTCCCCATCGACGAGCTGCGCATCTCCAGATCGCTGCGCCAGCGGCTGCGCCGCTGCGGCTGGCAGACCACCGTCGATGCGGCCTTCGACCAGGTGATCGCCGCCTGCGCCGAGCGCGAGGACGACGAGGGGACCTGGATCACGGCGCGCATGCGGGGCGCCTACCGGCGCCTGCACCGCCTCGGCTGGGCCCACAGCCTGGAGGTCTGGGACGGGGCCGCGCTCGTCGGGGGGCTCTACGGCCTGGTGCTCGGCGGCGTGTTCACCGGGGAGTCGATGTTCCACCGTGCCTCCGACGCCTCCAAGGTCGCCCTGGTCGACCTCGTGGCGCGCTTCGGCGAGGCCGGCGGCCGGCTGATCGACGTGCAGCTCGTCACCCCGCACCTGGCCAGCCTCGGCGCGCGCGAGCTGCCACGGCGCGACTACCTGGCCCTGCTGCGCCAGGTGCGGGACGATCCGGTACGGCTGGCCGAGGAGCGCCGACCGGTCGCGCGCCCCGCCGGTGCAGGTGGCTGAGGAGCGACGAAGTAGGACGAAGTAGGACGAAGTAGGACGAAGTAGGCGGCGGCCGGCCGCCGACGTTTCAATAAAGGGGCATAGCCATGAGCGGGGACGTGTTCGAGGCGCTTGCCGCCGCCAGGCGGGAGGGCCGGGGGGTGGTCATGGGGACCACCGTGCGGATCGAGGGCGACCCGCCCTCGGCGCCTGGCAACCGGGCGCTGTTCGGCGCGGACGGGTCGCTGCTGGCCGGGACGATCGGCTGCAACGGGCTCGACCGGCGCGGCGGCCGGGACGGCAGCGACCTGCTCGCCGCCGGGGAGCGCTCTGGCCTGCGCCGCTACACCAGCTTCGAGGGCGAGCCGGGGGAGGGCGTGGTCGAGGTCTTCCTGGAGGTGTTCGGCGGCCAGGCGCGGCTGCTGGTCGGCGGGAGCGGGCCGGTGGCGGAGGCGCTGGCGGAGATCGGCGCCCTGGTCGGCCGTGCGGTGAAGGCGGCGCCGCCCGGCTCGGCCGAGTTCGAGGTCGCCGCCCACACGCTCGGGCCGGACGACGCGCTGGTGTTCGTCGACCACGACGACCCGGCGCTGGTCGCCTCGGTGACGCTCGCGCTCGCAGGTCAGGTCGGCTACGTCGGGGTGATGGGCAGCCGCAGGCACACCCCGGGGTTCGTGGCCGAGCTGCGCGCCTCCGGGCTGGACCTGCGCCGCCTGCACAGCCCGACGGGGCTGGACATCGGCGCCAAGGTCCCGCCGGAGATCGCCCTGTCGATCATGGCGGAGGTGCTGGCCGCGACGCGCGGCCGCGCCGGCCAGAGCCTCGACATCGTGGCCGGTCAGGGAAGCTAGGGGACTACCTGGGAACTGAAGAGCCCCGAGTGGCCCGGAGTCCTCGTGTCCTCGACTCCTCGGCTCCCTCGGGGCTCTCCATCCCCGAACGGCACCCGCCAGGCCCACCCGCGCAGGAAGACCCGGTCCGCCGCGACCGCCCTGGCGGACGATCCCGACGATATCGCCCTGATCCCGGGAGGAGACCAGGGCGTTCGGCCCGGCGCAACTACGCCCGGCCTACCGTTCAGCGGCACGAGAGCAGAAGGCAGGCTGCCAGTGCCACGCGAGGACTATTCCAGAATGACCATACGTGGTCAATCCCCAGTTTCCCCTCGTTCGCCCCCGGATACCTTCAAGTGCCGCCGTTTGTCTCGAATCCGACTAGTACGAGTTGACCATGGAACGATCTGGGCAGTTGCCCCCAGATCGTAGGCGACTGGACTGACGCGGCACCCGAATCAGACCCCCCGCCGGCTCAGTTGCAGTCCCGATCCACTGGAAGACGATCCTGAGCGGGCCATGGCGCTTCCTTGGCGTGGCTGCTCGTCCGAGCACGTCCAAACGTGATCGAACAACTTGGCTCAGTATCTCATCGCTCCGGCCAGATCATGTCAAGGCAAGGGAGCCTCTGACCAGCTCTGGTGAGAGGTTGTTGAGTTGTGGGAGGATATGATCGAGGCTGAGCTGCTCAGGGCCTTGATCGGATCGGGAGGCGGACTCGGATGCTTGCCAAGCAGCGTCAGGCCGTGATCCTCGAGGAGGTCCGGCGGCGCGGCGGCGTGCGCGTCAGCGACCTCACCGAGCTGCTCCAGGTCTCGGACATGACCATCCGCCGGGACCTCGACGTGCTCGCCGGCCGTGGGCTCGTCGAGAAGGTCCACGGCGGCGCCACCGCCGTGACCGAGCGCAGCACCCACGAGCCGGGGTTCGAGGCCAAGTCCCTGCGCGAGCAGGCGGAGAAGGAGGCCATCGCCGACCTGGCGGCCACGCTGGCCCGTCCCGGCAACGCCGTCGGGCTGACCGCCGGCACCACCACCTGGACCCTGGCCCGCCGCCTGACCGACCTGCCGGGGCTCACCGTGGTCACCAACTCGATCCAGGTGGCCGAGGTCTTCTACCAGAGCGACGGCGCCGAGCAGACGGTGGTCCTCACCGGCGGGCTCCACACCCCGTCGGACGCGCTGGTCGGGCCGGTGGCGGTGGCGTCCATCCGCGCCCTCAACCTCGACCTGCTGTTCATGGGCGTGCACGGCATGGACCCGCGGGCGGGCTTCTCCACCCCGAACCTGATGGAGGCCGAGACCGACCGGGTGCTGGCGAGGGCCGCCCGGCGCGTGGTGGTCGTCGCCGACCACACCAAGTGGGGCACCATCGGCCTCAGCTCGATCATCGCGCTCGACGAGGCGGACGTGCTGGTCACCGACGAGCTGCTCGACGAGGAGGCCCGCCACGTGCTGGCCGAGAACGTGGGCGAGCTGTTGATCGCCCCGCTCGGCGCGCGGGCGGCCGCCGAGCGGTGACCCACGACTGCCCCGCAGGGAGGGCGACCATGGTTGTGGCGGGCGACCCGCTCCCGTGGTGCCGGCCCCATGCCGGGCTCGCCAGGGAGGGGCGATGAGGGTCACCAAGACGCCGACCAAGCTGGCCGACGGCCGCGAGCTGATCTACTACGACGAGCAGCCGGGCATCGACCGGTCGGCCGAGGACCTGCGCGACCTCGGCGCCACCCAGACCAGCTCCGAGATCCGCTACGACCAGCTGCTCGACCAGTGGGTGGTGATCGCGAGCCACCGCCAGGAGCGCACCTACCTGCCCCCGGTCGACCAGTGCCCGCTGTGCCCGTCGGCCCCCGGGCGCCTCACCGAGATCCCCGCGTCCGACTACGACGTGGTGGTGTTCGAGAACCGCTTCCCCTCCCTCGCCCAGGACCTGCCGGCGCTCGAGGCCGCCGCCGGCGGCCCCTTCGTGCGCCGGCCGGGGCTGGGGCGCTGCGAGGTGGTCTGCTTCACCTCCGACCACGAGGCCTCGTTCGCGCAGCTGACGCCGGGGCGTGTCGAGACCGTGATCGAGGTCTGGAGCGACCGGATGGGCGAGCTGTCCCAGCTGGCCGGCGTCGAGCAGGTGTTCATCTTCGAGAACCGGGGGGAGGAGATCGGCGTCACCCTCTCCCACCCCCACGGCCAGATCTACGCGCTGCCGTTCGTGCCGCCACGGACCCTGCGCACGCTGCGCTCGGCCCAGCGCCACCGCGACCAGGCCGGCACCTGCCTGTTCTGCGCGGTGGTCGCCGCCGAGCGCGGCGCGCGGGTGCGGGTGGTCGCCGAGACCGAGCGCTGGGTGGCGTTCGTGCCCCACGCCGCGCGCTGGCCCTTCGAGGTCCACGTCTATCCCCTCCGGCACCTGCCCGACCTGCCCGCCCTCGACGACGCCGAGCGCGCCGAGCTGGCCGTGCTCTACCTCGACGTGCTGCGCCGCTTCGACGGCGTCTTCGGCACGAAGATGCCATACATCGCCGCCTGGAACCAGGCGCCGGTCCGGGTCGACCGCGACCTGGCCCACCTCTACCTGCAGGTGTTCTCCATCCGCCGGGCGCCGGGCAAGCTCAAGTACCTGGCGGGCAGCGAGTCCGGCGCCGGCGTCTGGATCAACGACGTGGCCCCGGAGCGCGCCGCCGAGCTGCTGCGCGCCGCCAAGGCGTGACATGGCAGGTAGCCTGGAGCTGGATGCCTCGCACCTGGAGCCAGGCCGGTCATGCGCGCCCCGCCTCCCCGGATCACCAACCTCGCCCTGCTGGCCGCGCTGCTGGTCGCGTTCGCCAGCGGCGTCGGGGCGGTCGCCGCCGGGACGGCGTCGGGGCGCTGGGTGGCGGTCGCCCACGGGGTCGTCGGCGTGGCGGTGGTGCTGCTGGTCCCGTGGAAGTCGATGATCGTCCGTCGCGGCCTGCGTCGCGCCCGCCGCAGCCGCTGGGCGTCGCTGCTGCTCGCGGCGCTCGCGGTCACCGCGCTGCTCACCGGCCTCGGCTCCGCCAGCGGCCTGCTGCGGTCCGTGGGCGGCTTCCACGGCATATGGCTCCACGTCGCGGCCGCCCTCGCGCTGGTGCCGCTGGTGGTCTGGCACGTGCTCGCGCGTCCGGCTCACCCCCACAGGACCGACCTGTCCAGGCGCACCCTGCTGCGGGCGGGCACGCTCGGCGCGGCCGCCGCCGGCGTCTACGTCGCCATCACCGCAGTGGTCCGCGCCGCCGGGCTGCCGGGCGCGAGCCGGCGCTTCACCGGCTCCTACGAGACCGGCTCGTTCGACCCGGCCGCGATGCCGACCACGAGCTGGATCGACGACGCCCCGCCCGAGGTCGACCCGGCCACCTGGCGCCTGGTCGTCGCCGACGCCGACGGCGAGCGCGAGCTCTCGCTCGACGAGCTCTCCCGCCACGACGCGCGCCTGCGCGCGACCCTCGACTGCACCAGCGGCTGGTACGCCCACCAGGACTGGGAGGGCGTGCCGGTCGCGGCGCTGGTACGCGACACCGGCGCCGCCCGGAGCCTGCACGTCCACTCGACCACCGGCTACTGGATCCGGTTCCCGATCGGCGACCTCGACCGGCTGCTGCTCGCCACCCGCGCCGGCGGCGCCCCGCTGTCCGTCGGGCACGGCTTCCCGGCCCGCCT
>Ga0307278_10000270_pt1 | contig 26607 bp, 26 predicted proteins | sample ER_DNA_117_FD_194482 | JGI IMG/M metagenome (GOLD analysis project Ga0307278, IMG submission 194482) | Bulk soil microbial communities from the East River watershed near Crested Butte, Colorado, United States - ER_DNA_117 | ecosystem: Environmental > Terrestrial > Soil > Floodplain | place...
CCTGGCACGGGCCTGGATCCGGGTGATCTGGGCCTGCTGGATCAACCAGACACCCTACGACCCAGCCAAGCACGGCAACGCCACCAGGCTGACCGAGATGGCCGCTTCTGCGGCGTGAGCTTGACACTGCGATGATCTGGCCTGGTGGTCGCAGCGAGGGTCTGACCCAGATTGACACCGGCTTCGTGCCTTGCCTCTGACCTGTCGACCCGCGCTGCGGCCACCGCTTGGCAACCGCCAGCCAAGCGGACGTGACCTGATAGGAGCCTGTGCACCCAGACCCATCGCAGTGCTGTCCGCCCGCTCGGCCGGCGCATGCCATCCACCCGCTACCAGAAGGGAGATGGCCATCACCACCGTCGCACATCCAGAGTTGGCGCGCATCACGGTCGGTGTCGACACCCACGGCGACGTCCACGTCGCTCACGCCAAAGATGGGCTCGGCCGCCGCCTGGCGACCGTGAGCGTGCCGACCACCCCCCACGGGTACGCTGGTCTGCTCGCCTGGGCGCGTGGGCTCGGGCAGGTCGAAGCATTCGGGGTGGAAGGCACCGGTTCCTACGGGGCAGGGCTGGCCCGCTTCCTCCACGCCGCCGGCCAGGTCGTGCTCGAGGTCAACCGGCCCGACCGGTCGGCGCGCCGCCGACACGGCAAGTCCGACCCCTTGGACGCCGAGGCCGCCGCCCGAGCCGTGCAGGCCGGCGAGGTCACCGTCATCCCCAAGGCCAGGGATGGGATCGTGGAGATGATCCGCTCGCTGCGGGTCGTCCGGGCGACCGCGGTCAAGGCTCGCACCCAGGCCACCAACGCCCTGAAGGGGCTGCTGGTCACCGCGCCAGCCGAGCTGCGCGAGCAGCTCCGCAACCTGTCGACCGTCCAGCTGGTCCGCGCCGTAGCCAGGCTCACCCCGGGCACGCTCGACACCCCGCTGGCCGCCGCCATGCTGGCGCTGCGCACCCTCGCCGCCCGCCATGCAGCCCTCACCGCCGAGGTCAAGGCCTTGGAGACCGAACTGGACCGGCTCACCACCAAGGCCGCTCCGGGCCTGGTCGCCCGGTTCGGCGTCGGCCCGGAGGTCGCTGGGGCGCTGCTGGTGGCCGCTGGCGACAACCCGGGTCGGCTGCGCAGCGAGGCCGCCTTCTCGATGCTGTGCGGCTCCTCGCCGATCGAGGCGTCCTCGGGCAAGACGACCCGTCACCGCCTCAACCGGGCCGGTGACCGCCAAGCCAACGCCGCTCTGTATCGGATTGTCATCGTCAGGCTGCGTCACGACCAGCGCACCAAGAACTACCTGGCCCGCCGGATCCAGCAGGGCAAGTCCAAACGCGAGGTGATCCGCTGCTTGAAGCGCTACGTCGCCCGGGAGATCTTCGCAGTGCTCAACCAGCTGGACTCCAACGACCCGGTCAAGACCACATGACTTGACATCTATAGGAGCGTCAGAGGGTGTCACTGGTGCCAGGACCTCGACCTGCGCCTCCTCCGAGACGGTCCAGGAGATGAAGTCCCAGGCCTGGTCGGGGTGCTTGGAGGTGGCCGAGATGCCGATCGAGTCGCCACCGACGAAGGTGGACTCGCCGCCGTCCGGGCCGGGGATCGGCGCCACGCCGACCTTCACCTTGTCGTTGTCGGGCATCGAGCCGAGCGTGGTCGACGGCATCGGCATCACGCCGATGAGGCCCTTGGGGAAGAACCCGGTCCAGGTGGGTCCGCGCTCGTCCTAGGCGTACGCCGGGACGACGCCGTCGTGCCAGAGCTGGTTGTAGATCTGGAAGACCTTGACGGACTGCTCGCTGTCGATGGTCGACTGCGTGCTCGCGCGAGCGCAACTCGTCCCACCTGGTCCTCCTTCCAAGCAGGATGGGGGGTCATACCGGAGCCTGACAGGTATCAGATGTGTTGCCAAGTCGTGAATACGAATGATTACAGGGCTTATACGTTCAGGGGACGACCCACTTGCTACGACACTCCGCACAAACAAGGCAGCTATCATCTGATGAGTTATTGCTTGGCTGGTCGGCCTGGTGCATGCTTTGGCCCGTGCAGAAGCCTCCCGAGGGCGCCAGGCGGGCAGCCGCGCCCGACACCACCGCGAGCGTCTCCGACGCCGTCGTCCAGCGGCTGGAGGACCTCGTGCTCGCGGAGCTGGAGCCGGGCGCCGAGCTCCCCTCCGAGCCGGACCTGGCGGCGAGGTTCGGGGTCAGCCGCCTGACCGTCCGGGAGGCGGTCAGGTCGCTGCGGGCGCGCGGCCTGGTCGAGACGCGCCACGGCCGCCGCGCCGTGGTGGCCCATCCCAACGCCGGGCCGATCGGCGGCTTCTTCACCGCCTCGGTGCGGCGTGACCCGCGCAGGCTGATGGACCTGCTGGAGGTCCGCCGCGCCCTCGAGGTGCACATCGCCGGCCTCGCCGCCGGGCAGGCGAGCAAGGCGACGATCGCCGCCCTGGAGCTGGCGCTCGCGGCCATGCGCGACGCGGGCGCCGGCGACCCGGTGGCGTTCCACGAGACCGACGTCGGCTTCCACGCCAGCCTCGCCGCCGGCGCCGGCAACCAGCTCCTCAGCTTCCTGATCGAGGCGATGGAGGAGCCGCTGCGCGCCAGCCGCCTGCGCAGCCTGCAAGGCCACCTCGCCCGCGGCGGCACGGTCGAGGACGTGATCGAGCAGCATGCGCGCATCCTCGACCGGGTCAAGGCTCGCGACCCGAAGGGCGCTGCCGCCGCGATGCGCGCCCACCTCGAGCAGACCGCGCGCGACCTGCGCGCCGCGCTCACGCTCACCGACCTGGCGCGGGAGCCGGCAACCGCGGGAGGACTGGGCGAGGAAGAGACGGCGTAGCGGCCCGGGCTTCGCCGACAGGCCGCCGAGGGCGAGGAGGAGCTGTGAAGATCGTCGGCGTCGAGACCGTGGTGGTCGGCACGCCCTGGCGTGAGCTCACCTTCGTCGAGCTCGTCACCGACCAGGGCCTCAGGGGCGTTGGCGAGGCCCGCATGGTCTCCAACACCGACACCCTGCTCGCCTGCATCGAGGAGACGGCCGGGCGGCACGTCGTCGGTATGGACCCGTTCGACGTCGAGCGGCTCGCCTGGCGATTCCACTGGGCGGAGTACGGGCGCGCCGGGGAGGTCAGCCAGACGGCGCTGGCCGCCTACGACGTCGCCTGCCACGACCTGATGGGCCAGGCGCTCGGGGTGCCGGTGTGGCGGCTGCTCGGCGGCCGCTTCCGGGACCGCGTCCCCGCCTACGCCAACGGCTGGTATCAGGGCAGGCGTGACCCCGGGTCGTTCGCCGCCATGGCCCGCAAGGTCGTCGACCGCGGCTACGAAGGGCTCAAGGTCGACCCGTTCGGCGCCGCCGCCGCCGAGATCGACACGCGCCAGCTCGGCTTCGCGACCGAGATCATCGCGGCGATCCGCGACGAGGTCGGCCCCCACGTCGCCCTGATGGTGGAGATGCACGGCCGCTTCAGCCCGCACGCCGCGGTCCGGGCGGCGCGGGCGCTCGAGCCCTACCAGCCCGAGTGGATCGAGGAGCCGGTGCCGCCGTACAACCCGGCCGGGCTGCGGCGCGTCCGCGCCGCCACCTGGCTGCCGATCGCCACCGGCGAGCGCATCCACGTGCTGCCCGAGTTCCGCGAGCTGTTCGAGCAGGGGCTGGTCGACGTGGTGCAGGCCGACCTCACCCACTTCGGCGGCTTCACCGGGCTGCGCAAGCTGGCCGCCTGGGCGGACGCCTACGACCTGCTGCTCGCGCCGCACAACGTCTGCGGCCCGGTCGGCACCGCCGCCAACGTCCACTTCGCCGTCGCCACCGGCAACTACAAGGTCCTCGAGCACTTCAACGACTTCGCCGACCCGTGGATCGCCGAGGTCGTCGACGGCGCGCCGCGGGTGGACCCGGCCGACGGCCACTTCGCCCTGCCGACAGCCCCCGGACTCGGGGTCCGGCTCGACCGCGAGGCCGCCGCCCGCCACCCGCGCACCCACGCCTACCTCAACCTGGTCGAGGAAGGCTGGGAGCGGCGCGGCGCCCGCCCGTAGCTCCGGGGGTTGGCCCGGGTGCCGGCGCGCGGCGGCACCCGGGCACCACCGCTCAGCCGGTGACGGCCGCCCGTTCGGCGGCGCTGCGCTCGACGCAGAACTCGTTTGCCGGGATCCTTGTGCCCCGGGTGGCGGCGGCGGCGCTGCGCGCGCTCAGCGAGCCGGTCGCCGGCCGGACCGTCTCAGTCGCCCTGCCCGCGGGGCGGTACGTACGAGGCCAGGCCGCGCAGGATCACCTCGAGGCCGAGCTCGAAGCGCTCGTCGGGCCCGCCGGCGGAGAGCTCGTCCAGCGTCGCGTGGATGTTGGGGAAGCGGTCCTCCGGCATCGACTCGAAGTAGCCGCGGATCATCCGCGCGACCTCCTCGGGAGGGAGCTCCTCGCCGGTCGGCGACGGCATGCCCATGGCCTCCTCGTACGCGTGCGCGCCCAGGTACAGCCCGAACAGGTCGCCGGCGTAGGCCGCGATGCGGTCGGGGACCCCGGCACCGCGGAGCAGGGTGAGGGTCCACTCGGTCCAGCGGATGAGGTTGGGGCCGATGGGGACGCGACCGAGGGTCAGGCCCGCGACACCCGGGTAGCGCTGGAACACCTGCCGCGCCTGGATCCCGAACTCCTTGAGCTGCTCCTGCCAGTGCGCCACGTCCGGTGGCGGGACCTCGATCTCGCTCGCCACCCGGTCGATCAGCAGGTTGATCAGCTCGTCCTTGCTGGCGACGTGCCAGTACAGCGAGGCGGGACCGGTGCCGAGCTCCTCGGCGACCCGGCGCATGCTGAGCCCCTCGGCCCCGTCGCGCGCCAGCACGCGCAGCGCCGCCTCCACGATCGCCTCCCGGGTGAGGGGGGTTCGGGCCGGGCGCTCGCGCGGTGCCGCCTTCCAGGGCGGCTCGGGGATGGACGAGTCCATGGTCGGTTCCATGGCGAACATCGTACCAGAGTCGAACAACATTCTGGTCTAGAACGCTGTTTGACAGCCGGGCGGTGTTCGGGCATACTCGAACGGTGTTCCACATTGGAAGAGCGTTCGGCCGGGTGGCCGAGCAGGACCGCAGGAGGACGACATGACGGACGGCATGACGATGGAGATGCGGCTCCGGGAGACCGCGGAGATGGGGGCCAGGCAGTTCTCGGCCCCGCGAGGATCCCTGACCAGCGGGCGGCTGGAGTTCGCCCGCGGAGCGGCCCGGCTGACCATCCGGGGCGCGACGATCCCGGAGCTGTTCCGGGCGCGGTTCGACCGCCCCGCCCCGGCGGTGTCGCTGGACGGCGGCGCGGTGACCGTGCGCAACCCGCGCTTCTCGCCGCGGAACTGGCTGCGGTCGCGCCCCTGGGCGCGGCACGACGGGCAGGTCACCCTCAACGACGAGGTCGCCTGGGACATCCAGATCCACAAGGGCGTCGCCCACCTCGACGCCGACCTGCGCGCCCTGCGCGTGGAGGCCGTCGAGGTCAGCCAGGGCGCCAGCCATGTCGAGCTGCGCCTGCCCCGGCCGGACGGGGTGGTCCCGGTGCGGATCGGCGGCGGCGCCAGCCACGTGGCCATCCGCCGGCCGGCGGGGACTCCGGCACGGCTGCGCATCGGGCGCGGGGTGGCCGACCTGACCTTCGACGAGCAGGAGTTCGGCGCCGTCGGCGGCCGGCTGCGGCTCGAAAGCCTGGGAACGGGCGGGACCGAGGACCGCTACGAGATCGAGATCTCCGGCGGCGCCGCCCACGTCCAGATCACCACCGAGTAGCGACGGAGCGAGAAGGGGGAACGAACGCCATGACTCCGACGATCGAGGCCGTCGGCCTCCGCAAGCGGTTCGGCAAGACGGTCGCCCTCGACGGGCTCGACCTGGTCGCCGAGCCGGGGCAGGTCCTCGCCGTGCTCGGTCCCAACGGGGCCGGCAAGACGACCTTCGTCCGCGCCGTGGCCACGCTGCTGCGGCCGGACGGGGGCGAGCTGCGCGTCGCCGGCCACGACGTGCGCCGCGAGCCGAAGGCGGTGCGGCGCATCATCGGGCTTGCCGGGCAGTACGCCGCGGTGGAGCCGGCCATGACCGGGCGCGAGAACCTCGAGATGGTGGCCCGGCTGTTCGGGCACGACGCGCGCTCGGCCCGCGCCGGCAGCGCAAGGGTCCTCGAGCAGCTCGGGCTGGCCGAGGCGGCCGACCGGCTGGCGCGGACCTACTCCGGCGGCATGCGACGCAAGCTCGACCTCGGCGCCAGCCTGGTCGGCGCGCCCCGGCTGCTGCTGCTCGACGAGCCCACCACCGGGCTCGACCCGCGCAGCCGCGTCGAGCTGTGGGACGCCATCCGGGCGCTGGTCGAGCAGGGGACCGACGTCCTGCTCACCACCCAGTACCTGGACGAGGCCGACCATCTCGCCAGCCGCATCGTGATCATCGACCACGGCCGGGCGGTCGCGGCCGGAACGCCGCAGGAGCTCAAGCAGCGGGCGGGCCGCAACGTGATCGAGGTCCACGTGCGCCACCGCGAGGACCTGTCACGGGTGGCCGCCACCCTGGCCACCCTCGACCACGGCGAGCCGCAGGTCGAGGAGGCCACCCGCCGCGTCAGCATCAGCGTGGAGGCCGGCACCGACCGGTTGCGGGACGCACTCGCGTCGCTGGACGCCATGGGGACCAGCATCGACGACATCGCCCTGCGTCCGCCGACGCTCGACGAGGTGTTCCTGGCCCTGACCGGCCAGGCCCTCGACGAGGCAGCCGACGCCGCCGGTCACGACGAGACAAGAGACGCCGCCGGTCACGCGGTGGCCTGAGACTCGAAAGGAGCACGATCATGACGACGATGACCGCGATCACGGCACCCGCCGCGCGCTCGGCGGGGCTGTGGACGAGCACGCTCGGCGTCGCCAAGCGGAGCCTGCTGAAGTTCCTCCGCACGCCCCAGCTGGTGGTGCTCGGCACCATCCAGGGCGGCATGTTCCTGCTGATCTTCCGCTACGTGTTCGGCGGGGCGATCGGAGCGGGCGGCCTGGACTACGTCAACTTCCTGGTGCCCGGGTTCGTCACCACCGGCATCCTGTTCTCGGGCATGGGCGCCGCCACCGGCGTGGCCGAGGACCTCGAGCAGGGGTTCGTCGACCGCCTCCGCTCGCTGCCCATCCCCAGGAGCGCCGTCCTGGCCGGACGCGCGCTGGCCGACACCGCCATGCAGGTGTGGGGACTGGTCATCACCACGGCCATCGGCTTCGCGGTCGGTTTCCGCATCCACGGCTCGGTGGCGCAGGCGCTGGCCGCCTTCGGCCTGCTGGTCCTGCTCGGGTTCGCGTTCGAGTGGCTGTTCATCACCCTCGGGTTGCTCGCCGGCAACGCCCAGGGGGCGCAGGGCATGGCGCTGCTGATCTTCCCGCTGACGTTCGTGTCCAGCGCCTACGTCCCCGTCCAGTCGATGCCGAGCTGGCTGCAGGCCGTGGCCGAGCACCAGCCGATCACGGTGATGGTCGACGCGGTCCGTGTGCTCACCCAGGGTCCCGCCGCCGAGGCGCTGCTCGGCCACGGCGCCGGCTTCTACGTGACCCGCTCGCTGCTGTGGGCGGCCGGCATCGTGGTGGTCTTCGCCCCGCTGGCCGTGGCGCGCTACCGGCGCGGCTGAGGAGACCGCATCGCGCCCGCCCCCGTCCGGGGGCCGGCCACCGTTCCCGCCGCGCCCGAGGCCACCTGACCGGACGGCGCCGGCCGCGTTACAGACTTTCTACGGGCCAGGTCAGGGCCCTTGGCGAAGGGCGGTGGCCGACGGCCCGGTCGCGGGCCGGCCGTCGCCGGCACCCCGCAGGACGGTGAGGGCGGCAAGGGGGAACAGCAGGACCGAGAGCAGGCCGGCGGCGACCAGGGCCGCGCCGGTGGCCTGGTCGAGCTCGCCGAGCTCTATGCCGATCTGGGCGGCGGCGACGATGAACGGCAGCGAGGTCGCCTGCAGCAGGCCGGCCACCACCGTGCGGCGCGTTCCCACCCGGGTCCGGTACAGCAGCGCGGGCAGGCCGCGCACCAGCAGCAGGGCCGCGAGGAACACAGGGACCAGCCGCAGGTTGGCGGGGTCGTCGGTGAGCGCCTTCAGGTTGAACCGCAGCCCGCTGGTCACGAAGAAGAACGGCACCAGGAAGCCGTAGCCGACCGCCTCCAGCTTCACCCGGAAGTTCGGGTGGGTCACCATCTCGTCCCGGTCGACCACCCGCAGCAGCGCGCCGGCGAGGAACGCGCCGAGGATCGTCTCGAGCCCGAGCCGCTGGGCGACCAGGACCAGGCCCGCCAGCAGCAGGACGGCCCCGCGCACGCGGATCTGGGCGCTCGAGTCCTGCAGCCGCCCCAGGTCGGCGGCCAGGCGGGTGGAGCGGCCCGCCCGCGCCAGCCCGACGGCGACCCCGACCGCGAGCAGGACCAACCCGCCGATCAGCAGGAGCTGGGCGCCCGGCCCGGTCGCCTCGCGGGAGAAGAGCAGCGACAGCAGGATCACGGCGCCGAAGTCGGCGATGGAGGCGGCGGCGATCACCAGCTGGCCGAAGTCGGACTCGACCTGGCCGGCGTCCTTGAGCACCGGGACGACAACGCCGAGCGAGGTGGCGGTGAGGATGATCGCGACCAGCAGGGGAGTCTCGACCAGGCCGACCGCGGCGAGGCCGGCGGAGGCGGCGATCCCGATCGCGAACGACGCGGCGAAGCCGGCGCCGGCCAGGCCGAGCAGCCTGCCGCGGAGGTGGTCCACGTCGACCTTCAGGCCGGCGAGGAACAGCAGGAACGCCAGGCCCAGGAGTGACAGCACCTGCAGCGGCAGGTCGACGTGGACCCAGCCGAGGACCGAGGGGCCGAGCACGATGCCGACGACGATCTCCAGCACCACCGACGGCAGGCGCAGGCGGGGGAACAGGCCGAGCAGCAGCGGGACGAGGAAGGCGACCGCCGCCACCACGGCGACGCCGGCCAGCGACAGCTCGGGCATGGCAACCTCCTGGTTCGGCGTGGGACGCCGCCGGCTGGCGTCCCCGGCTGGGCTCGGGACTGCTGCCGGGGACACTACGGCCTGTGAGCAACCAGGAAGGGACCGTGCCATGACTGACCTGCCGATCGCGGACTACGCCCTGTTGTCCGACTGCCGCTCCGCCGCGCTGGTGAGCCGGGCGGGCTCGGTCGACTGGCTGTGCCTGCCCCGCTTCGACGCGCCGTCGGTGTTCGCCCGCCTGCTCGACGACGAGGGCGGGCACTGGTCGATCGGCGTGCCGGGCGCCAGCGCCACGCGCCGCTACGCCGAGGCGACCATGGCCCTCGAGACGACCTTCGAGGCAGCGGGCGGGAGCGCGGTGCTGACCGACGCGATGGCGGTCGGCCGCAACGACCGCGGCCACGACCTCGGCGCCGGCTCGCCCGGCGCGCTGCTGCGCCGGGTGACCTGCACCGCCGGCGAGGTCGAGGTCGCGGTCGAGTACGCGCCCCGGCCCGAGTACGGCCTGATCCACCCGCTGCTCCACCCGGTCGGCGGCGGCCTGGTCAGCCGTGGCGGCGCCGAGGTGCTGGCCCTGTCGAGCCCGGTCGGCCTCGCCGTGGACGGCGCCACCGCCAGCGCGCGCCTGACGCTGCGCGCCGGGGAGTCGGCCTGCTTCGCCCTGCACCACGCCAAGAGCTGGGAGCCCGCCCCGTCGATCTGGACGCAGGCCGAGATCGCCCAGCGGCTCGACGACACCCTCGAAGGCTGGCGCTCGTGGTCGGCCATGCACCAGGCCTACGACGGGCCCTGGCGCGAGCTGGTGCACCACTCCGGCCGCGTGCTGCAGGCGCTCACCTTCCAGCCGACCGGCGCGATCGTGGCGGCGGCCACAACCTCGCTGCCCGAGACGGTCGGCGGGGAGCGCAACTGGGACTACCGCTACACCTGGGTGCGGGACGCGAGCCTGACGATGGAGGCCCTCTGGGTGGCGGCCTGCCCCGACGAGGCCAACGAGTTCTTCGCCTTCCTGGCAGGGGCCGCCGCCTCGCAGCTCCACCGCGGCGCCGACCTGCAGATCATGTTCGGCGTCGGCGGCGAGCGCGACCTCACCGAGCGGGAGCTGCCGCACCTCCGCGGCTGGCGTTCCAGCCGGCCGGTCCGTGTCGGCAACGGCGCCTGGGACCAGCGGCAGCTCGACGTCTACGGCGAGCTGCTCGGCGCCGCCCAGCGCCTGGTCGACCAGCTCGGCAAGCTCGACCCTGCGACCCGCCGCTTCCTGGTCGCCACGGCCGGCATGGCCGCGCGCCGCTGGAGGGAGCGGGACCAGGGCATCTGGGAGATCCGCGGGGAGCCGCGCGACTTCCTGTATTCCAAGTTGATGTGCTGGTCGGCGCTCGACCGCGCGATCGCCCTGGCCGACCTGCTCGACGCCAAGGACCAGGTGGAGAGCTGGGCCGCCACCCGCGAGGAGATCCGCGCCGCTATCCTCGACCGCGGCTGGAGCGAGCGAGCCGGCGCCTACACGCAGTCGTTCGGCAGCGACGAGCTGGACGCGAGCAGCCTGATGATGGCGATCACCGGGTTCCTGCCCGGCACCGACCCGAGGATGAAGTCCACCATCGACGCGATCGCCGAGCGGCTCACCGACGAGCGCGGCCTGGTGTACCGCTACAAGGCCGCCGACGGCCTGGAGGGCGAGGAGGGCACCTTCCTGCTGTGCACCTTCTGGCTGGCGCAGGCGCAGGCGCTCGCGGGCGAGGTCGACCGGGCCAGGGCGACCTTCGAGCGCGCCGTCGCCTACGCCAACGACGTCGGCCTGCTCGCCGAGGAGGTCGAGCCGATCCCCGGCGACGAGCTGATCGGCAACTACCCCCAGGCCTTCAGCCACATCGGGCTGGTGAACGCGGCCTGGGCGATCGCCCAGGCGGAGGAGGCCACGGGGACGGGCGCGCCAGGCGCCTGAGCGAGCGCCCGGTTCAGATCAGGCGGAACCGCACGCTCGGCTGGCTGTCCGAGCCGGCGAACACACCGCCGGGGCGCAGCACCCGGCACGCCTCCGCGAACAGCCGGTCCTGCAGCGCGGGCGAGGGCACGTGGTGCAGCATGGTGAAGCAGACCGCCGCGCTGAAGCGGCCGTCGGGGAACGGCATCGCCGCGCCGTCGCCCGCGACCACCGCCACCGGCCCGTCCGGACCGCCGAACTCCCGGCCCAGCCGGGCGACGAAGCGCTCGTCGACCTCCAGCACGGTCAGCCGCGGCACCTGCCGGGCCAGCAGCCGCGTGGTCACGCCGAGGCCCGGCCCGATCTCCAGCACGTCGTCGCCGAGGGCGACGCCGTCGAGCGCCCACGGCAGCAGCTCGTCCTCGACCTTGCGCGCCCACCCGGCGGAGGCGCAGTAGCGGCGGTGGAAGGCGTTCATCGGCATGCGCCAAGCCTACGCGACCTGGTCGCTGGCGCCGCTGCGCCACTCCGATAGGCTCCCGGCATGGGCAACCTCGGGGCGGCGTCGGGCTGGGGGCTGGTGCGGCCCGGCCGGAGCTGGGCGGCCGCGCTCCTCGGGCTGGTCGCCCTGCTCGCCGTCACGGCCTACTACCCGTTCGACTGGGACCCGCCGCGCACGGTCCGCAACCACGTGACCAGGACCGCCGCCGGCACCCTCCGGTTCGAGGCGTCGAGCTGGGCCACCACCGCCGGCACGCCGCCGTGGCTGCGGGAGGCGCGGGCGAGCGGGCGCGTCGAGGTCGACCTGGAGGCGAGCTCCTGGGTCGCGGCGGACCGTGGCCCGGTCGCGATCATGATGCTCGCCGACGACTACTGGCATGCCGACTTCGTCATCGGCCAGGACCGCGACCTGCTGCTCGTGTGGCTGCGCCGGACGGGGTCGCGCGGCAACGGCGCTCCTCCGCTCGTGGTCCCCGGGGTGTTCCGCCCGCACCGCTGGGTCCAGGTACGGCTGCGCCTGGACGGCGCGGCCGTGCGCGTCGACGTCGACGGCGTCACGCGGCTCGCCCGTTCCCTTCCCGAGGGCTCCCAGCGCCGCTGGGACGACGCGCGCCTGGCGCTCGGCCGCGAGATCCACCGGGGCGGCCCCTGGCAGGGCGAGATCCGCAGGGCGGAGGTCCGCACCCCGAGCCAGTCCGTCGACTACCTGCGCCCGGGGGCGCTGGTGATCCCCGAGCGCTACCTCTACGTGGGCGACCACGTGCTGCCGTTCCCGCCGCCGAGCAAGATCGAGTGGGCCATCCTGCTGTTCCACCTGGGCTCGTTCATCCTGGTCGGCTTCCTGGTCGTGCTGGCGCGACGGCCTGCCCTCCGCCCGCTGCCGGCGACCCTTGCCGCGACCGGCATCGCCGTGGCGCTGGCGGCCGGCAAGTTCGTCTTCCACGGGCGCCACACCGCCGTCGCCGACCTGGTCGTCGAGCTCGCCGGCGGGCTCCTGGGCGCCCTGCTGGCACGGCGGCTGCTGTCGAGCCGGTCTGGCCAGGCCGCTGACGATCGCCGGCCGGTCCAGCGCGCCGGCGTGACCCCTCGCTGACCGAGGGCGACCGCTGCGCTCCTCGAGCCTCCCGGACCCAGCGGTTGCCCGGTCCAACCGCGCGGCCGTGCCCAGGCCGCCAGCCGCTCGGCGACCTTGGCGAGCTCCGGGTGCTCGGAGGCGGCCGCGACGACCCTACGGGCTGGGGACCCGGGAGCGCCGCGGGCTCGCGACCAGCAGCAGGCCGAGGGTCAGCAGCGTCACCAGCAGCACCAGCGGGGCGAACGCCGACCAGTCCACCGCGGCGACGACGCCGCCGAACAGCGGCGCGCCGAGGAGCGTGCCGGTGCTGCCGAGCTGCGTCATCAGCCCGATCGCCAGGGCGATCTGGCCGGGATCGCGGACCGCCTCCGGCACGGCGGCGAAGGCCGCGGCGACCACCACGCCGTTGGCGAGCATGACCGCCGCCGCGCCGGCGACCACGAGCGCGAGCGCACCGCCGGCGCGGAAGGCGGGCAGCGCGGCCAGCGGCATCGCCAGCGCGGCCAGGCTGAGCGGGCGCAGGCCGGTCCCGCGGCGCAGCAGCCAGCTCGCCGCGAGACTGCCTGGGACGCTGGCGAAGGCGACGACCGCCGTGGCCGCTCCGGCGGTGCCCAGTCCGGTGCCTCGCTCGCCGACCAGGAAGCTCGGCAGCAGGCTGACCATCGCGATGCCGATCAGGCAGAGGCCGCAGAACCCGCCGGCCAGCGGCGGGATGCGGCCGAGGCCGGCCAGCCGAAGCGGCGCCCTGGCGGCGTCCGGCCGCGGCGGGTCGGGTGGGATCACCACGGCCACGGCCACGGCGGCGAGCGCCGGCAGCACGCCGGTCAGGCCGAGCCAGCCGCGCCAGCCGACCGCCGGGACGAGCGCGCCGCCGGCGCCGCCGACGGCCAGGCCGACGGGGATCACCGAGCCCCACAGCGCCAGCGCGGCCGCCCGGTCCGCTCCCCGGGTCAGCCGCACGAGCAGGTCGGGGGCGGCGACGACCACCGCCAGGAAGCCGACGCCCTCGACGACGCGCGCGGCCACCAGCGCGCCGAGGCCCCAGGCGACCGCGCCCGCGGCGGCGGCGACGGTCATGACGGCGAGGCCGGTCAGCAGCGTCCGCCGCGCGCCGTAACCGCCGGTCCACAGGCCCGCCGGCGTCCCGAGCAGGGCGGCGACCACGGTGATCGCGGACACGGCCAGGCCGAGCTGCGGCAGCGACAGGCCCAGGTCCGGCCGCAGGAGCGGGCCCACCACCCCGATCTTGCCGAGCGCGACGGCGGCGGGGACGCCCGCGGCGCACACCAGCACGACCTTGCCCCAGGGCGTCCTGTCCATCGCGCCTCCGTCCCAGTGGTCCAGCAGCGAGCGGTCAACGATAGCGGCAGGCCGCGACCACCCGGCCGGGAACAGGTGCGTGACGAAGGCGCGGGATGTGAGACTGGACGGCATGACAACCCATGACGAGCGCCACCGGGCCGCCGGCGGCGCCAGCGACGACCCGGCCGCGCCGCTCGCCCGCAACCCCAGGCGGGAGGCGCAGGACCTGGTCGGTGACGGCTTCGATGCCCGCGTCCTCGAGCCGTCCCCTCCGGCCGACTCCGACCCGCAGTGGTTCGCCGACGACCCCGTCTCCGCCGGTGCGGCGGCCGCTGGACGGCAGCTCGTCGCCCCGGTCGCCGGCGGCGCGCTCACCTGGGAGCAGTGGCTCGCCGGCCGGCCGCAGCACCGCGCCTGGGCGGGCGCGCGCTGGCTGGGGGCGTACCGGCGCCTCGGGTCCCCGCCGGCGACCTACGCCGACACGCGGCTGGCCCTGCACCGCCTGGTGGTCTACGTGGTCTCGCCGGCACGCCAGCACGCCAACGGCAAGATGGCCCTGCGCTTCACCTTCGGCGGGCTCGGCACGCCGTTCTTCGGCGCCGACGAGCAGGTGCGCATCGCCGGGACCACGCTGCTGCGGCAGCGCGGCGGGACCGCCGCGGCCGCGCCCGTCACCAGCCTGCGCGAGGCGGCGGCGTTCGTGCTCGACGGGTCCGCCGACACCGCCTGGGCCGAGCGCTTCGACGTGCCGCCGCCCGGCGACCTCGACGAGCGCCTGGCGGTCGACCCGGAGGCCGCCGCCCTGCTCGGCGACTGGTACGGCTTCGCCTGGTCGGTGCTCGAGGAGCTGCGCGCCGAGCCTGCCTCGGTCGACGCCAGCCGGGTGCAGCTCTGGCCCGAGCACTTCGACGCCGCGTTCGAGTGCCTGCCGGAGGGGCGGCGTGCCACCTTCGGCGCCTCGCCGGGGGACGCGGCCGTCCCAGAGCCGTACCTGTACGCGCTGCCCGAGAGCTTCGAGGCGGCTCCGCCGGACGAGTACTGGAACGCCACCAGCTTCCGCGGCGCGATCCTGCCGCTGAGCGCGCTGGTCGACGCGGCCGACCAGCGGGCCGCGGCGCTGGCGTTCCTGCGCCGCGGCCGGGCGCTGCTGGAGCCCTGAGGCGTGCGCCAGCTGTTCCCGGTGTTCGTCGACCCGGTCGACCCCGCCGGCGTCTACGGCGACCTGCCCGCCGCCGGGTCGAGGCCGGCGCTGCGGCTCAACATGATCGCCAGCGCCGACGGGGCGACCGCGGTGGGCGGCACCTCCGGCGGGCTCGGCGGCGCCGCCGACCGGGCGTTGTTCGTGCTGCTGCGCTCGCTGGCCGACGTCGTGCTGGTGGCGGCGGGCACGGTGCGGGCGGATCGCTACGGCCCCAGCTCCGTGCCGGTCGCGGTCGTCTCCCGCTCGTGCCGGTTCGACTGGGACGCGCCCTTCTTCAGCGCCCAGAAGGCGCGGCCCATCGTGGTCACCGTGGCCGCCGCGCCCGAGCACCTGCGCGCCCGGGCCGCCGAGGTCGCCGACGTCTTGGTCGCCGGCGAGCGCGACGTCGACCTGGCGCGGGCGCTGGAAGCCCTCGGGGCGCTGGGGTTCCGCTCGGTGCTGGCCGAGGGCGGCCCCACCTTGAACGCGCAGCTCGCCAACGCCGGCCTGATCGACGAGCTGTGCCTCACGCTGGCGCCCCGCCTGGTCGGCGGCGCAGCCAAGCGCATCCTCGACGGCCCCACGCTGGCCAGCGACGGCGCGTTGCGCCTGCGCTCCGTCTGCGAGCAGGACGGCTTCCTGTTCCTGCGCTGGCGCGCTACGCCGGCGTGACGTCCTTGCCGAACCTTGGCGTCAGGAGCTGCGGCGCGGTGGCGCCGAACGGCGGGAACGGCTCGTTGGAGTAGAGGGCCACGCGCAGGTCCCAGAAGCGCTGCGCGTCCGCCGGGTTGTCGATGCTGTGCACGGAGGGGACCGCGCCGGCGGCCTTCAGGGCCGCGACGAACGAGGCGCGGTAACGGCGGTTCTGGAAGTGGTTGGCGTTCAGGCTGATCGAGGTGTTGCGCGTGCGCCACCACATCGAGATCGACGGCGCCCGGTTGCGGCGGGTGAAGTCGATCACCTCGGGGTCGTCGTAGCGGTTGTGGAACTGCGTCCGGTACAGGGCAAGGACGTAGTTCTGCAGCGGGTAGACGGTGCGCATGGCGTTCAGCATCGCCTGGTCGACGACGTGGGGGAGGATGCGCTCGCGCAGGCTGCGTTCGGGCGCCTGGCGCATGATGGTCCGGAGGATCTCGACCTCGGCGTACTTGGAGTCGAGGATCACGTAGACGTCCGGGTGGCTGCGGAGCAGTCCGACCAGTTCCTGGCTGCGCAGGATGGTGTACCTGCCGAGGTACTTGTGGCCGCGCAGGTCCGCCCAGGTGGACTGCTGGAACGGCTGGTTGAGGCCGTAGTTGGCCTCCAGGCCGGTGTGGGCCAGCAGCGCGGTGCCGTCCTTGAGGCGGACCAGGTCGGTCTCGAAGACACGGAAGCCGCGGCCGTAGTTGCGCTGGAACGCCTCCAGGCTGTTGGTATAGGTGTGCCGGTCGACCGAGCCCATCGCGTGGGCGACGAACCCATAGGGGTTGAAACGGTTGGCGATGGTCTCCGGACGCAGCGGCAGTGCCCGGGTGTACCCGATGTCGACGGTGGTGGCCCTGGAGGTGAACTGCCGGTTCGAGTGGCCGAACCAGAGGATGTCGTCGGGGTCGCCGGGCGCGTACCAGAGCACGTCGCTGGGGCCGTCGCCGCCGAAGTCGGCCACCTTCGGCTGGTAGCTGCCCACGACGGCGATCACGCGCGAGGCGAAGGCGCCGCCGGCGCCGCCGTACCACACCGAGTCGCCCGCGGCGCCGGGTGCGTACCAGGCGATGTCGCGCCGGTGGTCGCCGTCGAAGTCGCCGGTGAAGGGCTGGTAGGTGCCGTTCACCGTCAACCCGCGGATGGCGAAGCTCCCGTCGGGGCGCCCGAGCCAGAGGGCGTCGGGGTCGGTGCCGGCCGCGTACCAGACGATGTCGCGGCGGTGGTCGCCGTCGAAGTCCCCGACCAGCGGCTGGTAGGTGCCGATGACCGAGACCGGGCGGACCTGGAAGCCGCCGCCTGCGAGGCCCAGCCAGAGGGCGTCGGGGTCGGTGCCGGCCGCGTACCAGAAGACGTCCTGGCGGCCGTCGCCGTTGAAGTCGGCCACCAGGGGCTGGAAGGTGGGGGTCACGGTCACCGCCCGGGCCGTGAAGTGGTTGTCGGCGCGCCCGTACCAGACAAGGTCGCTGCCGTCACCCGGCGCGTACCAGAAGACGTCGGCGCGGTGGTCGCCGTTGAAGTCGCCCACGAACGGATCGAAGGTGCCAGGGACGGTCAGCGCCTGGCCGGCGAAGCGGCCGCCCGCCTGCCCCAGCCAGAGCACGTCCGGGTCGGCGCCCGGCCCGTACCAGAGGATGTCGGCGCGGCCGTTGCCGTTGAAGTCGCCGACCAGCGGCTGGTAGCTCCTGGTGACGTTGACCGGCGCGCCGACGAAGGCCCGGTCGGGCCGCCCGAGCCAGAGGTGGTCCGGCAGGCCGCCGGGCCCGTACCAGAACAGGTCGGAGCGGTGGTCGCCGTCGAAGTCGCCGATCAGCGCGGTCAGCTCGGTGGGGACGGCGGCCGTGGTCCTGGCGGCGCCCGAAGCACCGTCGACCACCGGGGCCCGCCGTTTGGGCGACCCGGCAGCCACAGCCGAGGACAGCAGGAGCGCCAGTAGGAGGCCGAGCGCGACCGCCGTCGACCTTGCCCGGCTTCCGCCCACCATGTCCCCCCACCTGCGAACTACACGGAAGGACTTTACGTGACGTTAGCGTCGAAAGTAAACAAGCGTGTAACTACACCGCGACGCCGCTTGCTGGCTGACTGGCGATCATTGGATGAGTTGCCTGGAGAAGGATGATCGAATAGCTTGCGCCGATCGTCCTGATACCGTGCCCCTCCCGAGGTCCCACATGGCAGCTCACCGGCCGTTCTGGAGGCCGTGCCTGCTCGCGCTGCTCGTCCTGGCGACCGCTGCCTGCGGCGGCGGCCAGGACGGCGGCCAGCAGGCGCAGGACGGGTCCGGCCCGACCCGCGTCCCGCCGGCGCCGCCGTCCACCACGCCGAAGCCCGCCGTGCCGCCCACCCAGCGGCAGCTCGACGGGGTGGCGGTCCGGCTGCTCGAGATCGCCCAGCTGGACCAGCCGGTGGCGCTGACCGTCGCCGCCGACGGCACCACCCTCTTCGTCGGCGAGCGGGCCGGCCGGGTGCGGGTCGTCCGTGAGGGCCGGGTGGAGCCGCGGCCGCTGCTCGACCTGTCCGGGGAGGTCGTGACCGAGGGCGAGGGGGGCCTGCTCGGCCTCGCCCTCGCGCCGGACGGCCGCCACCTCTACGCCAGCTTCACCGACCGGCGGCACGCCGTCCGGCTGGTCGAGTTCGCCGTCGCCGGCCACGCCGCCAGCGCGGCCTCGCGACGGGACGTCCTCACCGTGCAGCAGGCCTCGGTCCGCCACCACGGCGGCAACGTCGTCTTCGGCCCCGACGGGCTCCTCTGGCTCGGCCTCGGCGACGGCAGCGACGGCGGCGACCCGGCCGACGCCGCGCAGTCGCTCGGGGTCCTCAACGGCAAGCTGCTGCGCATCGACCCGAAGCCCGCGGGCAGGGCTCCCTACAGCGTGCCGGCGACCAACCCGTTCGTGGGCCGGCGGGGCGCCCGGTCCGAGATCTGGGCCTACGGCCTGCGCAACCCGTGGCGGTTCTCGTTCGACCGGGCGACTGGTGACCTGTGGATCGGCGACGTCGGCCAGTACGTCATGGAGGAGATCGACGTGGTGGCGCCGAGCAGGGCCGCCGGCGCCAACTTCGGCTGGCGCAGGCTGGAGGGCCGCCGCCGCTTCAAGGGCAGCCGGCCGGCCGGCGCGGTGCCGCCCTTCCACCAGTACAACCACAACAGCGGCCGCTGCGCGGTGGTCGGCGGCCACGTCTACCGTGGCAGGCAGGTCGCCGGCCTGGACGGCGCCTACCTGTACGGCGACGTGTGCGACGGCCACGTCAGGGCGCTCGTGCGCGTCCCCGGCCAGGCTCCGCGCCTGCGCGACCTCGGCGTCCGCCTCCCCGGCCTGGTCTCCTTCGCCGAGGACGGCGCGGGCGAGCTGTTGCTGCTGTCGCTCTCCGGAGGCGTGCAGCGCCTCGCCGCCGCGGGCTGAGGCGAGGCCGCCCTAACGAACCTCCGCTCCGGCGAGACTCCAGGGCTCGGTGACGGGCACAATGCGAGCGGGTCTGGTGACGGCGGGAGGGGAGTGACGGTGGGCGGGTTCATCTCACGAGGGTTCCGGGGGCGGCGCCGCCGCGCCGAGCCGGGCGACCAGGACCGGCTGCCGCCGGGGCAGTACGCCGAGCCTGGCTTCCCGGTGCTGACCGCCGGTCCGACGCCGCGGATCGACCCGGCCGAGTACAGCTTCCGCATCGAGGGCCTGGTGCGCGCCTCGCGCGCGTGGTCCCTCGCCGAGCTCCAGGCGCTGCCCGGCTCCACCTTCAGCGGCGACATCCACTGCGTGACCAAGTGGAGCAAGCTCGGCACCAGCTTCGGCGGGGTCTCGCTCGACGTCCTGCTCGACCAGGCGGAGCCGCTCCCCGAGGCCAGCCACGCGGTGGCGTTCTCCTACGGCGGCTACACCACCAACCTTCCCCTCGAAGACCTGCGCGGCGGCATGGCGTGGCTGGTCTGGGAGCACGAGGGCGAGCCGCTCCCGCCTGAGCACGGCGGCCCCGTGCGGCTGCTCGTGCCCCACCTCTACCTGTGGAAGAGTGCCAAGTGGGTGGCCGGCCTGCGCCTGCTCGACCACGACCAGCCGGGCTTCTGGGAGACGCTCGGCTACCACAACCGCGGAGACCCATGGCTGGAACAGCGCTACTCGGGCGACTGACCTGGCGCCTGGCGCGCGTCGCCGAGGCCAGGCCGGAGGCGGCCGGCTGCACCACCCTGGCCCTGGAGGTGCCGGACTGGCCCGGCCACCGTCCCGGCCAGCACGTCGACGTCCGCCTCACCGCCGAGGACGGCTACCAGGCCGAGCGCAGCTACTCGATCGCCTCGGCGCCCGACGGCGAGCTGGTCGAGCTCACCGTCGAGCGCATCGACGACGGCGAGGTCTCCCCCTACCTGGTCGGCGATCTGCGCCCCGGCGACCTGCTGGAGCTGCGCGGGCCGGTCGGCGGCTACTTCGTCTGGGAGCCGCGCCTCGGCGGGCCGCTGCTGCTGGTGTCCGGCGGGTCCGGGATCGTCCCGCTGATGGCCATGCTGCGGCACCGGGCCGCGTCCGGCTCGGAGGTGCCGGCACGGCTGCTGCACTCCTCGCGGAGCTTCGAGGAGATCATCTACCGGGAGGAGCTGGAGCGGCTCGCCGCCACCGACCCGCGCCTGCGGGTGACCCACACCCTCACCCGCGCCCGGCCACCCGGCTGGGACGGCTATGCCCGCCGCATCGACGCGGCCATGCTCGCGGAGGTGGCCTGGCCGCCGGCCGACCGCCCGCTGGCCTTCGTCTGCGGTCCCACCAAGCTGGTCGAGGCGGTGGCGAACGCCCTGGTCGAGCTCGGCCACGACCCGGCCCGGGTCAGGACCGAGCGCTTCGGGCCCACGGGAGCGTGAGCGATGGACGATCGTGACCTGCGGCTGGACGGCAACGCCGTCGCCGGCATGCTGGCCGAGGCGCTCGCCGCCGAGCCCACGGTCAGCCTGGCCAACTGCGCCGGCTGCGGCGCGAGCAACATGCTCGGGGCGCTGGTCGCCTACGTCCACGGCATGGGCGCGGTGCTGTGCTGCCCCGGCTGCGAGAGCGTCATGCTGCGCTTCGGCCGCGGCCCTGGCCGCCTCCAGCTCGACCTGCGCGGCATCCGCTGGCTACGGGTGGAGGTGGAGTAGCGCTCAGGCGGCCGCCACCCGGGTGGTGTCGATGCCGAGCACCGAGGCGAAGCCGGCGTGGCCCTCGTCGGTGAGGTGCACCGCGCGGCTGCGCTCGGCCCGGCGGATCCAGCCGAGGTCGAGCAGGCGGGTCGTCAGGGCGGCGCCGACGCCGCCGGCGAGGTGCGGGCGAAGCGCAGCGCCTGCGCCCTGGTCCCCTCGCGCAGGGAGCGCACCGGCGCGGGCGGGGCCACGCGCGCGAGCGCCTCGAGGAGGTCGGCCACCTGCGGCCCGGCCAGGCGGTGGTAGCGGTGGCGCCCGTGGCGCTCCACCGACAGCAGGCCGGCGCCGACCAGGCGGGACAGGTGCTCGCTGGCCGTCGACGCGGCGACGCCCGCCTCCGAGGCGAGCAGGCTGGCGGGAAGGGCCCGGCCGTCGCCGAGGGCGGCGAGGATCCGGCAGCGCGCGGGATCCGCCAGCACGGCGGCGACGGCGGCGATGTCGGCATCTCCAGGCATAGCCGCACGCTACCACCACGACACTTCGGCTGCGGCCGAAATGACCAGTTGCGTTGGAGGGGCGCCGGCCACGGCGGCACGGTCAGGCGGTCGTCATGCCTTGGCGCGGGAGCGGCGCCGGCGGGCCGTCTGCCGCTTGGCCTTCTCCTGGCCGCCGCACTCGTCCATGCTGCACCAGCGGCGGATGCGGTTCTTGGTGGCGTCGAAGAACAGGAAGGCGCAGCCGGGCGGGCACTGCTTGACCCGGTCGAGCGGACCGGTGGAGGCCAGCTCGACCGCGTCGCGGGCCAGCGGCCACCACGCCCGGTCGAGCGCGTCGTCCTCCCAGGTCCAGGCGAGCTTGTCGGACGCGGGTCGCAGGCGGGCGTGGCCGAGCGCCTCCGCGTAGGCCCGCGTCAGGACGTCCAGGTCGTCGCCGTCCGGCGTGGCGCCGTGGGCGATGGCCGCGAACACCCTGTAGGACGCCTCGCGCAGGGTGAGCGCCTTCGTGAGGCTGGCCTCGGCCGCGGCCTGCCGCGCCGCCGCCGCGTCCAGCAGCCGCCCGGCCTGCGCGTCGTCGAGCGTGCCGGCATGCCGCGCCCAGCGCACCAGGTCGGAGTAGCCGTGCAGGTAGTCGTACTGCGGCTGCGCGGCGCGGGGCTCCACGGTGTTGGCGAAGTCCAGGCACAGCTTCCCGCCGTAGAGCTTGCGCATCTCCTTGGGGCCGGCCGGTCCGTCGTCGGACATGGTCGCCTCCTCCCGCCTCAGGCACGCCTTCGCCTCGTGCTGCCACCAAAAGTTGTTTCGGAGGTGGCACTTGTGTAAACTACCACCGAAAGAACTTTCGTTGGTGGCACAGAAGCTCAGGGAGGAGAGCCACGTGATCTCGATGGCCTACCTGACCACCTACCGGCTGACCCGCGACCTGGCCCACTCGGCCCTGCCGGACGCTCCCACGATCCCGGTCAGCCTCGAGGAGGCGCCCCGGCGGCGCATTCGCCGCGGCACCGCGTCGGCGCTGCACCGCCTCGCCGACCGGCTGTAGCAGGCGCCCGGGGCCGGCGAACAGGACCGGCGGCACGCGACGGATTCCAGCCGTCGCGTGCCGCCGGTCCTTGTTCGTCACCGCCGGCGTCGAGGCGGCGCTCGGATGGGTCCGGTGTACCGGAGCCCGGTCGTGGTCCTTACGAGCCTGCGACGGCGCCGGCGTCGTATGGCTCGGCCCCTTCGAGGCAGGCGGACGGCAGCAGGAACCAGCGCAGCGCCTCGAAGTCGGCCGAGAGGGCGGGGTGGGGGGCATCGTCGGTGTCCGGGTCCGGCGTGGCCGCGAACAGCTTGCGGGCCTCCTCGAGGTAGCCGGCGAGCGCCTCCTCCGGGGCGCGGGCGGCCGGGACCTGGTAGTGGAGCCGGCCCTGCTCGTCGTAGCGGAGGTCGCCGAGGCGCAGCGGCGGCTCGACCAGGCCGCGCCGGTGGCGCCACAGAGCGGTCGCCGGGTCGAAGGCGTAGTCGGCCAGCAGCTTCCAGCCGTGCTCGGCGACCAGGTTGACGGCGTCGAGCAGATAGGCGAAGACGGTCTCGGAGATGAAGTAGTTGAAGTTCATCCGCACCCAGCCGGGCTTGATGCCCTCGCAGCCGCGGGTGATCTCGCGCTCGAAGCGGTGCGACCGTTCCAGGTCGATGCCGAGCAGGCGGTGGCCGTAGGGGCCGGCGCAGGAGCAGCCGCCCCGGGACTGGATGCCGAACAGGTCGTTGAGCAGCGCGACCACGAAGTTGTGGTGCAGGTAACGGTGGCCGTGCCTCACCACGAAGGAGACGATCGACAGCCGCTCGGCGTCCAGGTTGCCGAGCAGCTCGATGTTGGGGTTGTCGCGCCACGAGGAGATCGCGCGGCGGATGAACGACTCCTCGCGCACGCGGATGGCCTCGGTGCCGACCGCCTGCTTGAGCTGGAAGACCAGGCCCGCCCGGATCGACTCGACGATCGCGGGCGTGCCGCCCTCCTCGCGGTGGACCGGGTCCTCCAGGTAGCGGTGCTCGCTCGGGTTGACGTACCAGACGGTCCCGCCGCCTGGCACCGTCGGCACGCGGTTGCGCACCAGCTCGCGGCGGACGGCGAGCACCCCGGGCGTGCCGGGGCCGCCGATGAACTTGTGCGGCGACAGGAACACGGCGTCGTACCAGCCGAGCCCGTCCGCCGGGCTGCCCATGTCGATCGCCACGTAGGGGCCCGCCGCCGCGTAGTCCCAGAACGACAGCGCGCCGTGCCGGTGCAGCAGCGCCGCGATCCGCCGCGTGTCCGTGACGATCCCGGTCACGTTGGAGGCGGCCGAGAAGCTGCCGATGCGCAGCGGCCGGTCGGCGTGGCGCCGCAGCTCGGCGTCGAGCCGCTCGACGTCGACGTGGCCGTCGGTGTCCTCGGGGATGACCACCACGTCGGCGATCGACTCCCGCCACGGCAGCTCGTTGGAGTGGTGCTCGAACGGCCCGATGAACACCACCGGCCGCTCGCCCGCCGGGATGCCCGCCGAGAGCCCGTAGCGGTCGTCGAGGTCGGCCGGGATGCGCACGTTGAGGATGCCGATCAGCTTGTCGATCGCGCCGGTCGAGCCGGAGCCGCAGAACAGCACCAGGGTGTCGTCGCCGCCGCCGAGCGCCTCGCGCACGATGCGCCGCGCGTCCTCGCGCAGCCGGGTGGTCTGCAGGCCGGTGCCGGAGCTCTCGGTGTGGGTGTTGGCGTAGCGGGGGAGGACCTCGTCGCGGATGAAGTCCTCGATGAAGCCGAGGGCGCGGCCCGAGGCGGTGTAGTCGGCGTAGGTCACCCGGCGCGGGCCGTAGGGCCCGTCCATCACCTGGTCGTCGCCGACGATCGAGGCCCGGATCCGCTCGATCAGCGCCTCCGACGACTGCCCCGCGGGCAGGCCGGCTGGGGCTGTGGCGGCGGCTCCCTGCCGTGGTGCCGACTCCATCATGGTGCCCTCCCCGGTTCTAGCGCTCGCCGCGGGCCAGGGCGATCAGATGGTCGAGGATCTGCTCGCCGTCGCGGCGCAGGCCGTCATGCTGGTGCTCGTTGGTCACCCAGGCCCGCAGGCCGCGCACCGCCCGCGCGGTCTCGAGCGAGAGGTCCGCGTCCACGTACAGGTCGTCGTGGTAGACGGCGGCCGCGCACGGCACCTCGTTGTCGGCCAGCCGCTTCGGGTCGTACAGCGCCGGCCAGCCGTCGAAGGCGGCGAGCAGCTCCGCCGCCTCCCGCAGCGGGCGCAGCGCGGCGTACTGCTGGAACATCCACGGGTAGATCATCTCGCCGGTGAAGCACACCTGTCCGCCGGCGTCCGGGTCCAGCTCGGGGAAGTCGGCGCGCACCCGCTCGGCCGCCCAGCGCGAGGCGGCGCCCTGGCAGTAGCAGGCCTCGTGCAGGACCGCGTACAGCGGGTTGGTCGCCATGATCGAGGTGGCCGCGTCGACCCCGTAGAGGAACCGGTCGGACAGCACCAGCCCGCCCGGGCCGCGCACGAAGGCCGACTCCAGCAGGTAGTGCAGGCGCTCGAAGCCGTCGGCCATGCCGAACGACATGCCGAGCAGCTGCAGCCGCAGCGGCGTCAGCGGGTCCCCGCTCGGCAAGCGGACCGGCTCGGCGCGCAGCGCCGCGACCACGTCGGCGGCCACCTCGGCGTCGGCCGGATAGCGCTGGTAGTAGCGCCGGTTGTGGTCCAGCACCCGCGGGTAGGTGGCGCGGTAGACCTCCTCGGCGCCGGCGAGCAGCGGCGCCAGCCCGCCGGTGATCAGCGCCTCGGCCAGCCCTTCCGGCGCGAACGAGAGGTAGGTGAGCACGCAGAAACCGCCGTAGCTCTGCCCGAGCGCGGTCCAAGTCCGATCCTCGCCGAGCAGCTCGCGCCGGATCCACTCGGCGTCCCGCACGATCGCGTCGGCGCGGAACCGGGTCAGGTAGGCCGCCTGCGCCCGGGCGGCGCCGGCGGCGCCGAGGGTCTGCCGGCTGAGCGGCGTCGAGCGCCCGGTGCCGCGCTGGTCGAGCAGGAGCACGCGGTACTCCTTGAGCGCGCGCGGCAGCCAGAACTCGCGCGGGGAGGTCGGCCGGTTCGCCTCACCTCCCGGGCCGCCCTGGAAGTACACCAGCCAGGGGAGCTCGTCGCGCTCGCGCGACGGCGCCACCACCTCGCGGGCGAACACGGCGATGCGCTCGCCGTCGGGCCGCTCGTGGTCGAGGGGCACGGCGAACTCGTGGTCGCTGAGGACCAGTCCGGGCAGGCGGTGGGTGGCGAGGCGCACGCCGCGATGCTACCCGACGACTGCCCCGCAGGTAGCGCGACGCCAGCGGTCTGGCGGACGACTCAATTCCGCGATGCAGGCCCCATCGACTGCCCCGCAGGTAGCGCGACGCCAGCGGTCTGGCGGACGACTCAATTCCGCGATGCAGGCCCCATCGACTGCCCCGCAGGTTGGGGTGCTGCTCCGCTCGTCGCTACGCGTCGCGCCGGCCGATCACCCAGAAGGCGGCGAGCAGGGCCACGGCCGCGTAGGCGCAGAACACCGCGAACCCGGTCCACGGCGCGACCGGCACCGTCCCGGCGATGATGCCGGCCGGCTTGGTGAGCTGGATGGCGAGCCCGGCGGTCATGGGGCCGTAGTCGAGCGCCGCCTTCTGCAGCTGCCCGGGCAGGAACATGGCCACGACCAGCGGGCCGAACAGCAGCCCGAGGGTGGCGCTGATGGCGCCGGCCGGGCGCCGCACGACCGTGCCGACGCCGAGGCCGAGCATCGCGAGCACGGCCAGGTACAACCCGCTGCCGACCACCGAGCGCAGCGCCTCTGGATCGCCGAGCGGTGTGGCCACGAAGCCGTTGCCGGCCAGGATCGGCTGGCCGACCAGGAACGACACGAGGCTCGCCGCGAGCCCAGCGACCAGGGTCACCGCGGCGAGCACCAGCGCCTTGGCCGCCAGCACCTCGCGCCGCCGCGGGACGGCCGTGAACGAGGTGCGGATCATGCCGCTGGCGTACTCGCCGGTGATCGCCAGCACGGCCAGCGCGACCACCGCGATCTGGCTGATGTAGACCCCGGCGACGCTGGGCGCGATGCTGTCGTTGTCGCTCAGGGCGCCGGCGTCGGTGTCGAGCGCCGAGCAGACGAACGCGCTGAGGCCGACGGTGAGCCCGAGCACCGCGAGCAGCGCCCAGACGGTGGAGCGCACCGTGCGCAGCTTGGTCCACTCCGCGAGCAGCACCCGTACGGCCATGCCTCAGACCTCCCCGCCCCCGCCGGCGCGATACTCGACCGCATTCCTGGTCAGCTCCATGAACGCCTCCTCCAGGGAGGCCCGGTAGGGGGACAGCTCGTAGAGGCGCAGCCCGCGCT